>Ga0209550_10007020_pt1 | contig 10449 bp, 7 predicted proteins | sample LauGreSuBDMM15SN_2_FD_187567 | JGI IMG/M metagenome (GOLD analysis project Ga0209550, IMG submission 187567) | Freshwater lake microbial communities from Lake Michigan, USA - Su13.BD.MM15.SN (SPAdes) (version 5) | ecosystem: Environmental > Aquatic > Freshwater > Lake | place: Lake Michigan, USA... | reverse complement strand
TGGGATCTGCGAATTCGACCCAGTCGCGTGCAAAACCTGGCTTTATCTCTGACATAGTCGCAGAGCCTACGCGTACTCTTTCGCCATGGCTAATCAGATTGCAGTCGTTGGTGCCGGAGTAATGGGTGAAGCATTTATCGCTGCCCTTATTCGATCTGGAGCTCCTGCATCATCAATAACTGCTGTAGTTCGTCGACCTGAAAGAGGCGATGAATTAGTTACCAAATATTCAATTGGTGTTAAGACTCTGGGTGAGGCTCTACGAAGTAGTGATGTAGTCCTACTAGGTATCAAACCTCAAGGCCTGAGCGAGCTTATGCCTGAGATAGCGCCACATCTGCGTAGTGATGCCCTCGTCATCTCACTGCTTGCTGGAAAGACCATTGCAGGCATCTCAGCAGGCCTTGGTAACCATCAATCCATAGCTCGCGTTATGCCCAACACTCCGACTCTGGTTGGCAAGGGAATGGCTGGATATTCACTCAGTGCAGGAGTTACCGATGCACAAAAGAAATTCGTTCAATCACTACTTGCCTCAACAGGTAAGGTGATTGAGATTCCTGAAGATTTACAGAATGCCCTCACAGGAACAAGTGGATCAGGGCCTGCCTACTTCTTTAGATTTGTGGAGGCGATGGTCGATGGAGCAGTTGCAATGGGACTATCACGTGATGATGCAACAACGCTGAGCATTCAAACTATTGTGGGCGCGGCAGCTCTCCTTGATGAATCAGGGGACACACCAACACGACTACGTGAAAAAGTTACAAGTCTTAAAGGTGCAACGGCTGAGGCAATCGCAGTCTTTGATGAAGCTGGAATTTCTAAGATAGTTGCCGATGCGATGGCAGCATCTGCTCGTCGCGCTGGAGAACTCGCTCAATAATGAAGCGCACTGCATTATTTCTTGTACTACTGCTCGTTGGAATAACACCAGCAGTTGCGGCACCTAAATCTGTTGCCGTAAAGAAGTTGACCATTATTGCAACAGTGAACGCAGAAGCGATGGTTGTAACAGGAAAGACAATTGTTACTGTGAACAATACCGAAGGGCTGAACTCAAATATTCTCCTTACGGGGATGGATATCAGCGGCGCACAGCTGTGGCAGAAGACCATAGATTCAGGTGTTGATGAGATAGCTCTTACTTCTGCAGTTGATCCACTCGGCAATGTGTGGCTGGCAGGTGCTTCATCTGTGCTGAATTCTGTTGAGAGTGCAACAGCTCCCATCCAGGCAGAAAATCCTGATGGAGTCATTGCAGAACCTGTTACAAAACTTCGCGGTGATATGAATCAATTAACTCTCTGGAAGCTCTCTCCACTGGGTGATCTCTTAGGCACTTACACACTCTCCCAAAGCGCACCAGCTCTGATCAATGCAATTTCGGTCAACGCAAGTGGAGTTTCTATTGTCGGGCAATTGCTCGATAAGCCTTTCCTCATCAGCGCTACAGCTAATGGAGTATTTGGCAAAGTCATATCGATTGGAACATCAAAGACTCAGTTAAGTGCAGTCGTGCGCCACAGCGATGGTTCTGTATCGGTCTTTGGAAGTAGTGCAGAGACTTTGGCTGGAAAGAAGTTAGCTGGTGTGCGCGATGGTGTGTTGATTAGAGTGTCAAAGACAGGAGCTATTGCATCTGTTGTTCGAAGCTCGGCACCAAAAGCAAACCGCGCATGGCTTGCATCTGATTCAACTCTTGCACTGACTGGATTTGTTAAGAGTGGAAAGGTTGTGGAAACAGCCTTCACAAAGTTCACCATGGCATTTGCACCAACATGGACCATGCGAGTTCCATCTCTTGGAACTTCAACAGTTCTTAGAGCGGGCAAGACCACATTTGGCGCTATCTCTTCCAGCTCTGCAGTTACAGGTGTGATTGGTTGGAAACCAACGAGTGCATCAGTACTACTACTGGCACTCGATGTTAAAGGAGTGATTGCTGGGGCATATGGCTCATCTGAGATAGCAGAGCCAATTTCATTGGCATATTCAAAGGAGTTAGGTCTTATCGGCTTAGCAAAGACGAGTGCCCAAAGCGTTTCCCTCTTTAAATTACCTTAAGGACGAAACATTGAGAGTTGGCCTTTATAACCGGCCACTAAGTACTTCACGCGATCGACAATAACCCAGGCGGAGGCAACACCATCAGGGTTTTGTTCGGTAGAAACCAATTTAATTGTTGGTATCGCTCTTGCGCTATCGAGAACACAGAGGCGCTGGAAGCAGTTATATGCAATAAATGAGCCATCAGTATTGAGGTATTTGCCTGGCGCGCCATAGAGCTCACTCGTTGCAACACCTTGTGCTGGTGGGTTTTGTACGGGACTCCAGCGAATTCGATTTGGGTTAGGCGCAGTTGCAGGAGATGAGATAAGCCAGGTGGCTTGAATTCCATTGAGAGTCTTTGCAATCGAGACATCAAAGCCAGTCATAGGCGTTGCACTGCCTGATGTGTCGAGGTTGAAATAACTCCAGGCATCACTAGACAGTGTTGTGCGCGATGCAACGCGCACCTCACCGGAGGTGGGTTGCTTCTTCTGGCTGATTGTTAGAACTGAGTCATAGACAACATAAGTCTTCTTGCCATCAAAGAGCGCTTTGAGATGGAAGGCGACATCGCCTGTGCTGCGACCATCGGTTTTACGATCACCATCGACTAGTTCGTATACCCATTTAGAGGTTGCCTTAGCCTTTGTGGCACCTAAGAGAATTCCTTGGCTCTCATCGCGATAGAAGACTTGAATTCCACCTGATGTTGCAACACATGCATTAGAGATGCTGACATCGCTACCTGTGCGAACACGAACAGGGTCCTTGTAATCATTTACCTGCACACCGTTGCCATCGACGATTTCATAGAGAAACTTCTTGCCGTCATAGGTTGCATAGCGCAGATCGCGATCTCCACTTTCGGAGTAGAAGATGTGAAGAGTTTGAGCAAGGCCAGAACCATTCACGCAGAGTGAGATAGGACTTGTAATAGCGGTCTTGATGCGTCCTGCAGTTCCTCCCGCTCCATCTACTGTGGACTTCTTCCACGATTTTCCATCCCAGATTGCAATCTTTAAAATTCCGCTCTTTGAATCGGTATAAGCAATAAGTGGCTTACCGTTAAAGAGTGTGCTGGTGACATGCTTTGCATCAGCCTTCTCATCGATAACAAATCTCTTCCAGCCAACTTGTGGAGTCATGGGGGCTGTAATGACAGCATCAGAAGTTCCATTGGTATTGGATGCAACGATGCTAAAGCTATAACTGGTGCCGTTCTTCAGCCCTGTAAAGATAATTGGGGATTCGGTTGAGCTCTTTACTTGATCAGTCTTGAGATTACGTACTGAGTAACTAGTGATCTGTGCTGTTCGCGCATTAGCAGGAGGATCAAAGGTAATGATGGCTGAGCTATCGGCGATGATGGCAGCAGCATTACGCACTACTTGTGGCACACCAACTGCAATACCCACAGGTGGCTTACGACGTAGATCTTCCATCATTGCAAGTAGAAGAGAACCTGGTTCTCTAAAAATTTCACCTGCATCAAGATTGGGAGTCATGATCGAATTCGCACCAAGATTTGAGTAGGTAGCTTCATCGAGGTGGCTAACAGATGAGCCTTCTTCATAGCGCGCTGGCGTGTAGAGAATTGGTTTCTGTCCACCATTAGCTGCCATTCCCAGTGGACCAGCCCAGACAAGTGTTGATGTCAGCGCCTTACCAAGTTCAATCGATGGAGATGGAAGATCTGAAAGACGACGACCATCGGGAAGTTGGGCGTAAGCGTTATAAGGAGTTGGTTGTTCGATAGTTCCATAACCAAAGAATTGATCATAAGAATCAGTAGATAAGAATCCTAAGCCGTGTCCCATTTCGTGAAGAAAGACAGATTGAAGGTCATACTCATTTGCGCGCGGAGCTCCATCGTTACGTGTATTCCAGTTGGCAACAGAGTTGACTTGAATAACCATCTCTGGAGTTTGAGGATCTAAATCTTTTCCAGCCAAAGCATTTGCAAGAGCTGATGGATACCAGAGACTCTGATCAGGTGCCCCATCAAAGCCAGAATAGTAATTTCCAGGACGTGCGCTACCGAGAACTCCGATAGAAGCTGATCGTCCCCATGATGCATCAATCGTGATGGGAGCATCAGATGAAAAATTCGCTGCCCAGATATCTACCGCTGCTTGGAAATCCTTCTTCGCCCATTCAGGAAAGTTCTTGAAATTAACTACAAATTTTGATTTCTGCTCAAGATAAGCAACTTTAGGTGGGCGAGTTTGTGTTGTTCCAGTTGCCTTACCTGCGTATGTGTAACCCCAGACAGTTGATGGAGCTACTTTGAAATTGGAGAGTGCAACAGATTGCGTTGGGAGAAGAAGTGAGGCAATCAGGCCTAATACGAGGAAGAAAGGTCCACTGCGTCTTATCTGGCCTCTCATAGCGGGTAACGCTATCAGGATGCGAGAATGCAGTCATGGTTACCGTTTACTCTCGCCACGGCTGTCATCTGTGTGAAGATGCTGTGAAAACCTTAGAAGGCATGCGCGAAGAACTCGCATTTGAGATTGAGATTATCTATATCGATGGCAATCCAGAACTAGAAAAGCTATATGGAAATGAAGTTCCTGTGATTCACATCAATGGAGAGCACCATGACTTTTATCGGATTGATCCAGAACGCTTTAGAACTTCCCTTGAAAAACATCGTCGGCATCAATAATTCTGTAGGAGTAACCCTGTTCGGCTAAGAAGCGCTGACGGTTCTGTGCAAAATCTTGATCGATAGTGTCACGTGAGACAACAGAGTAGAACTTAGCTCCGCGCCCATCTGCCTTAGGTCGCAAGATGCGTCCGAGGCGTTGTGCTTCTTCTTGGCGTGAGCCAAATGCACCTGATACCTGAATTGCAATCGTGGCTTCAGGAAGATCGACAGAGAAGTTGGCAACTTTGGAAACAACTAGGCATGTGACTTCACCTGTGCGAAATGCTGCAAAGAGTCGTTCGCGCTCTTTCTGTGGCGTATCGCCCTTAATGAGTGGAACACCGAGAGTTTCAGAGAGATCATCGAGTTGATCAATGTATTGCCCAATAACAAGTACTTGTTCTCCCGCATGGTGAGCGACAAGTTCTTCCACAACATTGCGCTTGGTGCGAGTAGTTGCGCAGTATCGATAGCGTTCTTCAGGTTCCGCAGTTGCATAAGACAGACGTTCTGCCTCTGTCAGGTTTACGCGCACTTCAATACATTCAGCAGGTGCGATATATCCCTGCGCCTCAATCTCTTTCCATGGCACATCAAATCTCTTTGGACCAATAAGTGAGAAGACTTCACCTTCCATTCCATCTTCGCGCACAAGTGTTGCTGTCAGGCCTAAGCGACGACGAGATTGGATATCTGCAGTAAAGCGGAAGATGGGAGCGGGAAGTAGGTGTACCTCATCATAAATAATCAGCCCCCAGTCATGAGTATCGAAGAGATCTAAATGGGCATAGACACCATTCTTCTTCTTCGTCATCACTTGGTATGTAGCAATAGTGACAGGGCGAATCTCTTTCTTCGCTCCTGAATATTCACCGATCTCATCATCGAGAAGTGTTGTGCGCTTGAGTAGCTCTTCACGCCATTGACGAGCAGCAATTGTATTTGTCACAAGAATCAAGGTTGTTGCCTTGACATGTGCCATTGCGGCTGCGCCAACAATGGTCTTTCCAGCACCACATGGAAGCACAACAACACCAGAGCCACCATGCCAGAATCCTTCAGCAGCATGCTCTTGATATTGGCGAATCTTCCATCCATCTTGTTTCAGTGCAATGTCATGTGCTTGGCCATCAACATAGCCTGCAAAATCTTCTGCTGGCCAACCAAGACGAAGAAGTGATTGCTTAATCTGTCCACGTTGACTTGGGTGAACAGCAATCGTTTCTTTATCAATGCGAACTCCAAGAAGCGGAGCAATCTTCTTTGCTCGGATTACTTCTTCCAGTACGCCTGTGTCAGTTGTAACAAGGATGAGTCCATGCACAGGATCTGCTTCAAGGCGAAGACGACCATAACGAGACATTGTCTCTGCAACATCGACGAGTAATGAATGTGGGACTGCATACCTGGAATACTTAATAAGAGTATCGATGACGAGCTCTGCATCATGGCCTGCAGCACGTGCATTCCAAAGTCCTAGATTTGTCAGGCGATATGTGTGGATATGTTCTGGAGAACGTTCAAGTTCAGCAAAGGGTGCAATTGCGCGGCGGCATTCAGTGGAGAGAACGTGATCTACATCGAGAAGAAGAGTTTTATCGCTCTGGACAATCAGTGGTCCATCGGTCATGAAACATCCTTCGCTAGTAAGTCTTTGATAAAAGCATGCAGGAAATCACTACGTTCTTGCATCGATGAGACGCTTACCCATTCAGTAGGAGCGTGTGCTCCACCACCCACAGCGCCAAGTCCATCAAGTACTTGTGCACCAGCTGCTGCTGCGAAGTTGCCATCACTAGCTCCGCCTACTTCAGCACATCCCAGTGGCTTCATACCAATCGCTGCAGCAACTTTCTCTGCGCGCTCATAGAGAGCTTTCGTTGAAGACGGTTGCAATGGTGGGCGATTGAGCCCTCCTGTGATTTCTAGGCGAGCCTTGGGATTTACGGCTGTGAAATTCTTAATTGCTTTATCAACGCGCTCAAGCTCTGCTTGTGAAAATGAACGGGCATCAATATCAAGGACTGCAATATCAGGAACAGTATTTGTTGTATTACCTGAATGAAGAAGTGTGGGGACAACAGTTGTTCCATGTTCAGCACTTTCAAGTGATGAAAGAGCCAAGATGGTATGTGCTATCTCTGTTGTTGTGTTGACGCCCTTCTCAGGTTCAAGGCCGGCATGGGCTGCAAGACCAAGAACTTTGATTTGATACATCGCAGTTCCTTTACGACCAGTCTTGACCTTGCCATCAAGGGATGCTTCAAGAACGAGAACAGCTTTTGCCTTGGATGATAAATCTTTGATGAGCGCCTTAGATGCGTGGCTTCCTGTCTCTTCATCTGTTGTTGCCACAAGTGCGACAGATCCTTCAATTCCTTTGAGTGCATAGAGAGCCTGGATAAATCCAGCCTTCATATCAAATGTTCCAGGACCGCGAAGAACATCACCTTTGATCTCCCAGAGAGGTTGGTAGGAACCATGCGGCCAGACTGTGTCGAGGTGAGCAAGGATTAATACATCAGGTTGCTCATCTCCCCACCAAAATACGGGGCGTCCTTCAATCTCTTTAATCTGCGCAGGAACTCCGAGAACGCGCGTTGCAATATCGCTTGCAAGTCGAACTACCTCGCGGCACGCATCAAGATCGTCAGTGGGGGATTCACACCGAACCAATGCTTCAAGGGGTGCCAACATAGGCTCAAGTCTGCCGTATTCGGAGGCTTTCTCGCTCGTCATAAGGCAGCAACCCCCGTAATACGCGCGATTCTGAAGGTCTGCACTTCACCGGTGGCATGGTCGCGCGCAACCAGTGATCCTGCAGATAATTTCAGAGGATCGATGATTCGATGTGAGACAAGACCATTGTTATCGGCATAACCAATAGATAGCGACTTAGTTGGTTGATTCTGCAAGTAATCACTTAAGAGTTCAAGAGTTTCATTTGCTGTCGATCGTGGCAATGAACCGAGTGCTTCAGTTGCAATGTTGCGCATCGTGCTCTGCTTGCGGCTGGATTTCTCACCGGTACGCAGCGCGCGTAGCGCACCTTCGATCTGAATCTCATCTGGTCGCTCGTATTCACCGATGATGCGTGGTGGTCGCGCCTTTGTCTGTGCCCGTTGAATACGTGGACCGCTTAAGAGAAGTCCACGTGAATCCTCAGCAGCTGGCAAGTAACCACAACTGCGCAGAATATTCATTGCCTCTGTTGCATCGTGCCCACAGATAAGAACTTCAGGTGCAATCTTTCGAAGGCCTAGAACATCAAGACGTTTATCTCCAAGAATCTGGGTGATGAGCGCCGAATCTTCACAGCGAATAAAGGATGCGGTATTTCCAACGCGCAACTTTCCATGTTTCTTTGCAACATCTGCAATGAGATATTCAAGAGGTTGTGGCATTGGGGTCTTGGAAGTCTTTGCAAGAAACTTTGCAATCTCTTCGCCAGTGCGACCATGGTCAAGTCCTCGGCGGATTGATCCTTCAGAGAATCTAAATACTGTGGCACCACCGCGTGATTCGACATCTGCAATGAGTGCAAGCTCTTGTGCTACTTCATGTTCTAACGGTCCTGGAGCAATTGCAGTGTTATCGCTCTGAATAAGAATGTGGTCAACGGCCTTAGGAAGATCGGTATCAACTGATGTGCTATCGCCACCTGTCAGGAAGTCAGCGCCATATGAGGATAAAACGCCTTGTCCTGTTATGCCTAGCCATTCAGCTTCGCGCATAGCCCAGAGAATGTAATCCTTCTGTAATCCACCTGCACGCTTTGCCGGTGCAAGCCAGGTGGCTGCTGCAAAGAGTGAATCAATATCTACTGCTATTTGAGAATTTTCTTGCAAAAGAGTGAGTGTGAGGCGACGGGTTGTTGTAGCAGATGAGCGATCTAACTCTGGCCCAAGTGGTGCAACATTTTTACTGCCCTCTTTTCCAACGAGGCCAGATACGCGAGAGGTGCTCAGCCACGCTGATGCCAGTAACTGCCACTTCACAGATGCGTTCTGCGTCAACCAGATATCAAATTGATGTGTGGGCAAAATCTTGTCATCAGGATCAATTGTCAAAAGCCCTGATAGGTATGCAACTTCAGCGACAAATGCTGTGCAGGATTCATCGACACCCAGGTGAAGAGATAACTCTTTTAGATCACGGACACCCAAGCCCCCAGAACGAAGTGCTGTAACTGGCTCTTGCGCCCAGAAGTTAAGTACTTCTTCGGTCCATCGCAGGAAGGTGGTGATATTTGCAATCGCGGCTAACTGGACATTGCGCATATCGCGCTTGCTGCCAGTCACCGATGGCTGAGATGTTTCTAGTTCGCGATGGACTGTATTCCCACGTAAGTAGATTGCTACCTCACGTGGAAGAACAACAGTCTGTTGGTTAAATGGAATAAGGAATCCTTCTTCAAGCAGCCACTGAACACCCACACTTGGCTTCTTAATATCTGCAATCGCTCCACGAGGTGGTCCCCAGACCATTGCATCGAGAACTTTCTTAGAAGGAGCAGGGACTTCATCTAACTTCTTTAACTTCAACTTTGACATTGATGCAGGGCCAAGGCCTGCAATCTCATTGCCGAGAACTTCTTTGAGAGTTGTGGGGGTGCGAAGTCCATCTTTATCCGTATAGAGAAGGCCCCGCTCAATAAGCCCAGGAATAACAAAGAGAGCTGATTTCTCTGTCAGAGCAGTGACATCTTTTTCAGAGAATGGTTCAGGAAGAATTGCGCAGACTTCTAGAACTTGGAGTTGCCACTTATTGAGCGCATCTACTGCGCGAGCAAGGCTGGGGGCAGAGGATGCGCGCACAGCAAGGCTTGCCATATCTGGCGGCACCGGCGTTACAAGATCAGGGCGGTGGTTGAACATGGAAATTAAAGCGGCATCATCGAGTGCGCGTAGATAGTCAGCGTAAGAGCGAATTTCCATAACCTGCCAACGATAGCCGTAAGTGAGGTGTGTGCGCTAATTGGATTGAAAGTGAGGCAGATCTAGCGCTTGCGAGGAGTAAGCAACGTTGCAAGTGCAGCAAGTCGACTTACTGCTGGACCGAGCAATCGATTGAGAAAACGTGCTCTGCGGAAATCATGGATGGGCCACCCTTCGGCAAGTGCACGAATGCGCAGAACAGCATCTGGATTAATTGCACAAGGATGCCCCACTGCTTGCAGCAATGGAATGTCATTATGGCTATCAGAGTATGAATAACAATCTTCTAGATCAAAACCATGTTCCTTGGCTAAACCTTGAATTGCTATCGCCTTCTCAGCTCCGTGAAGAAGCTTGCCATCGAGAGAGCCGGTGTAGATTCCATTTTCAATGTGTGCCTTACTTCCGAGTGCACCGGTTAGCCCTAATCGCTGAGCAATGATGTTTGCCATATCTTGTGGAGCAGCTGTCACCAGCCAGACTTCTTCACCTTTATCTAGGTGTGACTTGGCAATTTCAAATGTTCCTTGCCAGAGCTTTGGCGAGACGAATTCATCATAAATTTCTTCACCAATCTTTTTGATGTCATCAACTGCATGGCCACCAATAAAATCTGTGGCTGCATTTTGGAATTTCTCGATGACTTCCTTCTTCTCAGTCCCCGTCATGCGGAATCGAATATTGGCGACAACAAAGCGAGAGATATCAGCGTTGGTGAAGAAGCCACGCTGGTACATGCCTCTTCCAAGGAAGTAGAGCGTGGACCCTCGAACAAGGGTGTTATCTACATCGAAGAAGGCTGCTCGTTTC
>Ga0209550_10007019_pt1 | contig 10450 bp, 10 predicted proteins | sample LauGreSuBDMM15SN_2_FD_187567 | JGI IMG/M metagenome (GOLD analysis project Ga0209550, IMG submission 187567) | Freshwater lake microbial communities from Lake Michigan, USA - Su13.BD.MM15.SN (SPAdes) (version 5) | ecosystem: Environmental > Aquatic > Freshwater > Lake | place: Lake Michigan... | reverse complement strand
CTATTATTATCCATTGTTGACCAAAAATATTAAAGATAAAATAAATATTATATTTTTACTTGTATTATTAATAATAATTTTATTCTTAAATGAAAAATACAATTGTGAAAAAATGATGTCTATTTATCCACATTTTCCTTACCACATTTTAATTGAAATAATTGGTATATTTTTATTTTATATTATTTGTAGTACTTTTTATAAACTATAAATTCGACGTATAAATAAGCAAATAAGAAAAGGTGCAAAATTCATATTATAATATAAATATAATATAATATAAATGATGCCACAAGGGTTTAATATAAATAATTTTAATTCTTTCATAGAACAAGCTAGAGACAAACTATTATGTGACACGAATTGTCAAAATAAAAAGACAGCAGACCAACTTAAGCAAGATTATTTAAATGCACAAACTAATTTAGCAACTGCTCCTTTTCAGGTAGAGGAAACAGAAAAAAAATATGTCACTTTTACACAAGGTGAATTAGCATATAATGATTTACAAGCTGAAAACATCAACCAAAAGGGGGAAACGATTGCTGCTACTTTTAAAAATACGTTTGATACCGAAGTAGAAAAAATCAAAACCCAAATTCAAAGCTATAGTGGTATAATGATCAATTATAAAAATATTGTGGAATTATATATAAAATACAAAAAAGAAAATATAGAATTATTTAAAGAATTAAAAGATGAGACTTCTGACTTATTAACAAACGAGAGAAAAACATATTACGAAGATCAAGGGGTTGATAATCTTAATTTTATTTATTATTATATTTTACTTACTATTTATGTAATATTTGTATTAGGATTCGGATTAGCTTCATTAATGTATACTTCTCCTTATAATTGGAAGATAAGATTGAGTATTTTTATATTGTTTATTGTCTTACCATTTGTTGCTTCTTATATTCTTGATTTCTTTATAGGATTAATATACTTTATTTATGAACTATTACCAAAAAATGTAAGATTAACTATATAAAATATAAAATATTCGAAAAATATATAAAAGAATAAATAAAATATAATAAAGATGAAAGATCAACAATTATCGGAGAAAGCAAAAGACTGTAAACAACTTGAAGAATTATTTATTCAAATGTGTAAAATAGAAAGTTTAACAACAAAATATTATGACCATAATAAAATTGCATATAAACCATCTGATTTTGCCAACATTAACCATTTTTGCAATGATAAACCATTATTTAAGGTATTATGTTTAATGCACCATTCTTAGTTTAGTTTATTTATATTATTAAAATATTTTTTTACATTATTTTGCTGTAAATAATGTAAAAAAAAAATAATAACTCATAATATAATATCGTCTATAGTATATCGTACTATTATTATTATTTGATATTTTATAAAGTTATTGTAAATTAATTAAAACAAAATTCTTCTTCTTCTTCGGGTTGAATAAACCGAATACCAAGCCAACCTTTTTGTGTATATTGACCAAATTTTTTATCCATATAATTAAATAATTCTTCACCTTTGGGCATTTTTCTAGCCCCTTGTTCTTGTTGAAACCAAATTTTAAAGTCTTCTGAAATACCTCTTTTATTAATTCTATCTGTTTTGTTTCCAGATTTTTCGATTCTATTTGCAACAAATGCTGCAATATGATCTTGTCCATTTCTATATTTCATTGACGCCTTTACAACTGTATCACAATTTTCGACCACACCTTCTGTCTCAAACGCACGTTTTACTAACATACTTGCAAATACAGGTGCAAAGGATGGCAATTTATCTTTTAATTCCTTATCTTTCACATAAACATATTGGGTATCATCTGTATGTTCTTCGCCTTCATCCACAAATTTTGCAAGAAAATCACATTTACGAATACGTCTCCACGTACCATCATCATTACTATCAATATCAAATAAATTATTTGTACATACTACTAAATTAAATTGAGGTTCGAATATCTCTGACTCTGAATATAATCCTCTTGCTTGAATTGGATCACCACCAGTTAATTCCTTCATAATACCCTCATTTAATTTTACACCTTTTGTTGGCTCTTGCATTACAGCATATCTTTTCCCTTTTAACTTCAGTACTTCATCAGAAGTACCACCAATCAAACCTCTCTTTTCTGTTACAAGGGTAATGGGAACTGTACCCTTATACTCACCCAAGGTTAACGACATTAAATCCGCAATAATAGATTTACCATTACTACCACTACCGTGATATACGTTAAAAGTTTGGTTCTTATTTGCACCAATTAAACAAGACGCAAAATGATCCCACATATATCTATTTAAATCCTGAATAGGGAATAACGTTTCCATAAATGCTATTATATTATTTGCAATTTCTTGCATTTCTTCATTTTTCGAATCAAATGGTGTATAATTAATTCTTGTTGTAATAGTAATATAATCCTCTGGGTATCCTTCTCTAAAAACCTTGTTTTTAAAGTCAACTACGCCATTGTTAAAACATAATAAATATTTGTTGGTATCCATATTTTTAATAAATTCTCCATCGTAAAAGATCTCCGCTGCTTCACGCATAATATTATTTTTATCATTTGTTTTTTTGCATTTAAATTTTATATCAATAATATCTTTTACTTTTCTTTGTAAAAAGGACTTTCTATCATCATCATTTGGATATTCAAATAATTCATTTTGTATTTGATCAGATTTGTTTGAAAATAAATCATACATATCTTTTGATATTTTCTCTCTTAGACTTAAACCCTTATCTAAATACCATCGATGGTTTTTAAACACATACCAAATACCTTTTTTATCATAACTAACACAAACATATTTATCCTTAAACATTTGTTTCAATACAATAGCTAAATCATATTCTGTACACGTTTCAATAGCTGCATCAATATAATAATTTACCGTTTCTTTTTTAATTTTATCATATTCTTCGTAATTTTCTTTTCGTGCCCAGTACATAATAGAGCGTTTTGTAACTCCTTCTTTGTTATTATTAAAATATTTCTTCCATTGATGAAATAACTCTGGAATAGAGTTATAATCAAAATCGTTTGCTTTACTCCTTAATAAGACCCACGATAAGAATAATTTCTCATCCGTATGTTTTAACGCAAATGCTACTTGACGATTTAATAAATGTGATCCTGGATCATAATACTGTTTTGGTAGTATTTGACTAAATTTATGTGCTTCTGTGGCTTCAAAATTACCTTGTTTCTCAAAATATTTTAACATATTATTAACCGCTTTATCTAGCATTTCTTTATCAGTAATATCATTAATAGAAATATATTCATCGTCGTCTGTTTTTTCATCATCTTCTATTAACAGATTCATTTTGGTTTTACTTTGTGGTTTTTTAAATTTTTTCGTCTTACCTTCTAGACATTTGTTATATTTATCCATAATCTTTGGATTTATCTCAAATTTTGGATTATTTTCGTATTGTACAGATAATTTTGCAAAATTATTTTTAAGATCAAAATCGCTTACCTTTCTTTCGTCCATCATAAATTCTCCGTCTGCTGAATCATACGTAATAGTAAAATATTGACTTAACTCATAGGCTTCATTATTTGGTTTTCTGGAACCGAATAATTGCCAATTTGTTGTACCCTTACTAATACCTTCGTCTAGTACAGATTCCCAATCATTCAATAATGGTAAATCCCATATTTCTGGAAGTTTTTGAATCATTTTATCACGAACCATCATCTGAATAGTATGATCAATTTGAAAACCAATAATCATATGTATACCATCTTTAGTAATTGATTTATCTGGTAACCTATTAACATTTGGTTTTTCAAATATAAATATATTAAACGGGTTATCTTCTTGAAATAAGAAGAATTCCTTAAGTTCTTCTAAATATAAAACTACCATATCTTGAATATGTTCTTTGGTATGACGTCTAGAGTCAATATCATAATGGTATCTGAAATCAAAATCAACTGCCATAGGTCCCTCATTTTCTAATTGTTTTTCTGTAAGATATTCTCTTCTTTTTTTAATAAAAATACTATCGTAATATAATTTATAGAATTCTTCTTTGTTTTCTTTTGGAATAACATAAGAACCTGGATATATATTGGACTCTTTATCTGGAATTCTTGTATGTGTACATACTTGACCTTTTTCATTCTTAGCAGAATGCTTTGCTAAAAATTCATTAAGATCTTTATATCGTGATGTTGTTGCCATTATGTTATTCATTATTGATATAATATAATGATATTTTTCTATTTCATTTTTTTTAATTTTTAAATTTCAATTAAAAAGAATAACGGATATTTTTGAATTACACTGTAAGAGAAGTTTACCATTAAACTAATGTAATCTAAAAAAGGTTTAAATATTTAATAATAATAATATAGAGAATGACCTCTGTAATATCAAAAGAAACCATTAATAGATTATTAAAGGATGTAAAGCAGCTTATAAAAAATCCTTTAAGTGAAAATGGTATTTATTATATACACGATGATACCGATATGTTGAAAGGGTATGCAATGATAATTGGTCCATCTGACACACCCTATTTCGGTGGTTATTATTTTTTTGAGCTTATTTATCCAATTGACTATCCACATAGCCCACCAAAAGTCAAATTTTGTACAAATGGTAATCGGATACGTTTTAACCCCAATTTGTATATTTGTGGTAAAGTGTGTATTTCATTATTAAATACTTGGAGAGGTGATCAATGGACGTCTTGTCAGACTATTTCTTCTGTATTATTAACATTGTGTACATTATTGTGTAATGATCCATTATTAAATGAACCAGGAGTTAATATAAATCACCACGACATAGTACCATATAATGAAATTATTGAATTTGCTAATTTAGATATAGCAATTTGTGATATTATAAATAAAAAGGAAGTAGTTTATATGCCTTTTTTTGAGAATTTTTATGATGTCATAAAAGAAACGTTCGTTAAAAATTATGATAAGCTAATTGAAATAATCGAAAAGAAAAACAATACATATAATAATGAATCTAAGCTGGTTAAAACGGGTTTTTATTCTATGATAGTGGATATTAACTATCATTATTTACTTTTAAAAATAAAAACACTTAAAATCGAGTTAAACAATAAATAATTATTTATTTATAATAAAATTGAAATAAATAAATAATGTGAAAGTATATTATATACTAAGATGCATTTCTGTACTAATTGTTCTAATATGTACTATATTCGTATTAATAGTGATGACCCCAATAAACTTGTTTATTATTGTCGCCAATGTGGAAATGAAGATAAATTATTAGCAGTAGAAAATGTTTGTGTATCTAAAACACAAATTAAAAAGGATGAACAATCTTTTGTACATATTGTCAATAAATATACAAAATTAGATCCTACGTTACCAAGAGTCAATAATATTTTATGTCCAAATCAAGACTGTATAACTAATAAAAACGATAAAGAAAGAGAGATAATATATATTAGATATGATGATACTAATATGAAGTATATATATCTGTGCTCTGATTGTGATACTGTATGGAAAACAAGTGAACCAGCTTAAATTAAATGTACAAATAATTTACTACTAATTTCCTATCGGAATATATATATTTTTTATTTTAAAAGAAAATTGAATAAATTATATTTAAAAGTATCTTTAGTAAATATAAATAACAATGAGTGATAACGAGAGTGACTATTATTCTGATGCTGACTCTGTAAGTAATGATTCTGATACAGAGGAAATAAAAGTAAATACCCCGAAAGCAACCTCTACCATTACTCCAAAAAATATTGAGACATATGATGATTCTGAAATAGAAGAATCTGAGTCTGATTCCGAAAACGAATCTAATAATGATATTTCAGATGAGGAAATTCAAGATGGTGGGGGGGTAGACGAAGATGAAGAAGAAGTAGAGAATGTTTCAGATGAAGAGAAAGAGGAAGAAAATGACAATAATGATGATACCGTTAATAAAAAAATACCTAAGTCAAAAAAGCCTGATATAGACATTAATGATGATGAAGATGATGATGAATATGATGATAATTATTTACAAAAATTTGATGCAGAAATAAACAAAAATTATGTGAATACATTTCATCCAGAATGTCTTATTCATAATTATGATGAAATTTCTAAACTGACAAAGGTAATAAGAAATGAAGATAATATTATAGTAGATCCATATCATAGAACCATTCCATTTTTAACAAAATATGAAAAAGCAAGAGTTCTTGGTCAACGTTCGAAACAGATTGAAACAGGTGCAAGACCTCTTGTAAAAGTGCCTGAAAATATTATTGATGGATATATTATTGCAGAATTAGAATTAAAAGAGAAAAAGATACCATTTATCATTCGACGACCATTGCCAAGTGGTAGTTGTGAGTATTGGAATATTCGGGACTTAGAAATGATTGGGTATTAAATATTAAAAATAATATATTCACAAAGGTACTTAAAGAAAATATGTATAAATTAATTTTTTTTTGGGAAAGTATTTCCATTTTCTGATTTTGGACATTTATAAATGTCCATTTTTGATTTTTCCGTAGACTTTCCCAAAAAAAATAAATATATACACGCTGAGACCATAATGAAAAATTAAGGTGTCGTCATTTTAAAAAAATAATATTTTGTTACGATATTATTTTTTTCATTTTATAAAAAATTCTGAGCAACTTTTTATGTTAACAAATCGATTACACAAAAAGTTGCTAAAAGTTGCTCGAAAATATTATATAATATTTGATACCTTAATTAGGTGTAATAATTGTATTTACATATTTATTTTGTTATCATAATATTCTAGCTAACAAAATAAATATATAATTTGTTTTTGGAAATTTTGGAAATCGCAAAAAATCGCACGAAATCGCAAAAATATAAGTAATACACATTTGTCATTGTATACGGTTTAAGATTTATGATATAAATAAAACATATCACACCAACAAATTAGCTGGATATGTTTGGAAATCAAAAATCGCAAAAAATCGCAATTCGATGTACCATAATGAAAACCCACTATATTTCTTATAATTTTTCTAATAGTTCAAAAGTAAAATACATATTCCAATTTTTACTCATATTATTATTAGGAGGGTAATATTTATATAATTTATCAAGTATTTTTTTGAATTCTAAATCTAAATATTGTTTAGTGTCTAATTTAATATATTTTTTAACCCTTATTTTATAACACGGTATTCTATTTACTGTTAAAATAAGTAAACCATCATTTTTCATTGCTTTTTCAAGAATCCATTCCTGTGTTGGATATGCTATATATTCACAATCGTCTATACTATGTTCTATATCTTTACCAACATACATTGTCTGAATAGGTTTAGAAAAAACCATTATATTACATTTTATTGAATAACATATTAGTCAAAAAAGTATTTCAATTTTTTATTATATATCAATGATAAATGATGATTACATTATTTATATTTCAAATACTGATTGTAAAGCTTTTTTGAAAATCTAAAATGCGATTTTCATTCGGATAACCAATTGGATTACATAAAAATGAAATTTCTTTCATAATAACATTAGATGGTGTATGAGTATGTCCGTATATCCAGTATTTTATTTTATTTACATTTATTTCAATCAAATCGTCCATATTACAATAAAACCATTGATTATAAGGTATCATTTGTAGCGTTTTATATTTTACATCAATTAATGAACTTGAAGGCACGTGATGTGTTATAACGATACAGTTTTCATTTTTTTGTAATGCATCTTGTAAAAAACCAACATTTAATCTATTTAATCTATTATATTCCATATAATCAAAATTAGGTATATTATATATATCATTTATTGTATAATTTGGGTTTGTAATTTTACTCCATAATGTAGTTCCAATAAAACAATAATTATCATAAATTTCATAATTATTATCCAAAAAACTTATATTATTAAATTGTTGAAAATAATCTTTCATAAATTCATTTGTTTCTTGTATCGTTTTTGTTTTATTATAATATTCGTGATTTCCTGCAATATAAAATGTTTTTTTGAAATTTTTACTTATAAAGTTCATAAAAATATCGTAATTTTCTTGATATGGATTACCAATGTCTCCTGCTAATATACATATTTCGTCAAGCCCAGATGGAATTTTTCGAATGAGTTGTTGTATTTTATTTGGTTTAATAAATTCTAAATGTAAATCCGAAAAATATCTGACTTTCATATTATGTATTCTGTATTATTTATATCTAATATGTTGTCATTAAAGAAAAATATGTAAATGTTAAAAGCAGAAAAATGGTTGCTTAAAAGATCAATATTTGGCATCCAAAAATCTGCCAAAAATCTGCTGTAAATTTTGTTACATTAAAAATGTTACTATAATCGTCTAATAAAATTAAAACAAATGATCTTTCATAAATGCATAAACATTTTAATCAATATTCGCAATCCAATTCTGCCACAAATTCTGCCATTTTCTTTAATATGTAAAATATAATATATTCTCAAAGATACTTAAAGAAAATGAGTATAATATTATTTCAAAAAACCCAAAAGTATTTCAGGTTTTCATTTTTGGACATTTATTTTTGTCCATTTTTCAAAAATGGAAATACTTTCCCAAAAAAAAATAAATATATACACGCTGAGACCATAATGAAAAATTAGCGTGTGTGTACCAAAATAATAATTATAAAAACGTTAGCATAAATTTTATAATAAAAAATATAAAGTATTTAAAATTATTTTCTTGGAAATATTTAGGAAATAATGGAAATCGCAAAATCGCAAAAAAATCGCATAAGTTATTGTTGCAAAACTTGTGACTATCATACGTATAATAAATTCGATTATTTTAAACATAACCAAACCAATAAACACATTGGAAATATTTTGGAAATAAATGGCCCACAAAAATCGCAAAAATCGCAAAACAAAAATGACTGCATTTGTGGTAAAAGATATAAAACAACTGCAGGTTTATGGAAACACAAAAAAATATGTAAATTAGAAGACGATAATAATAGTAATATAAATATTGAAAATATCGATGATAATGAAAATAATGGCGAGCCATCCGAAAAACAACTTATGTTAATGATAATGCAAGATAATAACGAACTTAAAAAAATGTTTCTTGAAATTATTAAAAATGGTACCCATATAACAAATAATAATTCACATAATAAATCTTTTAATTTACAATTCTTTTTAAATGAGACTTGTAAAGATGCAATGAATATTAAGGATTTTGTAGAATCTATTCATTTACAATTATCTGATTTAGAGAGAGTTGGAGAAGTAGGATATATAGATGGTATTTCAAATATTATTATTAAAAACTTAAAAGCATTAGATGTTGAAAAAAGACCGGTACATTGTACAGATACTAAACGTGAAGTTTTATATATTAAAGAAGATGATAAATGGGAAAAAGAAAATGAAGACAAACAAAAAATAAGAAAAGTAATTAAAAATGTTGCTTATAAGAATTCTAAAATGTTATATGAGTTTAAAGCAAAACATCCAGATTGTGGTAAAAGTGAATCGAAATTTGCGGATCACTACAATAAATTAATAATTGAAGCAATGGGTGGACACGGTGATAATGATATGGAAAAAGAAGATAAAATTATAAAAAAAATTTCAAAAGAAATCATTATTAACAAGTAACAATATTTATGAATTCTATTACTCCTTTTTATTTATATAATTTTCTGTTTCAGATTGGTAGATATCACTCTTCCTGGTATATCTGTTTTGATAATATTTTTTATATTAGTATAAACAATAGTAACATTTTTAATACTTTTCAGTTTATTCGTATTGCTTTTACATAGTACCGCACCTGTAGAAATGAGATACTTCAAATCTTTCTTATCTATATCAGGTGGTACTTTACATACTATATGACAAGATGAATCATTATTACCTGCGTGAAACCATAAATCGTGTAATTCGCCTTTATCAATAACATCAAAATTTTCTTCTTTTCTTTCTCCAATATAAAACGTAATTTCTCTCTTTATTGCTTGTATATAAATATTTTTTTCTTTCATTATTATTTTATTTCCATATAAAAATTAAATCCAATAAAATAATAATCAATTTTATTTTATTGCATAATCATATTAAACGTTATTTCAAATTATATATTTAATGGATACACATTTATCTGAAAAAATAATAGATGCCGTACGATTATCTATAAAGAATGCAAATCCTTTTGAGAAATCGAATCTATTAATAAAAAGAATATCATTAATGGTATTTTTAACATTTGGATTCACGGTAATAAATTATTTTACACTTAAAAATATTGCAAAAGTACAACTACAATGGAAAGACAATATGACACAGTTAGAGAATAAAATAGAAAATACAATTAAAAAAAGAATTATTAAAGTATCTAGATCTACGTCTACACCAGATCTTTGTAAAAATAAAACAATAGAACCAATATATGTAAATAATAATAATAATAAT
>Ga0209550_10007018_pt1 | contig 10450 bp, 8 predicted proteins | sample LauGreSuBDMM15SN_2_FD_187567 | JGI IMG/M metagenome (GOLD analysis project Ga0209550, IMG submission 187567) | Freshwater lake microbial communities from Lake Michigan, USA - Su13.BD.MM15.SN (SPAdes) (version 5) | ecosystem: Environmental > Aquatic > Freshwater > Lake | place: Lake Michigan, USA... | reverse complement strand
ACCTGTTAGACAGCACTATATTAGTAACTTGCTAGACCGCGTTATCTTACTAACCTGTTAGACAGCACTATATTAGTAACTTGCTAGACCGCGTTATCTAACTAGCCTGCTAGACAGCGTTATCTTAGTAACTTGCTAGACAGCACGATCTTGGTAACTGGTTAGGCAGCGCTATCTTGGTAACTGCTTGTCGTCTTGCATTTTACGAAACAAAGTCAAAAACATGTCTTCGGTATCCAGGCACTCAGAAAATCCATATTGTCGAATTTTGGTGGTACTTGCCATGACATCCCAATCAAGTGAAAAAACATAGTTACCAAACGGCCAATATACAAACTTCTCCATTGCCATTGGAGTCAACCCATGTTTTCTGACGATCTCATTCCAGACCGCCTCTTTTGATGTCATCACTTGGGCAAGATCAACTGGTTGCTGAACCCCCATCTTCATATTAAAAAAATCGGCTAGTTTAGGCCAGAAATTTTTCCAACGAAAAAAATCGCCATTAGTAACATTAAAGGCCTGCCGTGAACACTCAGGGGTGACAATCCCCCAACTAATGGCTTTTGCAAGCAATTGTGCATCAGTTGCTTGGCTAATGGCCTCGAACGCAGCTGCGGTTCCTGGAAAATCTAAGGGCAGGCCTAAGTCACGGCAGATCACCGCGTAAGCGCCCAACATCGACACGATATTTAGGGGTGAGCCCGCGGTTGCTCCGCAGACCACGTGGGGCCGAAAGATGACCCAATCCCAACTTTTACCTTGACTCGCCGTGACGAGATAATCTTCTTGATCATAATAAAAATTAGGGACCGCCAACCGAGCGTCAGTCTCTTTCGCGGGTGTACGGAAGGGACCCAAGTTGCTACCGTAATACTTCATACCTTGCAACAAAATAACCCGCTTCAATGGGTTACCCGCCGCCTCAACAGCTTGCACGGCATGGCGCAATAGATTGGTATTCGCAACGGTAGCCGATTGCCAAGCCGACCCGTGTACGTACCCTGCGTAGACAATATCAGTGATGTTTTGATATTTTTTAAGCGCGATCTTTGTTGCATCAAAATCTAAAAGATCGACCGCGCAATAGGCGATTTTTTGCACCGTACTGTTCAAACTTCGTTGAACACCCACCAGAGACCAATCGGCATTGGCACCCGCATAACGAATAAAGCTTCTACCGATTACGCCGGTTGCCCCCACCACAAGGACCACACGCTTTTCGTTCAAATGATCAACCTCATCTCTAAACTATCTTTTTTGGATTTTGTATCGCTGCTATAAGAGTTGACTTATCACGGTACACCATCACAACTGGCTATATCCAAGTCGAACGAACTAGACAACTTGAAAACAACTATTGCATTGAAAAATTGGCCTGCTTGAGTATCTGTGCCCACTTTGTATTTTCTGCCCGTAGAAAGCGCCCAAAGACTTCTGGCGAACTGGTGATGCTTTCCCATCCCAATTCTGACAAGCGTTTCTCAATTTCCGGTAACTTCATCACTCGCGAAATTGTTTCATACCAGTGATTGACGACCTGCACCGGCGTGCCTGCGGGCAAGACAAATCCAGTCCACCCATACAGTTCATATCCATTAAAACCTTGTTCAGCTAGTGTCTGCAAGCCTGGCAAGGCAAGACTGCGTCGCTCAGACGCAACCCCTAGCGCCTTAATCTTGCCAGAGGCGATTGCCGGTTTTGCAAAGGCTGCAGAGCCCCAAAAAATATCCAAAGTGCCGGCCATCATATCCGTTTGCGCACCCGAGCCTCCTTTGTAAGGCACGTGCAGCAATTTCAGTCCAGCCTTTTGCGCGAAAAATTCACCTGCAAGATGCTGGGCGCTACCCACACCCACTGAACCAAACGAAATTCTGCCTGGCTCGCGCATCGCGAGCGTCACCAACGAAGTCACGTCATCGGCCGGCAGACTGCTACGAGCAACCAGCACCAGTGGGACTCGAGCGAGTTGCGATACCGGTGCGAAATCCTTGAAGGGGTCATAGGCCATGTCCTTATAGATCAGGGTATCAATCGCAAAGCCATCTGCAACGAGCGCGATTGTATGGCCATCCGCAGGCGCACGCGCTACCTCGTTGGCGCCCAGTCGCCCTCCAGCGCCTGCCTTGTTCTCCACAATGACCGTATTGCCGAAGCTACGAGCAAATTCTGGCTGAAGTATCCGAGCGATTACGTCCGTTGTGCCTCCGGTCGCAAACGGCACGACGATGCGAGTGACCTTCGACACATTGGATTGAGCGACCGCCCGCGTTGCGAGCAACATTGTCATTACGCTTGCTGCTTGAAGAAAAGTACGCTTATCCATCTAACACCTAATGAGGTTGATTGAAAAAAAATTAAACGTTCGATTTTTATCAGGCAATAATCTATGAACTTCTGATTGTTCAGATAAATTGATTAAAACGCTTATATGAATAAGGCAAGGGATCAATCGACAGAGGCGCGCCCGTCACCATTTGAGAGATTAATTTTCCGGTCGGTGGCCCACCCGTCATGCCCCAGTGCGCATGCCCAAACGCCAGAAACAAACCTGGTATGTGGTCCACTGGACCAAGGACAGGAAGGCTGTCTGGTGTTGAAGGCCTAAAGCCCAGCCAATATTTTGGCTCACCCGTTTGTAACGTTGGAAAAACTCGCTTGGCCTGGGTCACAAGATTTTTCGCCCTCTGCTCATCGGGGCTGGCAGTCAATCCAGCAAACTCTACCGTCCCAGCGGCACGCATGCCGTGCTCCATCGAGGTCAAGCCAAAGCCACGGTTTTTAATCGACACGGGGATCTTCAAGGTAATATTTGGGGAAGGCATCATCGCGTGATAACCGCGTTCTGTTTCGAGGGGCACTTTAATACCGAACGGTTCAAGAAGCGCGAGGCTCCAAGCACCCGTTGCTACGACCACCTGATCCACATCATGGTTGTTGACATTTGTCATCAGCATGAAACCTCGCCGACCCGAATGTGGAATAATTTTTAAGACGCGCTCTGTCAGAATCTGACCGCCCTCTGCCACCAACAAATTCCCAAGCGTTTGCACCAAGCGCTGGGGGTTAATCGTATAACCATTGTTCGGGATGAGAACGCCGCTTTTAATGTTTGGCGATATCTCGGGATACAACTGACGAATGTCATCCTCGCTCAAAGTTTCAGCCTTGATACCATGACGCGCACAGATTGCCAATTCAATTTGAGATTCGCTGCCTGCCCCCCCTTCCCAAATTCTGACCTGACCGACCGTGCGAATCAGATCGTTAAAGTGCTCTGGGCCAAGCAGTTCACGCCAACAGTTCATCGCCTCTTTGTGTAAAGAGCGCATGGCATCCGACACCTCAAAGACTCGCGAGAACCGACTGGCCTCAACCCAACGAACCAGCCAAGGCAACACTTTGGGCAAATAAGACGGACGGATGACTAAGGGACCTAAACGATCGAACAGCCAACCTGGCACCTTCCCCAACATTCCCGGCAAGGCAATTGGCGCAGCCGTATCGCAGCTAATTAGGCCAGAGTTTCCGTATGACGCTGCGCTGGCTGGTGGCAAGGCATCGATCACGATCACACGTTGACCCGCACGTTGCAAATACAGGGCAGCTGATAGACCAACGACACCGGCACCGATCACAATCGTAGTTGAACCTGAGGCAGGCATGAGAAACCCCTTTAATAATGAAAAGTACTCGATTAATTCAAAAATTGACTTGCTTCAAAAATTTTCGATTGCTTCAAGAGTTTACTTTTGCGCAACACGCAACTGCCTCAACAGCGTGTCCAACAACAAAATGAAGCCAGTCACTCCAATTAAAAATGCACTGACTGCAGCGATCACTGGCTCAACCTGAAGATGCAAGCTATTCCAGATCCGCACTGGAAGCGTTTCGGACTTTACGCCTGATAAAAAAAGAGAAATCACCAACTCGTCAAAAGACGCCAAAAAAGCAAATAACGCAGCAGAGATGATGCCTGGTAGTGCTAAAGGCACAACGACTTTTGTAAAGACCCCAAAGCGACTGCTGCCAAGGCTTAACGCGGCACGCTCTAAATTGATATCCACGTTTTGCAAGGCAGACAATAAAATCAATAAAACAATTGGTAAGGCTATGCACGCGTGACAAATCCCAATCCAAAAAACATTACCAACCAGCTTAAATGGGCCCGACATAAAGTACATGGCAATCGCAGTAATCACGTGAGGAACAATCAAAGGCAAAAGCATAAAAGACAGCAAGAGTTTTTTGCCACGCACATCAGAACGGACAAAGGCGTAGGCTGCAAAAAAACCTAAAAGTGTCGAGACAACGCACGCAATCAAGGCGATCACGGTACTTGACCATAACGCACTTTGCCAACGCGGGTCACCAAAGAAAGTCTCAAACCATCTGAGTGAATACGCCTCGGGCGGAAACCTCATGTACCCCTGGTTACCAAAAGCAAGAATCGTGACGATGACGATAGGCGCCAGCAGCGTCACTCCGGCGATCGCAACATAAATATTTAAACTGCGCGTGACCACGACATCATTCATCATTAGCCACCCATCATTCGGCGCAAATCAGTGACGCGGTAATAGATCGCGTATAAGCCAAGGGTTGCGACCAGCAACAGCAAAGACATGATCGCAGCACTTGCCCAATCAAAGGTCACTTCTACCGCGCGCTCAACGAGCATAGCAAGCATGACATCTGAGGGGCCACCCATGAGAGCGGGTGTAATAAAAAACCCGAGTGCCAGAATAAAAACGATCAAAGAACCTGAAACGACTCCGTGCAGGCTCAGCGGAAAATAGACTCTCGTAAACGCAAACCACCAGTTGGCCCCCAAACCGCGGGCAGCCCGCATGAGACCAGGATCAATAGCTTTAAGCGAAGCATATAAGGTCAACACCATGTAGGGCAATAGTACGTAGACCATGCCAATCAAGATCCCCGTTTTGCTATACAGCAGAGTGAGTGGCTCGTTAATCACGCCAAGCGTTAGTAGAAGATTATTCACAAGGCCGTTGCGTCCAAGCAGTATCATCCATGAATACGTGCGCACAATGACACTCGTAAAATAAGGCACGACAATACAAAACAATATGAGCGAAAAGCGCCAGTCACTGTGTGTCGCCAAATAATAGGCTAGCGGATAACTCAAGACCAAAACTAAAAGAGTCACTAGCAGGCTAATCCAGTTAGTATTGGATAACGCAGTTAAGACGGCTTTCGAACCAAGTACCGCAACAAACTGCTCAACGATCTCTGAAAAGGTTCCGATACTGCTCAACGATTGAATATAAAACCAAACCAGTGGCGCTAAAAATACCACGACTAGCAAAACGATCGCTGGTAATAGCAATACCCAAGACCCACCGAAGGTACTGACTCGCTTCATTTAAGAATTCTCAAACAGCGAAGCGATCGTTGGCTGCGACCAGAGCGGGGAAGCAATGAAGGGACTCGCGCGCCTCATTGAAGAGTTTTCAAATAGAAAATCGAGCACCGGGTGCGAAGATAGCCAAGAGGCAGCGAGGGAACTAGCGCGCTTCATTATCGAACTCTGATAAGGAACATCGGTCACCGAGCGCGACGACAGCCAACAGGCAGCGAAGGGAATCATTTGCTTCATTGAGTTATTCTCAGCAAGACACAGTCATCGACACGCCACGAAACAGTGACTAAATCGCCTTGCTCAACAGCAAAGGCCTGCGATGAGTTCTGCGTATCAACAACAATGGTGATACCGGGCTCAATTAAAACCGTCTGGCGCAAGATATTGCCAAGAAAAGACAAGTTCATGACTGTCCCACGACAACGATTCCAATCCTCTTGGTGCGCTTCACTCAAAGACGCTGAGGGACTCAAAACGACGCGTTCTGGTCTCATAAAAATATCTACCACTGTATCGATTGTAAAGGTTTGATCGCAGTGCGCACGTAACGCTAAGCCCTCTGCGGTGCGCACGCTCGCAACACCTGCCTGAATTTGCGTAATCTTGCCTCGAACAAGATTCGCCTCTCCCAAGAATTTTGCAATGAAAGTACTGTTTGGTTTTTTGTAAATATCGGCGGGACGTCCGATTTGCTCGATTCGACCGTGGTTCATGATGGCGATACGGTCTGACATATTCATTGCTTCTTCTTGATCATGCGTCACATACACGACAGTCATACCAAGACGCTTCTGAATATCTTTTATCTCAACTTGCATCTGATAACGCAGATTTTTATCTAACGCCCCGAGGGGTTCGTCCATCAACACAATGCTAGGGTTAAAGACAATTGCACGCGCAATAGCGACCCGTTGTTGTTGCCCGCCAGACAATTGACGCGCAAAACGATCAGTAAAGCCCTCAAGACGAACTAACTCAAGCGCTTGCATGACCCTCTGGGTAAGCTCTGGTTTAGGGATTTTTCTGGCCCGCAGCGGGAAGGCAACATTATCAAAAACATTCAAGTGCGGAAAAATCGCATAGTTTTGAAACACCATGCCAAAACCGCGATGCTGAGGAGCGACTTGTGCAATGTCTCGTTCATCAATGCAGATTTGCCCAGTATCGACTGCGACAAAGCCCGCTAACATCATTAAGGTCGTCGTTTTGCCCGACCCTGAAGGGCCGAGCAAAGAAAAGAATTCACCTGCTGCAATGTCAATATCGATTGCATCGACGACACATTCTTTACCATAGCGTTTCGTGACTTGGCGAAGCGAGATGCTTCCTAGCTCACGGGTCAAATCTGCTTGCACCAATGATTGACTCATCGGTGATCAGCTAATGATCCACTTCGACCATTGAGCGGCAACCTTATTGCGATTTTCAGCCCACCATTTAATATCAAGCAAAAATCCTTTGGTCTTAGTCCAAGGTTCATTACTTGCCGGATCGATCAGCGATTTAGCCGTTGCGCTGTAGGCCTTTGTATTCACTGGGATCGCTTTGTACTTGGCAAGCCAACGAGACTGAGACTCAACGCTCGAACTAAAGTCTATGAATTTTTTGGCATTCTCTACATTCTTTGCCCCTTTAGGTATGCCATAGGCCTGCACAAGCAACGCATTTTGATTCCACTGCAGGGCAATCGGCGCACCTTCGTCCGCAGCAACTGAGGCGCGCGTGCTCCAGAGCGAACCCATCGACACTTCGTTGTCAGCGATCATCGTGGATGACAAGGCGCCTGTATCCCAAAACTTGGGGATCACTGAGCGCAACTTACTAAGGGACTTGAAGGCTCTTTCAATATCAAGCGGATACAGTTTGTCCATCGGGACCCCATCCGCCAAAAGAGCAAACTCGAGGGTAACCGAACCAGTCGCGATATCAGGTAGGGTACGTCTCATGGGATATTTTTTGATGTCCCAAAATTCTGCCCAAGACTTGGGCTCAGAACCAGGCGCAATCACCTTAGTGTTGTAGCCCAAGACCATTGCATAGATAAACGAACCCACATGAAATTTTCTTTTCACCACAGGATCAATATCAGCTGGATTCGTGTATTTAAAGGCCTGATAGTCAATCGGCATCAAATAATTACCGAGCTCTAACTCGAGCAACGTGGCATCACCTGTGTCGATCAAGTCAAGTTCGTTTTGACCCGACTTCATCATCGCTAAAAGTTTGCCGTTGGTAGCAGCCACCGGCACAACCTGAATCCCGGTTGTCTTTCGAAAGGGTTCGTAAATTGTCTCGTTTTTAACTTTGTCAAAAGATCCCCCCGGTGTTCGGACGATCACCTGCTGCGCGGCGTTTGCGTTGGCTGTCCACACAAACGGTGCTACGACCGTCGATAACACAGCTGCTGTGTTTAATTTGCGACGAAACAGATTGGGAAGTTTTGATTTTGACATTTTTTTCCTTTTTAGTTGTCATGCGACTGAGTACAAAACTATCAAGCTTAGCCTCAGGCGCTTTGACCTTAACAGAGCCACTCTCTCACTGTCAATCAATTTACTCGCTCAATTCACATCTTATCGAATCGTGATTTTTATCCGTCAACACAAGAGGACATTGATTGTTGTTTTTTATCCTTCAACACAAGAGGTCATCGCTTGTTGATTTTTATCCTACAACTCAAGTGGTCATTGATTGTTGATTTATTCAACAACCTATGAGGCTGCGCGCGTCTATATTCATTTTTCAACTCAACCTGTCATCGCGTGCCGATTTTCATCCCTAAAAGCTCGGGCAACTTTGCGGCAGCTCTTGCGATGAGAGGAATCTGCCGCTGCTGTTCTTCGGCCTCTTCGCAGTTGATGATTCCCCAACGGACTAAGCGACCTCCTACAGTTCGAAAAGGATCCGGCGGAAGATTGGGCAGCGATCGAGTACAAAAAGGCAGGCTTGACCATTCGTCTTTCTGATTCAGCACGAGAGAGGCCAAGCACTGACCAGCGATATAAGTCGGGTTGACACCATGTCCAGAAAAACCACAAGCGTAATGAACACGGGTATTCGGAAACGTTTTAAAGAAAGGAAGACGATCAGAGGACACTTCAATCGCTCCGCCCCAGGCCTTTGCAAGCCCGACTGACTGAAACGACGGAAACAAGCGATACAGCCCGCGCTCAGCACGGGCAGCGCTAAGCGCATCTTGCGTCAGACTGATTGCATTTGCATTGCCAGCGTAACTAATTGGACCAGACCCCGAGCCCATCAGGATCCGTCCATCGGCAGTTTTTCGAAAATAGTGAATGAACATACGTAAATCAGACAAGCCTTCATCACCTAGCCAGCAAAGCTCTTGCAGCTTTTCAGGTGCTGGGTTCGACATCACCACGTAACTTGAAAACACACTGACGTGATCCCGAATTTGCGGATCGCTCGCTAACTGAGCATTAGTCGCTAACACGACCTCTTTCGCGATCACTTGTCCTTGAGGCGTTGTCAGTCGACTGGGCGAACCTCTTTCGAGTTGCACCATAGGCGTGTGTTCGAAAATCTGCACACCAGCCTCGATCGCGGCAGTACGCAGCGCACGAGCCAACCGGGCCGGATGTACCGTTGCACCTTCTGTAAACATAACTCCACCGCGAAACACTGGCGAGCGAACACGGCCTGCGATCTCTTGCGCACTCAAGGCCTGAACAGAGTCAGACACACCTAGACGCTGCGCCTCTGAAATATACGCTGCGATTTTTTTATCTTGCGCAGGCGCCGCAGAAATCTTGATGCTTGGCCCCTCTCGCCACCAGACATCGCGCCCGCCAGACGTTGCGAAGGCCCGTATGCCGTCTTGGGCGCGGGTGCCCGCATGGGCGACAGCTAGCGCTGAGTCTGCGCCAATTGACTTCACCAAGCTCGGCAGCGCAGACCAATAGCCGCTTACTTTTCCACCATTTTTACCGCTCGCACCCGAGCCACACAACGAGGCTTCAAGCAACGCCACGCTAAGATGCGGCACACGCGCTTTTAATTGCAACGCAGTCCATAAGCCCGTGAAGCCACCACCGACAATCACAACATCGACTCGAAGTTCACCGATCAACGGAGGGCTAGCAGAGCGATGCCCCTCACGACGCAAGGCCTCTTCAAACCACCACGAAGGGTCTCCCGGCATCACACTCGGAGGCGATTCTGTGCTCGACATGATTGACTATTCCTTTGGTTGAAAAAAATACATCTACCATCGTGCGTAGTCTAAAGACAATGAATAGACTGCCGAGACTCAATACATTTACCAAAAAATGCTACAAGGAGCTATAAGGCTAGACGGCGTCACAAGGACTTAGCGCTCAGCACTTTACAGTAGTGCTCGCTTAAGCTTGTCGCTTCAACGACCGGCAGCCATGCCCGTTACAAAAGTTGACCTATTCTCTCAAAATACACAATGTGTTTTCAATCAACTTTCGCGCCAGACGTTTTGACAATCTTTGCCCACTTTGAGTTCTCACCTTGAATGAACTGTACGAATTGCTCTTGTGTCGTGTTCGAAATCTCAATGCCAAGGCTTTCAAATTTTTGACGAACATCGGCTAATTGCAAGACTCGGTTGACGTCTGTATTTAACTGCTTGACGATAGTGCTTGAGACGCCGGCGGGCGCAAAGACACCGAACCATTGCAGCGCCTCAAAACCACTTAACCCAGATGCGCTGACCGTTGGAAGCGTAGGTGCGATTGGTGAGGCTTGAGCGCTTGTCACTGCCAAGGCCTTAAGTTTTCCGCTTTGTACATAGGGTAAAAAAGCCACCGCTGTGCCAAACGCCAATGAAATACGACCGCTCACCAAATCAATTGTCATCGGCGCGTCTCCTTTGTAAGGAATATGCTCGATCGCGATACCAGCGGTTGCTTTGAAATACTCAGCCGTCAGGTGAGACACACTACCGTTACCCGTCGAGCCAAAAGACAATCCACCCGGTTTACTTTTGGCTAACGCGATCAATTCGGTTACCGACGAAACAGGCAGCGACGGATGGGTGACCAACAATATGGTCGCAGTTCCGACTAGAGCAATTGGCGA
>Ga0209550_10007017_pt1 | contig 10454 bp, 12 predicted proteins | sample LauGreSuBDMM15SN_2_FD_187567 | JGI IMG/M metagenome (GOLD analysis project Ga0209550, IMG submission 187567) | Freshwater lake microbial communities from Lake Michigan, USA - Su13.BD.MM15.SN (SPAdes) (version 5) | ecosystem: Environmental > Aquatic > Freshwater > Lake | place: Lake Michigan... | reverse complement strand
TCCATGTCATAGATTACTAATAAATGATAAAATTGTTGCATCTAGTAATTTAATAAACGGAGAAACTATTTATCAAGATAATGAATGTAAATCTGTAGAGTACTATCATTTAGAGTGTGATATACATTCTGCTATTTATGCGAATGGTGTTTTAGCTGAAACATACCAAGAATGGAATAATAGAGAAATATTTGACGTAGATAACTAAAAGTGATTTTATATTTTTTTGTAATTAAAACTGGCATTTAAAATACGCGTTGCTCTAAAACGCCGATTTTTACGGCATTAAAAAAATAAAAAGCATAAAATCAATAGTAGGATTTTCACCTACGATGGTCTTACTTTTTCATCTTCCTTGTTTTTACTTGAAGATGTGAAAGACGAAATTTGGAAACATAATATGTATTTCCTCAATAAGTTCTTCGTTATTCATTAAGGTAATATAATAAATTATTTTTATATAATTTTCACTATATAAAAATCGGCGTTTGAAATGTTAAAAGGTGTAAATTGTTTTTAAAATGTCGATTCGTTATGGAATAAACAATCAATAAAATTCTGTTTATATTTTTCTTCATTTTCTTTACACATATTATTATACAATTCATTATTTATAATTTTGGGCTTTCTTTCATGAGAAATAATATTGTCATATACATTAATGTTAGGTATAATTGCTTTTAAATATTCACAAAATGACTCACCGTTCTTGGTTTTATAATAATCACTTATATGTTTATTTCCCCTTGAACTATTAATTTTGGAAATTATAGGTATTAAATTTCCAGTTCTATCCTTATCTAATTCTCCGTCCCATTCACTACTATTTGGACAAATATGTTCTATACTAAATTCATTTTCTAACATATTAGTCGGGATTTTTTCTTTGTAATAATAAAACATAATTGTCTTTTCAAAGAATTTTAAAGGTCTGCGTTTATCATATTTATTTTTTCCATTTTCAAGTTTTCTTTCATGAGGATTATTATTTTCTTCGTATAATTGACATAGTAACTTATCAAATAGTTTTTCTGTTAATTTATTGCTAATATTTTCAGGAGCACTTAATAGCATTTTTGTAGTATTTTCTATAATTTTTCCACCAGCTCTATATGTTATTGAATCATAATTCTTAAAATATTCTCTTTGTTCTTTATTTTTTAAATCACTCACCATAAAATGAAATAGTAAACAAGTTTCTATTTTCGTTTTGATAATAGATGTCGCTATATTTTTATTTTTGAAACCAATAATACAAGATATTATCATACACAAATTATTCTTTTTTAATGTGTGCAATTTATATTGGCATGTATTATTAAACAATTTGTCATTAATTTTGTCTGTAAATATTGACATTACTATTTGGTTTAAAATAGAACATGAGTCTAAAATTTTTTCTTTAAAATCATTAACATTTTTAGTTGTAAATGTATCACTATAACCACTGTATAATGCCTTAAATAATTTAAAAAATAAAGATAATCCATCTGCATCAGTTTTATCAATAAAATTTGGATACTTTTTGTTACATAAATTTTGAAATCCAACAATAAAATCATGTGCATTAATTTTATCTTTTACGGGATCATAATTATAACAAATTAAAGCTTCTCCTTCAGCTTTGATTTTATAATATTCTTTTATACATTCTTCTAATTCAGTTTTAAAGACATTATCGACAATATCAAAATTAATTTCGTTGTATAACCGACATGCTAATAATTCTGTTTCTGTTAATTTACTGTCATATTGATTTATATTCTTAAATGTTGTACACAACTCATCAGTGTTATATCCTTCAAAAAGATTTACATTAACTTTGACATTTAAATCAAAATGTCTTGAACCGTTAAATTTTAATTTCGGTTGTACTTTTTCTTCTATTACTTTTTCAATATCATCTCTGTATATTTTTATTCTATTATATAAATCTTTGTGTCCATTATCATTGAAAAAATGATTATATTTAAAATTTATAATTTCATTGTAAGTTAATTTACTGAAAATTGTGATTAATACGTCTTTATCTTCTTTACTTAAATCAATATCATTAATTAAATCATTTAAATCTATTAAATAATCCGGAAATATTTCAAATGGTTTATCTATAAAATGTTTAATGGCATTAATTCTATTATTACCATCAATATTTGAAAAACTAATTTTATTTGAATTAGTTTCTTCTCCAAATGTGATTGCATGAACGCTATTTTCTGAATCATATAGGAATTGAATATAATTTTTTTCATTTGGATTATTATCTTTTTTAGGAAATATATCCCATTTTCTTTTTCTTTGAAATTGTGGTTTACTGATTTCACGTTTATTAATTTTCGATAGAAGTTGTTCGACACTCCATTGTTCATTTTTAATTCTTTTATCCGTCATTTTATCAATTTATACATATATTGACGGACATTCTTTAAATTGTTTTACAATATATTATTCAACGATTCTATCTGTTCGTTTGATAGTCCTTCTGGAAATACTATTTCAAACTCTATCAATAATTTGCCTGTAACAGATCCCTGTATTAAACCATAATTTTCGACTTCTTTCACATATCCTGGATACACCACACACTTGTTATTGAGATTATTGATTCGCAGCATTTTACCACTTACATGTAATATTTCAATCGTAAATCCACATAGCGCTTCTTTTAATGTAATTTTCTGTTTACAATACAGGTCATTATTTTTCCTGGTAAAGGTACCATGTTCTTCTACTTGAATAGTCAGTCTCACATCACCATAGCTATTACCTGGTCCTTTATGTCCGATGCCAGCTAGTGTAATGACTTCGCCATTTTGAATACCTTTTGGGATATTCACTTCAATGTATTCATGTTGATTATGATCAAAGTGTCTTCGCTCTAGTATAATATTCACTTTTTCACCATTATATACTTGTTCCAAAGTTAAATTTATCGTTTTATCGATAGCCACCGGTTTAAACATATTTTCATTATGAAATACTCTGACATTAGGTCCACCTAATCCTCCAAAAAAAGATTCAAAAATATGTTGCATTTCAGGATGAGGCATCGAATGCATATGTGCAAAATGTACACCACCTCCAGGAAAATGAAATGCGTTTGGAAACGAAAATTCTTCCGATATATCGGAAGCACCCATATCGAATTGCTTTCTCTTATCGGGGTCACTTAATACTTCATACGCATTATTAATTTCTTGAAACTTGGAACTAGCATCCGGGTCACTATTCCGATCAGGGTGATATTTCAAAGACAATGTACGATACGCTTTTTTAATGTCCACGTCGCTGGCATTTGGTTGAACTCCAAGTATTTCATAATAGTTTGGCATCTTTTATATACTCTATACTCTATTTATTATTTATGTAATTTTATAGTAAAAACATAAAAAGATTTTATGTATCCATTCAAAAAATGAAACAAGAATCCTTTATATCCAAGTATAAGCCATATTATATTCAAGATTTTCGATTAGATAAGCATACTGAAGGAGCACTACATACGCTACTTGAAATGGACGATTTAAATATCATGTTTTATGGAATACCAGGATCGGGTAAAACGATGTTACTAGAAGCCATGATTCGAGAATATTATGGATTATCCAAAAATAGCTGTTTTCCGGAGCACAATATTTTGTACATTAACAATCTCAAAGAACAAGGTATCAGTTATTATAGAAACGAAATGAAAACCTTTTGTCAGTCGAAAAGTATTATTTATGGTAAAAAGAAGATGATTGTGATAGATGATATCGATAATGTCAATGAACAAAGTCAGCAAGTGTTTCGGAATTACATTGACCGTTTCAAACACAATATTCATTTTATTGCGGTATGCAATAACATTCAAAAAGTAATAGAAAGCATTCAATCAAGAGTACATATCATCCAAGTTCATCCCTTATGTAAAGACCAAATACGATATCACATGGATAAAATAATAGACAACGAGAAAATGGACGTGAATCAAGAATGTCGCGATTATTTGCTCTCCATTTCGGGAAATTCCGTCCGATCCACCATTAATCACCTTGAAAAGTTATGTCTATTGAATGATCCTATCACACTGAAATTATGTAAACAAATCTGTTCTAATATGTCGGTCCAATACTTCGAAGATTATATTGACGCTTATAAAAAAAATGATCTTCACAGAGGAATCAATATTTTGTATGATTTATTTTACAGCGGATATTCTGTGATCGATATTCTCGACTTTTTCTTTCATTTTATTAAAAGCACCACTTATTTAAACGAAGATACCAAATACAAAATGATACCGTATTTATGTAAATATATTACTGCTTTTCATCATATTCACGAAGACGTAATTGAGTTAGCATTATTTACCAATAGTATTTTTCAAGATGTACGTTGAATGTTTTCTAATCCACTATAAAGATGAGTAGTGTTTTCCATAAACAAGTACCCATGCAAATCGTATATGATTTACTTGATTTATTTTGTAACAAACACGATAGTCTCTATATTGTCGATCACAATATGTACAAAAAAATGGTATATCTTGGTAATCATATTCCGTTCTTACTTGATCTGAAGGAGTATTATCATGAAAAACACTATCATTATTTAAATCGCGATTTTACCTATAAATCGTTCACTAATATTTTGAGACAAATATGTCGCAGTCATCACTATACATTTCAAACGAAAATGCAATACAATCATTCAAACTATAGTATCTTGTATATCATCCCAAAACAAAATACAAGTGTAGTAGAGAAAAACTTTAGCGAATTGTTGTATGAGCAAAATATGTGAAGGTATAAAGGTGTAAAAATATACTTTGTATATATAACAAAATATGTTTTCTAAACAAAATTTATCTGTTTATGTGATTGGTATTGGACTTGTGATGTTTGCCAGTTATGTTGGAAATATGTACAGACAGACATTTCAAGACGATTATAGAAATAAAGAATATGATATGATCAAACAATATTTATTAAACGATTCTCCATTATACGGCAATAATCGACCCAAGATGTGGATTCACTCCATGTACGAAGTGAATGCTAGAAAGTGGAAAAATTTCATGAGTCGTAATACCACCGGATTGAACCAACCTTATTTATATTTAACCATTGAAAGTATTATTCGACATTGTGCGGATGATTTTCATATATGCCTCATAGATGATGACAGTTTTGCCAAATTGCTTCCTTCTTGGGATGTGGATTTGAACACTATTCCAGAACCCATGCGATCACGCTATCGATATATGGCCATGATACAGCTTTTGCAATTATATGGCGGAATGATCGTTCCGAATTCGTTTTTATGCACCCGACCGTTGATTGATATGTATAAAACCGGAATAGAAGGTAATGTCCCGTTTGTGGTAGAAAAAAAGAAACAATGCGTACGCACTACAACCAATAATCATGTATTTCTTCCTGATATTTACATGATGGGTGCCAAAAAGAATGATCCTGTATTGGACGAAATGCTGGCGTTTATGAAACAACGAGAACGCAAAGGACATTTTAGTCGCGAAACGGAATTTAACGGTGAAATGGAACATTGGTGCAATCAGCAAGTCAAGGAAATGAAAATGCGATGTGTGGACGGAAATAGAATTGGCATCAAGAGTAAATGTGGTATACCCATTTTGATAGAAGACTTAATGGGGGAGAATTATTTAGATATTGATGATACTGTATTATTTGGTATTTACATACCGAAAGAAGAGTTGTTACGAAGACCTAAATATCAATGGTTTACTATATTACCGTACGAAGATATCATGAATACGAATGTCATTTTAGCCAAATATTTCAAAGCGTCGTCTGTAGGTAATGACCCCTATGACGGAACTACAGAGAGATCGTTAGTGGTGTTGTAATATATTTTTTATGACTATTGACTCATTTGAAACGCCTTGTATAAAATGAGATTTTACAGATTATTTATACTGAAATGAGAATCCATATGCTGTAGAATATTTCCCTCTTAACACCTTACCAATGTAACTAGTATCGATATTTGAAATAGTATAATGTTTTTGTAAATATTCTCTTGCCTCAAATTTATAAGTAAACGTTTGTACAAATGTTCCATCTTTTGTAAATACATCAAATGGTTTATTTTGACCTTTTTTGTCTAATATAGTTTTTCTTGCTTCTGGATTCTCTTCATAATATTTTTTCTTTATTTTACTCAGTTCTTCTCTTGCTTCTGGATTTTTTTCATAATATTGTTTCACTTTTTTACCATTTTCTTTTCCTGCTTCTGGATTTATTTTATGATATTGTTTCAATCTTTTACTATTTTCTTCTGGATTTTTTTCATTATATTGTTTCAATCTTTTACTATTTTCTTCTCTTGCTTCTGGATTTTTTTCATTATATTGTTTCAATCTTTTACTATGTTCTTTTCCTGCTTCTGGATTTATTTTATGATATTGTTTCTTTCTTTCACTCATTTTGTTTTTGACATCTTCTGTGTAAACATAACCGCTGGTTCCGTCCCCACCAAACGTCATATTATATCCCTTTCTATAATTATAGGAGTCATACTCTTGAATGTATCTTTTTTCTTTTTCACATAATTCTTCTAACGTATCTGCTGTATCTATTGGAACAAGTTTTAAAGTATCCACCATTTTATATTTTCTTATCGCATTATACACATATGTTTTATCACCACTTTTTGCTTTTTTTTTATGTTCTTTTGTTCTTTGCTTTAATGTAGTTCTATTTAGTCCAATATAAACTTTTCCGTTAGGAAATTCTATTTTATAAATTGAATATTTACCACTAGCCATTAATTTATATACAGTATGGGTAATGCTTTTATATCATTTATAAAAATGTTAAAAAATACAGGGGTTTTTATAAACAATCAAACCTATAAAACATCGATAAATAATTCATTCCTATCAGAATTATATATCACATACTCTTATTGACCTATCGGTGAATCATACGATTGATTTCCTCCTCTGGAAACTAATTTCTTCTTCAATTCATCGGTGAAACAGATTCCGCCTAAAGAATTGCTATATCCCATGGATGCACCAACACATTCAGGACTTCCTTTCATTTGAGACACTTCATCGATTAATCGGAAATCACCATACGTACCGCCCATTCCTCCAAAAATACTTCTAACTCCTTTTGTAGCATCTTGAACAGGTGCTTCCGTACCACTGGCTTCCGCAGCATACACTTTGGATGGGAAATCTATGAATCCTTCAAAAGGATACTCTTTCGAGAATAGATTATTGGAACGATACGGTATGTAAGACGACCCGCCAAAATCGGCATAAAAAATAACTACCAGAAACAATAATATAACGATACCAGATTCGAACGAAAATTTCATTATAGATAATATACATAAAAGGATAGATATTATTACTTGGCCATGATACTTTTCATTTTCTCTAAATTTTCATCAGAAGCTTTTTGTGGATCGTCTTCTTCTAAGTCATCTGTGTCTTGGAAACCTTCTTCATTTTCGTCGTCATCATCATCATCTTGAGATCCTTCTTCGTTTTCGTCATCATCATCATCATCATGTTCGTAATCCCTAAATTCTTCTGGAGCAGAATCAGGCACCAAGAAAAGTTTATCTAAATACAACACCAAGGTATGGAAAAAAGAGGGGGTAGCGGTCGTTTCAATAGTTTGTCCATCTTTTGATAAATGATGGTGTACAAGAAGCGAATGAAGTCGTGTACGAAAGAATGCTTTGACAGATTCTTTCATTTCGCGTAACTGCTTGGAAAAAAACGTGTGCAAAAGAATGAACAACATCAAAGATCCTAAAGCAACATAGTGATACCATTCGAAATCTGGGAGATAAGGATCTATGATATTTTTGTAGGGAGCAAAATCGAAAGTCATCATGATTATGATTTACGGAATTATTTAAAAAGTATCAATAAAACACATTTTTGAAATAAAACATATAAACTCTTTTCGTTCCTATATTTATAATGAATCTGACAGACAGAATCGATTTAAAAAAACTCATTAAACAATCTGGTAATGACTATGAAGACAACACCGATGGTATTAGAACACTACGACACAGCGACTTAATACGATCCGATATTCTGGCTTTGGAAGAATTGAAAAAAGAAATGTCAGATTTGAAATCGAAAAAACCAGAGGAGTTCAAATTTCAGTGTCAAAAAAAGTGTTCGTTTTTATACAATTCTTATACGGATATTTTTAATCGTGTATTCAACGATGAACTAGACCTAGAATTAATGAGTAAAGCTCTATATACTCTCAAACAAATAGAAGAAGGGAAAATAAATCAACAAGAAGGGTCTGTATTGATGGGGAAATTATTTTATCAAATATTTGTGGATAGCGCATTGAAAAAAGGAGAACATTTGGAACAAGAAGAGGATAGTCATAAATCTCCGTACCGACAAGATTACACAAACATATCTTACCAAGAATTCAAAAAAAAGAAAACCTAACCATATACTATAATGAATGATGTAGAGATATACAAAGGTAAGTATTATTTAAAATGGATCAAAAAACCAATAGAAGTAGTCCATTATAAGTTACCAGAAAAAGTGATTGTATTGGATTTAGATGAGACTTTAGGGTCGTTTGGAGATCTGTATATTTTATGGTCAGGTATTACTCAACTTCATCCACAATTTACCCAATTCGAACCATTATTGGATCTGTATCCGGAATTTCTTCGATATGGTATACTCACTATATTAGAATTTTTGTACGAAAAAAAGAAAACCAAAGAATGTTCCAAAATTTTTATATACACGAATAATCGTTGTTCCAAAGAATGGGTGCAAAATATATGTTCCTATTTTCAAACGAAAATACATAAATTACAACCCAAAGGAGATTTATTGATTCCATTATTTAATACACTTATTTGCGCTTTCAAAATTAAAAACAAACATGTGGAAAAGCATAGAACGACGCATAAAAAAACATATGCGGATTTAATTCGATGCGCAACATTGTCCAAGGATGTCGAAATTTGTTTCGTAGACGATGTAGAACATGAAGATATGAAGAATAGTCGTGTATATTATATTTGTCCGAAACCATATTATCATAAATTATCCTGTAAAGAAATTATACGCAGATTTGTTACGTATAAATGGTTTATACCCAAAAAGTCGAAATTAGTTCATTCTATTGATTTCTGGGCAAAATGGTTTCGGTCGCACGGTAGACAAAACGGTAGTGAATATTCACAAAAAAGTATAGACGAAGACACTGCTATTTCTGTCAAAATGCTGTATCATATCAAATATTTTTTGAAAGGAGGAAATCCATCCCATGATGGTACCACCCATACAAACAAATTAAAACGAACGAAACGTAGACGCGGGCCGAAACAAAATAAAACGAAGAGGAATAGAACACATAATCATATTCATTTTGAAAGAATATGATCCTGTATACAAATCAAGCAAAATCTTTTTCTACATGATCGATCAATAGTATGGTATTTTTCAACATGATGCTCAAGTCTTCTTTTTTATCAGCATCTTTGATGGTAGAATGCTTTTTTTGGATACTGGTTTTCAGTCTTTGTAAGGACATTTTATACGAGATAATTTTGTCACGATAGCCATTGGACTTTGCTAAAATCATCCAACCTAGTTGTTCAAACATAGATTTATACCACATACGAATACCGTTATACGTAGCATCAAAACCTCCCGATGTTCGTTGTTTTTTCATCGTTTTACGAAACGTTTTTTGCATGCTTTATTATATACAGTTATATGATAAATTATTTATGGGATTGCTCCTTGTTTAGCGTATTGGTTCGCTAATAATAGAATTTTCTCTTCGTCACTTATTTTTTGATATATGTAATAATTATCCATTCCATATTCAATGACTCGAGGACCTGAATGAATATATCTACATTGAATATTGGTACCATGTTTGGTGAATTTCAATTCTAATCCGATGGCGGTATTGGTTAGTTTTCCAGTTTGTTTATGAATACACCGAATATGTTTTCCACGTTGAAAGTCTCGTAGATCTTCGATGAATCGCCAATGTTTTAATTTTTCTTTGTATTGTTTTTTGGTCGCAAAGGGAATACAGTCTAGTACATCGATGGATTCGTTCACATCGGTTTGAATACTGTCCGGAGTTTTGTCATATAAATAATGTTCTGTATCGATGGTGTCGTGTGTTTTGATCCATTCTTTTAATAATTCCGCAATATTTCCGGAAGTATCTTCTAATAGGGAATTTAAGTCGCTGGACATTTTATCTGAATATAATTATATATCTAAGTACCTATTATGATAGTTTTAGTCAGTTTTTTACTGATCGTACTTATCGTTACAGCCTCAACAAGTACCTATATAGAAGGGTTTGAAACCTCTACTACACAAATTCCTACTGACACAACGAATCCTGCATCTACACAATCAACTACGAATAATACATCTGTTCCAACACCAACAC
>Ga0209550_10007016_pt1 | contig 10454 bp, 15 predicted proteins | sample LauGreSuBDMM15SN_2_FD_187567 | JGI IMG/M metagenome (GOLD analysis project Ga0209550, IMG submission 187567) | Freshwater lake microbial communities from Lake Michigan, USA - Su13.BD.MM15.SN (SPAdes) (version 5) | ecosystem: Environmental > Aquatic > Freshwater > Lake | place: Lake Michigan... | reverse complement strand
CGAGGGCGGGGGCTGACAGAATGGCGAAACGACTCCCGTAAAGGGTTGAATCGATGCGCCGCCTGATTTTATCATCCAGACACACTCAGGAGGGTATATTGAGGGGTTGTGAGCAAGGGCAGGTGTTGTTGGGGTCATTCAGCCATCCAGGTCCCATGCATTGGTTGTTTTTAGAGGGTGGCAGGAGGGCGGGGGCTGACAGAATGGCGAAACGACTCCGGTTAAGGGGTGAATCAATGCGCCGCCTGATTTTATCATTCAGCCACACTCAAAAGGGTATATTGAGTGGTTGTGAGGAAGGGCAGGTGTTGTTGGGGTCATTCAGCCATCCAGGTCCCATGCATTGGTTGTTTAAGAGGGGTTGTAGGAGGGTGGGGGCTGACAGAATGGCGAAACGACTCCGGTTAAGAGGTGAATCGATGCGCCGCCTGATTTTAGCATCCAGCCACACTCAAAAGGGTATATTGAGTGGTTGTGAGCAAGGGCTGGTGTTTTTGGGGTCATTCAACCATCCAGGTCCCATGCATTGGTTGCTTTTAGAGGGTGGTAAGTGGGTGGGGCTGACAGAATAGCGAAACGACTCCCGTAATGGGGTGAATCGATTCGCCGCCTGATTTTAGCAACCAGCCACACTCAAAAGGGTATATTGAGTGACAAACGAGACTATGAGTAGAGCGAGCAGATTGGATGGAGGGCAGTAAGGCGAGGGCAGTAAGGGGGGGGGCGTGAGCCGCAATGAGATGGTATATGCGCTGGTATGTGGTGTTTGACAGGCCCTGGAGGATGAGGATATCGGGGTGGAGCGTGGAGAACCTAGAAGAGGGGAGACCGGGAAGATTAAGGTGCGAGAATTATGTGTCCAAACCTGTATCAATATCAATACTACCGGTAGTGGTATTTTTCACTGGGTATTTTTGACTAGGTATGACACCCAGGGATGGTGAAACCAATTACCATAATTTGTCAAATAACTAAAATTATTTTAAGGGTATCACCATGACCAAATTGCTGATAAATATTTTCTAAATTAAGCTTCACAAAACTGTCCATATCACCAATTTCCTGAAGCAGCACAGTATTGAGTCTGGCCAGTCAAGTAAACATCTAGTCATTTACGGCAGTATCCTAAGTCTAACATACATTTCCCAAACTCATGGTGTCGAACATTGAGAGCTTCCGCCGGCGGATCGCCCTCTTTGAAGTATTGGCGCTTAGTCCATAACTCCTTTCTTTTCTCATCCAATTCCCATAGTTGCCTATCCAGCTCCTCGAACTTCTGCAATCGCGCACCAGTCAAGTCGCGGACATAGGCATCCTCACCACCTTCATCACGAACGAGCGCTTGCATCTTCGTGAAAATACGCCTGATCTTGGAGGTGATCCGTCCGTTCTGGTAATCAAACTCATAATCATTCATGCCATCATAGGGGACAGGGGTCGAGTCTGTCAAGGCCATGGGCTTGGCCGGGACTACCGACGGGGGAAGTCCAGCCAAGAGGAAGTCTTTGTTCTTACGCCGAACATCCAGCAAACCAAGGGGACGCAACTTCTTCGAAACACCCTTGGGCTTCAAAGCCTCAATTCCCAGCTCCTGAAACTTGGCCATGGAACGCTTTCTCTGATTTTTTAAGCACCTGGGGAGAGGTTCAGTAATGACAGTGTGCTATGTTCATATAATCAAAGCTGTCAAACTGTTACATACTCTGAGAATTTCATGGCCACCGTTTCAAAGGAAAGTTTAAACCACGAAGCCAGGGTCTCGAGGAGTCCCTGCAGCCTTTCGTCGTTTTTAATTCTGGACCATGTCAGAAGCTCACGATCCTGATTCGAAGCCAGGATCTGCTTGACGGATTGCAATATATGCGCCGAAAGGCTCAGTTTTAGCTTATGCTCAGGAATAACGATGTTGAACGCAGCCTCGGCTTTGTTGCAAGTAGCTTTGGGCATCTTTAGGAGGGGCCGAATTAATTCGCGAATTGAAAGAAAGATGTATAGGTTATACTTAAGAAACCAAACAGTTATGTTATGCGTTCAGTCATATATATGCGTTCAGCTTACAATACTAGTGTCATGGCTTCAGCGAATTCTCATACCGACCTTTTCATTCATACTTCCGGTCTGGCTGAAATAAGCCACACCGGATTTATTATTTTGAAATCAAACGAAATATGGCACAACCTTCCCGTCCTGACGTATGTTCATCTTGCTTGATCCCCTTTCTCGGCTCGCAACTCATGTTTCTGGTCCCTTTGCAGGTCGGGGACTTGTTAGATTTCAATTACCTACTTGACAACACAGATGAATCTCATCCCATTACCGACTATGGAGAGGTGCGCATATATAGTTCCATTCTGGATTCTTATCTTTGCTAAAAAAAAAATTCTCCATAGATAATCCGTGTGGGAGGATCCATTGCTTCTATGACAAGTATGTATCCTGGGCTTCGATCCACGACAGCAGCTTTGCAAGAAGCGTCCAGGCGGGCTGTAAAAAAACCGGGGACCATCTATCGAGTTTATCTTATCATCGAGGGCAAGCCAGGATCTGTTTGCGTTGTATACAAGTCTCAAGATGAGAATGTGTGCTCTTTGCCTGATCTTCCACGTGGGGGGATCCACGGCATTCAAGCTTTGTTTTCCCTATTATGGACCCCACATGGATGCCTTGATGGATCGGTGAGTGTTACAATGTTCAATTTTCCCTGTCAAATTGCAAATGTGAAATTGGCGAATTGTTGATTTGGTCTCAGTCTATGGAGGACAAGGAGACGGCATTGTATGATGCTTGCGGATTCCAGAACGCTAGTGACATGGACACTTTGTACACAAAGTTACGGAAAAGGCAAGAAAATAAAATGGGTTATGAGAAAAGGAAGGCGGCAGCAGCGGCGGCGGTGGCGGCAGCGGCTGTGGCAGCAGAGGCGGCTACGGCGGCGGCCGCGGCCGCGGCAGCGGCAGCAGAGGCGGCTGTGGCAGCAGTGGCGTCTACGGCCGCAGCAACACTGCCCATATCATCGGATGCCCTTGCCGTTATTGAGCTTCAAAACCCCAAGCGCGGCCTTGAGGAAGGAGGTCAGTCACAATAATATTTTGTGTTTATCATTTCACTCTCAGCCAGCAACAAATGATGCGCCAACTACCCCTCTCCTCGCCCCTTTATTTGTAGTCGACGAGAACGACGATGCCAAGCGACATCGCGGCGCTCCAGACGATGCCCAGCTGCCCGTCGCCGCCGCTCCCGCGATCCCTGCTGTTGCTACTGCTGCGGCCAACGGAGTTCTGATGACGCTCATCGGCGAAGAAACCGTGACCTCAGGCGACAAAGGCGCTTCCTCTGAGACGATCGAGGCCTCCGACGACGACTCTCAGGAGACTGTGACCGCATCTGATGGAGATGACGATGCCGAGGTGAGGAGTGTATGTTGGCATATCCCATCCAGTGATTTACTCTCACGATTGCGATGCCCCTCAGTCGCCCCTCGACTATGATTGAACCTGTCGCCTGGCATGATGTATGCAGCCACTCAGGCTAAGAAGAAGAACTCAGGCTAAGAAGAAGAAGAAGGCTGACGCCCAAGCCTTGAGGGACAAGGAGAAGAAGAAGAAGGCTGCTGGTAAAGCAAAGAGGCAACAGACGCAGGATTTGGCTGCAGCCATGTGGGGCAATACAACGACAGTCAGCGTGGGTTGCACCTGGCTTCAGTTGGACCCTGGTCTTTGGATGCGAGAGTTCTCTGTCACGCAAGCCAAGGAGATGATTAAATTCATCAATCAGGTGGTTTATTCTAGTTTTATAACACATGAATTGCCTAGTATCAGGGTTTGCTATTTGTGTATACTTCCCTGAAAAGACACCTATATAATACTGTACTGCGTCCTTCTTCAGATCGTCCCCGGCTACATGACAGTCTCAAGCGATGACGCTCACGAACTCATGTTGAAGGCCCATCCTGGCTACAATGTGGGCGATGCCTCCTTCCTCGAGTTCAAGCAGAACACAGTGGTATGCTTGAAGCCTTCGGAAGACGGCCGACGCGAGCGCGAGAGGTTCACAAAGGTCCACGGTCTGCTGTTTCTGGACGCCCTCCCCGTGTCTTATATCTTCAATGGCTACAATAACAAGCTGGGCATTATGACCGAGGGCGATCAGCGCGGCATGTATGACAAGCCAACCGTGGCGGGATTTTATCACTACAAAGGGAAGAGCGTGTCCAAGGCGGTTCAGACCGCATCTCTGAAAATGGTGAGCTTGATTTTAGTCCATAATGAATGCCATGTCTATCCAGTCCTTTTTGGCATTCAAAATTGCATGCTCAAAGCATGTATGTACCTTAATTCCCTTTGCAGATGGATGACCTTGCAAAGGAGAATCAGGAGCAGGACAAGGACCTCCCTGGCTGGATTTTTTCAGAAGCCACTCTGAGCGAGAAGGTCCGTCCCAACTTGTGCATCACGAGGATTACTCAGATTCCAGTAGAGTTGGCCAACTTTGACCCGAAGAAGGGCCACGAGAGGGTGTCCCAGACACTCCACACAGATCCCAACCCGTTGCCCGAGTCACTCGAGGTACTGGAGCAGCTGAAGAAGATCCTCATTGTGATCACCGCCCGAGCCGAGCCTGTTCCCATCTGGGTCGTTCGTGGAAGCAGCGAGAAGCTCATCTATTTGGCCGAGCAGCGCATCAAACTGAAGGACAATATGACCGTTGATGAGATCGATGCCATGGTGACAAGGAACTGGTCGCTGATGAGCCCTGTCCGCTACATCATTCAGCCGTACAGTTCACTGGTCATGCCTTGTCTGGAGGTGCACTCAGGGGGTGCGTCCGTCATCGGCGAGGATGGTCATGTCCGTCGAGCATATCGATATCACAGGTAGGCCATATCAAAGTGAGTGCATGCTTCCTGGTGTCTACCAGTCATACCATGAATGATTTACCGTTCCAACTTTATTAGGTACGTTGCTGACAAGGCCCTCAATGACTCTGACTTGAGGGCCTTGTTCTACGGGTCCGTGACGAAGAAAACCGGCAAGAAGGATGAGTTTCCCAAGGCCCACCCCCTTGCCTGTCTAGGGCCTAGGGTCGCGAGTTTTTTTCGCCAGCCTCCAGGGGTTGTTGTATCTAGATAGACATTCCTAGCGTTTTATGAAAGTACATTTAGCTCAGCATTGGAGCAGGGAAAGATTGTCTAAGCAGTTTGTTTCAGGAAGCTGCGCTGGAAGTGTGAACCTGGCCCTGTGCCTCCCTTCTGTATATTCTTTGAATTTACTACTTATTTAATGTTCATTCAAGCCGCCATGTAACTTCACATATCCATGCTTGTAATGAAAAGGTACAAAAGAGACAGCCCGGATGATTTCCTTTCGGAGCACATGTCCACTCGAAAATTGTGCAAGCAATTGTGCTGCATCATGGCAGGGGGGTGCAGGTGGTCGTGCTTCATGGTGGGAGGGTGCAGGGGGTCGTGCATCATGGTGGGAAGGTTCAAGGGGCCGTGAAATGATGGATTGCCCACACAAAATCTTTGGTAAGTGAAATCTTCAATAAGCAATATTGCAAACAAACCAATCTCATTCAGCTGTTCTCAATACTCGTCGACGCGGATCATGGTGTCGCCGTTCATCGGCTATGCTATCTTACTTTTAGGAATATCGCCGATCTACCGAGTTGCTGTCCTGGCCAATGCTTTTGCGACAAAGGAAGATGCCAACATGATGCAGCCCCCTCTGGTTAGTCAATTCAATTTTCCCATGTCAGATTTCGTGCAAACGAGCCTTACACGTGTACATACTATGATAGGTTTCCAATGTCAATCTCTATTGGCGTAAAAACGTCATCATTATAGTCTTGGTGTCGATCCTGGCCGCGTTGATGATAGCTATGATGGTATCCAATACAGCCGGCATTCACAAGCGATCCAGGTCGCCATCGCCTTGTACGACCGACAATGAAGCACTAGAATCCCTTGACGATAAAACTCTCAGGAACATTTGCAGCGAGATGGAGAAAGCGATGCTACGCTATGGCAATTCACGACCGCTGCATCATCAGAAACAGATCATGGACATGTTCTTACAGCGAAAAAACGTTCAGGACTTGTTTCCGAATCAAGTATTTTCTATGACACCCGAGGACTGCATCCTGGCCTCTAAGATCTTCGAAACTCTTAAGGATAGCTTGCAGCATGGTGTCCATCGTTCAGGTGGCGGACAACTCAGGGGAGTAAAAATAGCGAGGGAGACAACCCTCTCTATGATGATAGGTAAGAGTTCTCTTACACTGAGTCTGGTTGACTACAAGATTGTTTCCTAAATGCTATTTATTTTACCGGTTGGATGCTTCCCTTCAGGTCCTTGGGCTATTGCTGAAAAGGCTAAGTCTCGAATCGCTAGACTACTTGGTGTCTCGAAAGAACGGGTTACACAGGCTGCTTTGAAGAATGCTCTCGTCAACCTGGGCATCCATGATAGTTATATGGCTCAATATCGTGTACGGGTAGGGAATTCTTGATGTTAGCCTTACAAAAGGCTGTTTTTTCTCTTTGAAAATGATCAAGTTACCTAGATTGCATCCTCACACATAAACTCTCTTTTCCACTTGTCAGGAGAACTCCAACCGAATTCCGGAGAACCACTTGTATGAGGCAACTCAGTTTTGGATTTCATCAGCTGAACCGTCCCCAAAGCAAAAGGACGAAATAATTGTCAGGTTTGTCCTCTTCTTTGCGGTGATAATCTCCACGCCCTTTTTGTATGCACCGTGTATACACCTATTTATCTTAGTTTTCCATTTATTTTTTCAGGGAAAAAGATGTTTCTGGAAACATCATCAAAAGAAAGGTACATAAATGTCATATCAAGTTAACAGACGAAGAGGTCTACGAGAATTTCAAGGAAGTTCATCCAGAGATTAAAATGGGGCATAAAAAATTTGTCCAATGTCGTCCGATTCATGTGAAGACAGTCATTGATGTGAGTGATGGCTTCTCTTTACGTTTTGCTCTCCGCACTCAGTATCAATGCACAACCTGAAATCCATTTCCTCTTCACATGTTGCAACGTGCAGGAAAAGGATCGCACTACATGCACTTGTATTATATGCATCAACATCCAATTCATGGTCCGTGCTCTGTCTTTGCACCACGAAGCAATCGATAGCAACTTCAAGACTGCTCTTAAAACGCTGCTAAAAGCTCGGGATAAAGAGACCGACGATGTTACTGTTTACAACATGAAGACTGCTTCTTTGTGCATCAAACCCGAGGGGTCTTACTTTCATCATTCAATATGCTTGAACGGAGCCTGCGAAAAGTGCGGTGTAGAGGGATCACTTCCTTGGAACACTCAGCGTTCTGCTGATCCCTTGGCAAGTCATCACATGATCAACATTATCAATAATGCAGTTTCTGCATGCAGTTTCTTTCAAAGTTCCATTCAAATTGTTTGATTGCATCCTTCGATTATTGATTGCAGGTTACATTCAAGTCGTTTCGTAAAGAGGCTGCTGTCCAACAGGGGCAAAAAACATTCTTAGATCTCCATCAACTACGTGTACCATTATCTCAGCTGATTAGGGAATTTCTTTTTGCTTTTCCCGAGTATATCAAGCATGAATTTCACAAAAGGTGGCAGAAGACATCATTTGATGAATGCATGTTTACCCTGAAGGGATCTGAGATTGCAACCTGTGCAGATTTTTCTGAAAAATGGAAGGTGCAGGTGAGACTCCATCATGGCATGATCTGTTTGAATATAGTTAGCCTCTTTAACGCAATAGAGTCTCACTTCAAGCTGGATTGCACTTCTAACATTATGTGACATTGCCGTAGTATGATTACGAAGTTCAGAGCCTGTACTATGTCACCAAGTCGTGCACGCTTTTCATTATCATCGGGGCATATCCTCGGTCGTGGGTGGATGACAGTGCAACAGATGGTTCTAAACCTGTTTACGAAACACATGTATTCTGGTCAGTTCTCCTCAGTGTATGAGTCAATTGGTCTGTCATATGATGGTGCCAGGTTCCCTCCCTTGTATTTGATATGTCATTGTTGTGCTGCAGCTAGCATTCACATGCTTGTTTGCCCGAATACTGCCTGCCCGTTGTTTGGAATGCAGGTCGGATAGCAAGACACAAGATGCAATATTCGTGGACGTCGCCTACAGGTGATGGAAACTGGATACTCATCCGGTACATATTCCTGGCTGGTTTCTTTAAGCAGTCTGTTTTATCGAGTGGTTTGCTTTTATAGAATGGTTCGCTTTGAATTCCCATTTCTTCATGCAGAAAATATTTAGCCAATTTGCGTGAGAGATTTCCTCAAGCATCTCCCAAAGAGGGGAAGTTGAGGTGGTTCCAATGGTCAGACAACTGCTCGGCTCAATTCAAATGTGCCAAAGGTTTTGAATGTCGGACTAGGTATTATCGGGACCTTAATGTCTTGGTGGAGCAACACTTCGGGTGCCCTGGCCACGGGAAAGGACCGTGGGATGGAGAAGGGGGCAACATAAAGGCAGCGGCATCGAGAGAGCTTATGAGGGAAGATGGGGTGCATATCAAATGTGCAAAGGTAATTTGATACTTATGCAAACTCATATGAAATGTTTGATTATAAATTTATCCACATAATCTTAATCAGGATGCCGTTGAATTCTGCAACAAGCACTTGACCTTGGTCGACTTGAATGAGAAACAGAGGGAGAAAAGAGTGGTGCGCTTGAAGGATTCTTTTCACCCAAGTTTGTTTTCACCCCCTCTCACACACACATCGCTGCGAATCGGCAAATATACGCAACATTTCCCCACTATCTTCTGATTTCAGATTATGGAGCGTGTGTTTTACGAGATCACTATTAATGAGTTGGAGAAAGCAAGGAAAGCGCATTCTGGCTACGTAACGCCTTTTGATGGTTCTGCATCAAAATATTGCTTCAAGTAAGTTCAGTCGAACTGGGTTAAAGGATTGAAGATGTGACCATCTCAAAAAGACTGCCAGTCCAGAACCTGCATGATCGTTCTCACATTTACGACTTACATACGAATTACATAGATATCTGCTTCCATATTCCATTACTTGAATTCTGTTATCATCTTATGGCGAGCACCCTTAGTTGTTCCCTTATCATGCAACTGCATTGGGAACTGTCAATAGCGGATGCCAATGCCTTCACACATTGCAGGTATAATGAAGGCCATTCTATCAATGCTCGAGTTCGGAGCTGTTTTTGCAGTTTCTGTAAATACGGTGAAGGGGAATCTTGTCCCAGAGAGTCCTATGTAGGCCCTTGGTATTGTCAGGATGTTGTAAATGTAAGCGCGGAGAATGCCAAGGCGAGAATTGCAAATCAGCGAGGGGTGCAAGTTTGTAGTGCATTGAGGTTGCGTCAGAGCACCGACGTTTTCGTAGCTGTAAGGTGTGTTTGAGTTCCGCTGCAAATGAAATAGCTCTTTGACACCTATCTACATTCCTTATCGACATTCCCACTCTCTTCTAATCCAAGATTGTCTGTACAATTATTGCCAGGCACGATGATGAAGAATATCGGGACTATCAGTACTTCATTATCAAAGTGACGAAAAACCATACTGGAAAAAAACAAGGCTTGCGCGCAGATCAAACAGACGGCTATGGATCAACCTTTCACAAGGGATCATACGTCCTTGAAGGATTCTATTTGGAAAAGGCTCTCAGTGTGGACGGTGCTGCCCCAAATCCAGCTGCTGGTGCAACATTCCTCGTCAATCCTACTCCTGCCTTGGTTTCATCTCAAGCTGCGATCATGAAGGTACACCTCAGCCCTCTGCAGCTCAAAGCTGGAAGGAGTCGATCTTCTGTTCCACCGAGCCAGTATTATTGCCTTTCTGTAGCAGATCATGATCTGATCATGCAGAGGATGAAGGAAGACGCCGATAGTGACGATGAGGAAGGAGTAGTTGATGAGCATGGCATGTTTTAGTATTTCATATTTTAGTATATCAATTAGTTTCCATGTGTAACTCATGAGTAGCACCCAGCCACATCGTTTGTGGGAGGCCGCGGCGGCTGGTAGTCTGTGGGAGACGGCGACAGCTAAATCCGCGGTAGATGACGGCTGGGTCGATGCCTGCTGCTGCCGCCAGCGCCGCCGCCTCCGCCGCCGCCAGGCACTTCATTGTTGTTGGATAACTCCGTGTCACACAGTCGGACGATGGAAGTTTCATTCGATGATGGCGGTTAGAAGCGCAACCTAGGAAGAGGATGTAGCAGTTCCGGCTGGGGATGTGCAACACATATGGGGAGAACAACGACCGAGCGCATGCCAGCAGGGAGACCTGAGGAGGTCGCCCGAGAGCATGGTAGTCACACAACAGGCTCATACCAGAACCATTGTGTGTGCTGCAGGTCGGTGAGATTGTGTGTGTGTGTGTGTGTGCTGCAGGTTGGGGGAGAGTGTGTGTGTGTGTGTGTGTGTGTG
>Ga0209550_10007011_pt1 | contig 10456 bp, 6 predicted proteins | sample LauGreSuBDMM15SN_2_FD_187567 | JGI IMG/M metagenome (GOLD analysis project Ga0209550, IMG submission 187567) | Freshwater lake microbial communities from Lake Michigan, USA - Su13.BD.MM15.SN (SPAdes) (version 5) | ecosystem: Environmental > Aquatic > Freshwater > Lake | place: Lake Michigan, USA... | reverse complement strand
CGCCGCGAAAAAAGCCTGTCAAGCGTTGATCGCTGGGGGCGGTTTGGTAGTAAGCGTCTTGGGTATCAGTTGGCAGGTGGGGCCAGCGGTGTTTAAGCCAGTTATTGTCAAAGCGGCCAAGCAACTCAGTGCGTTGAGGTGCGGCCGCAGTCAGTGCCCAAAAACCAGCAGGCTCAGGCTTGTCCGTGGGCGAGACCATCAAGCGATTCGGGGCCTCGACGTTAGGCATCGACTGCTGGGGTAGGCCTGTGCGCGCAGAGGGGCTCAGATCGATCCCTTTACCAGCAGGATTTCGCGCGTCGCTTGGCCCACCAAAGGCCTGCGCAGGGGTAATCGGCATGCGTTGAAACGCTTCGGGTGCGCTGCGAAGGCCCAAGGCGTTAAAACTGCGATCACCAAACACGGCAAGCTTCTTTTGTAAGCTGCCCAACGTGACATTGACCGAGATGGGCTGCGCGGTATAGCCAACGGGCGGGTAAGCAGCCCCATATACCAAAAGCTCACCGTTTGTCTTGGGCAGCCCTTCATCAAGAATTGTTTGCTCACCCAGTGCTTCAACCGCTGTTGGCCAAATTAATGAGGTGCCTGGTGCAGGTTGTGCTGCGCTTGGGTGGAGTGCAAAACTGTGCAGAAGGCCAATCGAAAGGCAGTATTGCTGACCCGCATTCGAAAATATTCGAAGAAGAATCTCGTTTGGATCGGGCTTGAGAATTTTCATTGAGTCACAAGGATTGAAATACGAGGGGTATTTGTCGGCTTAGCCCATAACCTTGAGGCTATTGCCAACTTTCACCATGCCCATCCCGAGGTCAATTTTTGCACCACCTGCTTGAAGCGACATTACCCCCACTGGTTTCATGGATATGCTGTTTGGCCCCAGTTTGATGTCAACACCGGTGGGCTTCAGTTTCATAGATATGGTCGGATTGACGGTCAGCGCAATGGATCCAGTCGGATCCATACTGATTTTGGAGACCGGAGATTGAACAAGTTCGATGCTAAGTGGTACCTTCTTAACGAACAACCCGCGCAGGGGTATTGGGGTATCCGATAGTGAGATCGAGGGTGAAATAACATTAAAGTTGGGCGCTTCTGCTTCAATCTTGGATAGCGATGCTGGTGCATCACCCCCTGCGCTCAAGTATAAAGATGGATTGGCTTGATAAAAAGTTTTCGCGACTTCTACTGCTTTCTGAGCTGCTACGATTGCTGGCTGAGCTGATTTAAGGGATGCATCCTTCGCAACGGTTGCCTTTGCGGGGTCTGCACCTGGTAGCAACATGAGTTTGTCATAAATTGCGGCAGCAACTTTGTTCGACGTAGTTTGTAACTCATCGAGGACTTTCTGTGCTGCCTCCACAGCGTTTTTTTTCGGATCGAAGTTCTGTTTTGCGCCAGCCGCGATGCTTATCATATGAAATGCGGCAGATTTTATTGTTGATTTGTCTATCGTTAACGCAGCTGTTGGAGGATCATTGAAGTCGGTAAACTTGTCGGTGTACGGTGTGGTCAAAGAGTTGTTGGCTGGGTTCGAAAACCTAATGTCACGGACACCCAAAGTGGCTGTTCCACCGGAAAGCTTTAAGCTTGCACCGGTTCCTTGATTTTTTTCTAATACGTCGCCTAACGCACCCAAGAAAACACTGGTATTGCTTAAATCAATTACTGATTGAGGATGAAGCAAACTTTTAAAATTACCCTCGCGTTGTAGTGCGGCACGAATTGCATAATGACCGATAATAGAAGAATTTGTTAAAGCCAAAACTACTGGAGAAAGTTTGGCAAACATTTGTCTTGTATAGTTGCTCGCTAGATCTCCTTTGTCTTTGTACTTTCCTGTTGCATCTTTCTCGGGTGATGGCGCCGCCGACCATGCGACTTGTTGAGCTGCCGTTAATAAATTCATCACGAGTACCACATTCCCCAGATTTTCGATGGCTGTCGTGTATAAATCCCACGCTTTGACCCCTGACTTTTGAAAACCACCTACTGCTAGGAATCCAGTCTTACAAATGAATTTAGATTGAGTCACATAGTTAGAAGAACCTTCAATCGCGATCTGAAAAGCAAAGTTTTTGTTGGTGGAGAAATCATATTTTGCAAAATAATGCCCGATCTGTCTGGCCTTGAGATCCGCATTTTTATCCCATTGTTTGCCAAGACTCATAGATACAGCAGGACCCACCATTAAGTCGGCTTTTAATCCTGCAGTGAACGTGTTCGAAGTACCGATGTTCATGGCGTTTTTGCCACCCAAAAAAAACTGCTGATCGGTGCCCATAAACAACTTCATGCTACTGCCTGCACTAATGATCCCATAACCGCTGACTTCGTAATCTGAGGGTGCGTCTGCCATGACCGTATTCCTATTGGGTAAATTATTCGAAAAAATAATTGCCTTGGTTGTTGGGCGAGGTGGGGGCCCAAAAGTCGCTGACTACCCGTCTAGCGTACCGATCAAAATAGCCGTCCCTCCTCGCGGGGTGGAAAAGAGTATAGATTGTTTGCCTTGAGTATCATTCGCACTCATCACGTTCGCCCCAGCCGTCACAAAACCGTTGTACGTTGCATTCTGATCCGTCGCCACATTCGGATTCTCAGAATTCGTCACCGCCCCTAAAATAACAGGCTGATCGGGGTCGCCGCTCATAAAACCTAGCAACACTTCAGTGCCTTTGAGTAACGGAAAATGCATGCCGTTTTTAGGGCCAGCATAGGGGGTGGCCATGCGTACCCAAGCCGAGCCTTTGTTGGTGGGTTTGTCAGACAAGTCGTACATGAGTTCGACTTTGTACTGACCCCATTTGTCGAGTTGTGCGTAGGTGCCACTGCCTTCATCGTCAATCATGGCAGTTAGTGTGCCTAAGATTTTTGGTTTTGGGGTGACGCGCTCAGGACGAAATTGCTTAGCAGACGGGATGGCTTTAAATTTACATTCGTAAAAGGTGCCAGCCTTATCTGCGTTGTACGGTGTATTGACACCCGAGAGCAAAACCCCCGCTTGCGAGCCACCGTGTTCGACTTCGGTGATCAGATAATTGCCGTTAAAGCTTGAGCGGTAATGCAGGCTCAGCTGCATCGTGTGGCCGCAGCGCAACCCAACCGCTGTGGCTTCGCCTGAAAAAACCTGTTCTCGGCAATTGAGTTCTTGGGCGCGTATCCTCGCCAGTTGTTCGGCCTCAGCCGTTTTTCGCAGGTTATCGCCATAAAACAGCACCTCACCGTGTCCGTTTACAGACACTTCGGCTGTGCCTTTTAATTGATCGGCTAACGCTGCGTTGCGAAAGTTGAAATCTTGTACCGTAACCGATTGCGGCATGGGTATTTGCTTGCATGAGAGGCTGTGCACACAGTCATCTTGCATCGCCGTTTGGATATCTTCTTTGCTGGTATAGCGCAAGCGCAAGATGTCTGCGGGCTGTGCTTGTTGGTAATCCAGCATAACCAGTTTTTCGGCGCCTATGCCTAGGGCTTCGTGATCAAAATGATAGTAAACGCCTTCGTGTTCAAGCCAACGTGAGATGAAATCCAAACTCGACTCGTCGTACTGACAGACAAAGCTGCGCAGGCGGTCTTGCGATGGGCTGTTCAGTGTGCTCTGAAAGTCGAGTGTCGTTAGATTATTGTTTTTTAAAACCTGCTCAATCACTTGAAAAATGGATTGCTCACCCAGATACACTTCATTGATGCGATTGAGTGATAACTTCCAAAGACGCGGTACGAGCACGGCGCGATAAAAAACATAGCCGCCAGATTGATGCAGTTGTTCAAACTCGCACACCATGCCGTGGTAGGGCACAGCTTTCGTACCATCGTGCGAAAAAATTGTGAGCGTGGCCGCCTGGCTCAGGATGTCATCAAAATCGATCTCTGCCGACGAACTGACGAGCGTGAGTTCGAAGCGAAATAGCCGCGACAGGGCTTCGACACCCTTGAGGGTCACGACATCAAGGGTTGCAGAACCCTGACCCATCGCACTGAATTTGAACCGAATCTCTTTGTTAGCTGGCTCTGCCATGTTTTCTCACTTGATCGATGCGTTGCGTTTAGCGGTTAGGAGATGCTGGTGCCGGTTTGACTTCGTTGAGCGGTCGACCTTGCTGGTTCACTTTGACACGCTCACCTGGATCATACCTAACCAAAGCGGTCTGCACACTACCATTTAAGCGGTAAGTGATGCGGTAGTTGGGGGCCGAGGTGTAAGTGGGCGGCCCGGGTGCGCAAATCGTTTGAACAAAAAATTTTTGCTCAGCGACTAGGCTGCCTGGTTTAGGCGTGGCCAGTAAGGGGTTAGAGGGCACAAATAACTGCGTGACAAAAAATCCAATGCCGCCGGCAAGCAAGATGGTTGGGATGACCAAAGACGCTGCAGCGAACGAGGTCGTGTAGCTTGCGGCCTGGGTTGCGACGGCATTGGCAAGGGGTACACCCACCACGATGCCTGCAGCGCCACCAAGGGTGGCGATCCAATTTTTTTCAAACCAAGTTTTATCGTCTTCTTGCTGTTGGGCGACCTGTTGAGACGTCAGGACGGTCTGCCAGCAGACTTCGGGGCCCGTGCGGCTTTTCTCGGTTTCGTGCGTGACAGATAGGACTGTTGCGGCATACACACCCTCCTGCTGAGCATTGGCGTTGCTAAAAAACAACGCCAGTGGGCTCGTTGCGAGCAAGGTCAAACAGAGCGCCGCCGCTACCCGGCATGGATGAGAACCGAAAGGAAACATATTAAAAACTGGTTGAAAGTAATCAAGCAAGTTAAAATATAATTATATTTCAAGCTATTACAGCTTTTACTTGATATATTGGTTAAGGTTGTGGAGCGAGTGCGAATGCTAAATCGATCGGTCAATAGTATCTTGCTTTTATTAAGCCTGTCCTTAGTATCTGGCTGCTCGTGGCTAAATTCTTCGTTGGGCGGTAACACAATGAAAGACGCCAAGGCAGAGGTTGAGTGGCCCTACGCCAAAGAGGCCATTCTGGTCGACATGGTGGCAGATATTGACTTGAATTTTTATTCAAATCAGCCCCATACCGTGGTGCTAGGCGTAGTCCAAGTCGCAGACGCTAAAGTATTTGTTGATTGGCTAGCGAAGCCCGAAGCTGTTCTTAAGACGCTTGTGAGTGGTAAAGCCGCAACAGAGGTGTTGAAGTTTGAACGTTATGTGGTCAGCCCAGGTAAAAAAACTGCACTGAAGATTGACCGAGTGCAAGACGCAAAATTTGTAGGGTTCGTCGCTGGGTATTACCAGTTCAATGCGATTCAAGCGGCGCGGTTGTTCAAAATACCGCTGAATATTCAAACTTCGGGCATTGTGACCACCACCTACAAGGCAGAACCGGCTGTGCTAGCGCTTAGGTTGTTTTTAAGTAGTGATCGGATCGTGAATGCAGAAACTCTCACGTATGACTTTGAGAAAAAGGTGGTAATTGAGACGGTACCGCTCGATTCGTCGAAACCCGAAGTCAGTTTGACCGACGGCCGAGTCAGTGAGGCGAAAGCTTCTTCCGAAGCCGCGATGAAACTAACGGATTAAAGAAAAGAAGCGAGGCATCATGGATTTCAGAAAAGGTACGTTTTGGCATCAAGGTCTGTTTTTGCAGCCACAGCACTTTCAGCGCTTTGACCTTAATCAACAGTTTTATCGTAAACCGCTCTATGAAGCGGTGAGCCCACATTTTTGGGGCGTCGGAAGCCTTGTGCTGGCGTTAGACCAACTTACCGCGCGCTCGTTTGAGGTGCGGTCGGCAAACTTAATCTTTCCAGACCAAACTTACATCGAGTTTCCGGGTAATGCGGTGATGAGTAGCCGGTCGTTTGAAAAAATATGGACAACGAGCGATGTCCCGCTCAAGGTCTACCTGGGGTTGAAAAAACTTTCAGAGGTGTCGCCAAATGTGACAGTGGTTGATTCAATGGCTGAAGCCAGTGCGGCCAACACGCGTTTCGCAAGCCTGGGTCAGGCCGAGACCATGCCTGATCTTTACGCGCAAGGCCCCACCGCAGAGGTGCGCACAATGGTGCATGTCGTCAAGGTTTTTTTTGAATCAGAGCTCGAAACCTTGGACGACTACGACTTGATCCCCGTGGCAGAACTCGTGCGCGATATCGATACGGTTCGCTTGGTGGCGCGCAGTGCGCCGCCCTGTTATGCACTTTCGGGTTCACAGTTGCTTAGCGATGTGGTGAGCGACATTCGGGATGACATGGCCGGACGCCTGCGTCAAATTGCAGAGTACAAGCTGCCAAGCGATATGCGGCGTGAAGAGCTGGATCCAGATTTTATGATGTTGTTGCAGGCAGTGCAGGCGTTGAATCGTTTGGTCCCCTCGCTCGTGCACTTGGCCGAAACGCGCCAGATTCATCCTTGGACTGTGTATGGCTTCTTGCGCGTGTGCGTCGGTGAGCTCAGTACGTTTTCTGATCGAACGGATGTGTTGGGGCGCCAGGGTCCAAAGGATGAGGGAATTCCACCCTATGATCACGTCAATTTAGGACCATGTTTTTTGGCCGCACGTCAATTAATTAGCCAGTTGTTAGGCGAGATTTCAGTGGGTCCGGAGTTTCATGCTTACTTCGAGCCGCGCGATGTTTTCTCGGTAGCCGCCTTACGCGCTGAATTCTTTGGCGAGCGTCATCGCTTTTATTTGGCGACAAAAAGTGGATCTAATAACGACCGACTGTCGCAAGATTTTCTTGCGACCGCACGTCTGGCTGCACCGTCTGAATTGCCTGCCTTGATTGATCATGCTTTGCCAGGCATTGAATTGATTGAAGTGCTCAGCCCGCCTCAAGGCTTGCCGCAGCGGCCTAACACGCGTTACTACCGTATTGAGCAAATCAGCGCTGCTTGGGAGTCTGTCGAAAAAGAGGGGGAGCTGGCGATGTTCTGGCCAACAGCACCGGAAGATTTGCGTGCTGAAATTGTCGTGCTGCGAGGATAACCGATGCGGTTTTCAGATTTTTTTATCCCTTTGATGGCCTACGTTCGCTCGTTTGAGACGGCGACGGCGGGCGCGCCCCAAGACGTCTCTGCCAGCATCGACGGCCTCATCGAGCAGGCTAGCTCGCAGGCAATCAATGCAGGCTTAGATGTGCAACTGTTTCATCAAGGTTTATTCCCGATCGCCGCTTGGGTAGACGAGTACATCTCGCGTCGCAAGATTTGGGCGAGCTCCTTGGCTTGGCAACCCTTTTTATTGCAACGCCGATACTTTAAAACCTCATTGGCAGGGCGAGAGTTTTTTGAGCGGCTTGAGGCGCTGACAGCCGACGAAGCTCCGGTGCGAGAGATTTATCTGTTGTGCCTGTGTATGGGGTTTGTCGGTCGGTATGGTGCTGCAGCCGACAGCGCCGAGTTGTCGCAGTTGAGGCTAGACCAATATCGAATGGTGCTCGAGGCAACTGGAGCGTCTGCTGAGGGTGCTGAGGTGCCGCTATTTCCGATGGCGTACCGTACCGGAGATATGAATAAGTTGAGTCGAACCAGTCATTGGCCGCGCTGGCTGCGTCCAACGGTGATCTTAGTAGTGGTGGTTCCTGTCGTGTTGGTCATCCTGTTAGCCCTGTCCTTGGATGCAGACCTTGCCAGTTGGGTTCGGGCGTTTCGGCGTTCAATTTATCTATGAAAGCAATATTCGGTTTTCTCTTTAAGTTGTTTTTGCTGGTGGTGCTGGCCTTGCTTTGTTGGGGGATCACGCTCGTTCTAGAGTGGCCCCTTTGGGCTGGGCTAGTGATGTTTGTCGCGGTCATCGCAACACTCTTGGTGTTTAAGTTGCTGCGACGGCTTTGGATTGCGACGCGTGCACGTGTCAAGCTTTCTCAGTCAGAGCTCGCTGCGCGCAAGGGTGCTGGGGCAGACGTGGCACTGTTTGATCTCACTGACAAATGGCGGCAGGCGATCGACTTGTTGCGTAAGTCGAGGCTTAAACGCTTTGGCAATCCTTTGTACGTGCTGCCGTGGTACATGGTAGTGGGCGAGGCGGGTTCGGGTAAAACAACGGCAATTACCCGTTCGCGCTTAGCCTCGGTCGTAAAAAATATCTCTCAAACAGAGCAAATTAAACAAACGGCCGACTTTGAGTGGTGGTTTTTTAGCAAGTCGATTGTGATCGACACGGCGGGCCGTTATGTCTCGCCAGATTCGCTCGAATCTGACCATGCCGAATGGGAAAAAATTCTCGGCCTGCTGGCGAAGTATCGTCCTAAGGACGGGCTTGATGGTTTAGTCATTGTGATTGATGCGGACCGACTGTTAAGCAACGATAGTGACTTGCTTGGCAGGCGTGGTCGTACTTTGCGCGAGCGCGTCGATCAGCTGATTAGACTGTTTGATAAACGTTTTCCAATTTACGTGCTTGTCACAAAGTGCGATTTAATTCCTGGCTTTAATCATTGGTGCGACACGTTACCTGAGTCTGAACTTGAGCAGGCGATGGGATATGTTGGAAAGGTCAGGCAGGGGAATGGCGCTGAGGCTGATTTCGTCGACATGGCTCTTGGGCAGGTAACAGAGCGCTTGAAGCAATTGCGCTTGGATATGGCAGTCAAGGGTGTCGAACTCTCGACCGACGCGCTGACGTTTCCGTTAGAAATCGAACGACTGCGCCCTGGACTACACGGGTTTTTATCAGCCAGTTTTGGTAATACTCCGTATCTAGAGCAGCCGCTGTTGCGAGGCATTTTCTTTAGCAGTGGTCGTCATACAGGTACGGCAGTGCCCGGTATGTTACGTGACATGTTGCGGCCGACGGCCTCACGTGCGCCTCGCGAGACGGGCGTGTTCTTACACGACTTTTTCGGTAACGTGCTACCGCGCGATCGCGGCCTGTTTTTGGCAACCCAGATCGTTCACCGCTGGCGACAAGTGACGCGCAACCTCGCACTGGTGACCTGGTTTACCGTCGTGGTTGTCGCGGTTGGTTTTGTGTTGATGTCATATGCGTCAACGAAGCACACGTTGACGCAAATTGAGCGCGCTTTTCCTAAAGACCTAGGTGATGGCTCGCAAGATGTGACTCAGGTGCGTCAGCGTTTGGCCGCTATGCGTCAAGTTGTTGATCTTGTGCTTGAGCAACAAACAAACTGGCAATCTCGTTGGCTTGCCTTTAGTCCTGAAGTGAACGCACTTGAAAGGGATCTCAAGCGGGCGTATGTTGCAGCGATCAATGTTTTTTTCTCTCGGCAAAGTGCCTATGGTGATCGCTTTAACAAGCTGTTGGCCGATCAAAATTCTCCGCTCTACGCGGATGCAATCCTTGCCACGGCGCGTGACTACAATAAGAGCCACGCGAGCTTGCGTGGAGCAAGCTATGAACAGTTGCTGAAAATGCCTGGTACACCTCCTGATGTCTTACGGGCACTTGATTCGGTGCTGACGCCTGAGGTCAGAGCGGGCTACGACCGGATGGTTAGCGCTTATTTCGCATGGTCCGAGAGCGATACTGGTTTGGTAGTCGGTCGTGCGAAGGTAGAACTTGATACGTTGTCTAAAGCGGTGTTCGCCCCTGGGCAGATGCCCTGGTTACTTTCGTGGGCCGACACGAGAGGCGACATACCCGCTGTGACACTTAACGAGTTTTGGCTGCCTGGCTCGTTGGGTTCGAGTGGTGTGCAAATTCGGCCTGCTTTCACGCGCGCGGGTGAACTGCGAATTCAAGAGTTTTTGGAAGAGCTTTCACTTGCGTTCAAGAATTCGCCAGAATTCGTCGCAAAACGTAAATCGTTTGAATCTTGGTACCAAGCCGAAAGGGTTAACGTCTGGCATACCTTCGCCTCTGCGTTTGCAGAAGGAGAGAAACTACTTGTCAGTGAGCCGACCTGGCGAGAGATGGTTCGCCGGGTGAATCGAACCAACAGCCCCTACTACATGCTCATTGGTCGCTTGCGCAGCGAGTTCGAGGCAGTGCCTCAGGCGCAATTGCCGGGGTGGTTGGTATTTGCTCGAGATTTCAGTGCGTTCAGGAGGGATGCGCAGAGTTCTGGCCCACTCGCGCAGGCGACCACGGTGATGGGGGTCTTTAATGCGATTGGTGGGCGCGCCATTCAAGACTCTGTGCAAACTCGCTCGATGTTGCCTGTCCCCAATCAGATGAGTCGAGCGCTTGGGACTATCGATGCATATCGAAAATTTATTAACGATTTTGATACGTCTGCAGCCGAGGCGATCGAGGGCGATGGGAAAAGCTACCAGATGGCGGCAGATTATTTCTCTTTTGGGGTCGATCCCAATACTAAAACCTCTAGTTTGCGGGCGCTTCAAGAGACGTTTGCCGAGTTTCGCAGGCGCTCGGGTTTTGACGCCCCAGATGATGCCGTGTTGTGGCCACTCGTGGGTGGGCCTTTGCAGTTGCTCATACAGTATGTGACCGAACAGGCCTCTTGCGGGGTGCAGAGAGATTGGGAAAAAACCGTTCTTTGGCGCACGCAGACAGCAGTGAGTGCCAAAGAGATTGGCGA
>Ga0209550_10007010_pt1 | contig 10456 bp, 15 predicted proteins | sample LauGreSuBDMM15SN_2_FD_187567 | JGI IMG/M metagenome (GOLD analysis project Ga0209550, IMG submission 187567) | Freshwater lake microbial communities from Lake Michigan, USA - Su13.BD.MM15.SN (SPAdes) (version 5) | ecosystem: Environmental > Aquatic > Freshwater > Lake | place: Lake Michigan... | reverse complement strand
CGTCAATAATCGTTAAAAATTTTGATAAAAAAAGTTGTAACGGGTAAAGCAAAAAAGTCCCAATTGTGGTACTAAAAACAAGGGGCATTATTCCTCCTTGATTTAGTTTTATTGGAATATAACTCGATTTTAATTTAGAGTTCGGTGATGCCTGCTCTAAATAATTAAAATTTAATTGCCGTGCTGAAACAATATTAACCCGTTTGTAAGACTCTTGGACTACAATAATAACCCCAACAATTAAAAGATATATTCCATAATCTAAAAATAACGTTCCAAAATTATTAATTGAAGAAGAAGTTTTAAGACTAGCTGTAAATTCTGTCATGCTTGCAGGAAGTCCACCAATAATGTTTATAAATATCACCATTGATGAACCATTTCCAAGATTTTCTTGAGTTATCAGCTCAGCGAACCACATAGAAAGCATTGAACCAGTGGTTAAAGAAAAAATAATCTTTAATGCGAGTATTAAATCCCAATTAAACACTACTGGTTTAACTAAAATAAAAGCAACTGCTGTACTTAATATAACAGCCCAGCCCAATGTTAAATATCTTGTATATCTCGTAATTTGTTGGCGACCCAATTCCCCTTCTTCTTTTTGTAAACGCTCTAAAGTAGGAACAATAGGGGTTAAGAGTTGAATAATAATCGAGGAATTAATATAAGGTAAAATACCCAACGCCCCAACCCCAAGAAAACTACTTCCAGTTAGACTTTTTGCAAGTCCAAACAATGGATTTGCTACTTGGTTTTGTGAAAAAATATCTAAATCTACATTAGGTACCGGAATATAAAGACCCAACCTTATAAGAATTAGAAATCCAAAAATTTTTAAAATTTTCTTCTGTAATAACTGTATTGTTTCTGATACTTCCATTAGCTACGGAATTTAATCTAATCCTTGTAAGATTTTAATGTGCTCAAACCAGCAATTGTTGCTCTGGCATTATTTAACAAGTTATTAGAACCTAACTGTTTTGAAAGAATGTTTTTAACACCGGCTAATTCTAATACAGTCCGCGTAGAACCCCCAGCGATTACTCCTGATCCAGGTGCTGAAGGTTTTAAGATTAGTTTTGCTGCACCAAATCTACCAGTTGCAGCGTGGGGTATACTATCTGAACTCGTTAAAGGAACTGTTATGATGTGTTTTTTACCATCAGTAACTCCTTTTCGTACAGCGGTAATAACGTCTCCCGCTTTACCAACACCAACACCAACTTTACCCTGCTCGTTTCCGACTACGATAATCGCTCGGAAACTCATTTTCTTTCCTCCTTTCACTACTTTAGTAACACGTTCAATGGCAACAACGCGCTCTGACCATTCAGACTTAGAATCAAGTGTTTTTTTGGGACCCATTCGAATAATAAATATTTTAAACTAATTATTTACCAGTTTTACCAGCTTTACGCTTTATAACTTCGCCTTCATAAGCGATACCTTTTCCTTTGTAAGGTTCAGGAGCACGCACTGAACGAATTTTTGCTGCAAACTCCCCAACCGCCTCTTTTTCTACGCCAACAATCAAAACGCTGGTAGGAGATTCTACTTTAACCGATAATCCATTTGGTGTAAGCATTTTTACAGGATTACTATAACCTACATTTAACACTAGATCTTTTCCCTCTAATAGAGCTCTGTAACCTACACCAGTAAGTTGAAGTCTTTTTTCAAATCCTGAAGAAACACCTATAACCATATTTGATACAAGTGTTCGAGAAAGACCGTACAGTACCTTAGATAATTTTGTATTCTGGGTCTTTTCTATAATCAAGTTTTTCTTGTTTTCGTCGAAGTTACAACAGATTAAAGAGGGTAGAACTCTAGAAAGATTTCCTTTCGGTCCATCTACCATAATTTTTTGACCATTCAAGTTTACTTTAACTTTTTCTGGTATAACTATTAATTTTTTACCTATACGAGACATATTTTATTTGAAAGTTACCAAATATAACATAGTAGTTCACCACCAACGCCTTCTTTGCGAGCTTGTTGGTCTGTCATTAAACCACGTGAAGTTGAAACAATTGCTGTTCCGAAACCGCCTAAGATTCGAGGAATGCTTTTAGAATTACTGTAAACCCTAAGACCTGGTTTACTAATTCTTTGAATTTTGGCAATAATAGGCTTACGTTCTTTACCAATATATTTAAGTGATAAAAGAAGTGAACTTTTTAAACCATTTTGTAATTCTTCAAAAGACTCAATCAAACCTTCAGCAAATAACACCTGTGCAATATTTCTAGTTTGCTTTGTCGAAGGTATTTGTACAATCTGATGTTTTGCTAGATTCGCATTACGAATCCTTGTTAACATGTCAGCTATAGTATCAGTAGTCATTTAAATTTTTTTTGATAATTTTAAGTTAGTTTGCAGTGAACGGCATACCAAACGACTTAAGCAAAGCACGCGCTTCCTCGTCGGTCTTTGCCGTTGTTACAATAGAAATATCTAATCCACGAATTTGTTTTACATCGTCATAAGATATTTCTGGAAAAATTAACTGTTCCTTCAACCCTAAATTATAGTTACCACGGCCATCGAAACCATTTGGACTAATACCTCGGAAATCTCTAATTCGAGGCAAAACAATATGGATTAATTTCGTAAGGAAATTGTACATCTGCTCTTTTCTTAAAGTAACAGAAGTTCCAATTTTCATACCATCTCGTATTTTAAATCCAGCAACAGATTTACTGGCTGAGTTTATGACAGGTTGTTGACCAACAATTATACAAAGTTCTTTTCGACTGGCCTCCATTTCTTTGGAATTCTTCGCAGCTTCGCCGACACCACGATTAACAGAAATTTTAACAAGTTTAGGCACTTGCTCGATATTTTTATAACCGAATTCTTCTATTAAAGAAGGAACAATTTTTTGCTTATACAAGCTTTTTAAATCCAATTTCATAGGTAATAAAATTTTGATATTTTTACTAAAGTACTTCAGGAGCTAATGAAACAATTTTAGTAAATCCTTTTTCTTTTAATTCTCGAGCAACAGGACCGAATACTCGAGTACCGCGAGGATTATTTTCTTTATTAATTATTACAGAGGCATTATCATCAAAACGCAATCTAGTACCGTCTTTACGACGAATAGTTTGTTTCGTTCTAACAATAACAGCACGAACAACATCTGAACGTTTTACTGTAAGATTTGGTGCAGCATCTTTTACAACACCAATTATAACGTCCCCTACATAACCGTATCTTCGATTACTTCCAAGAAGTCTAATACACATCAAATTTTTAGCCCCACTATTATCTGCCACTTTTAGATAAGTTTGCGGTTGTATCATTTTTTTATATTGATCGTTTTATTAAAACACTAGTTAGGATCCAGTTCTTATTTTTGCTCATCGGTTTTGTTTCACGAATAGAAACTTTATCCCCCACTGAGGAATTAAATGTGGAATCGTGAACTACGTACTTTTTTGTTCTAGTAATAACTTTTTTGTAAGTTTTATGGATAAATTTTTCGCTAACTGCAACTATACAGCTATCCTTCATTTTGTCGCTAACGACAATGCCAACCCTTTCTTTTACTGCCATTAAATTTGAATTTAGGAAAATAACATGATTAATTTTTGAAAAACACCTTTTACATGTCGTAATTTAAACTTTTTCTAAAATTTTTGTTTTAATAGGAAGCTTATAAGCAGCTAGTTTTAAAACTTTGTATGCCGTTTCTCTACTTAAACCATTAAGTTCGAAAAGCACAGCACCTGGTCTTACTACAGCTACCCAGTAAGCTACTGAACCTTTTCCAGAACCCATTCTAGATTCAGCAGCTCTTTCTGTAATTGGCTTATCTGGGAAAACTCTAATCCAAATTTTTCCTGTACGCTTAACGTATCTTGTAAGACTACGTCTTGCAGCTTCAATCTGTCGCGAAGTTAGCCAAATAGGCTCTAAAGCTTGCATGCCAAACTCTCCAAAAACTAAAGTATTTGCATTTGAACATCCTTTTAAACGTCCTCGATGTTGTCGACGAAATTTAGTTCTTTTCGGAAGTAACATAAATTTTTTTATCTAAACTGATTAAATTACTAAGTTAAATGATCTCTTTATTAAAAATCCAAACTTTAATGCCTAGCACACCATATATTGTGTTTGCTCTATGCGTAGAGTAGCTAATGTCCGCTCGTATAGTTTGAAGTGGTACTCTTCCTTCTCGCGCCCATTCTGCACGAGCAATTTCGGCACCATTTAGTCGACCAGAAACTTGTATTTTGAAACCTTTAACACCACTTTTTTGTAATGTTTGGGTGATTTGACGGATAGCTTTTCTAAAAGCAACCCGTTTTTCAAGCTGGTCTCCTATTGATCTTGCTACGAGTGAACTTTCAGTTTCACTTCTAGTAACTTGAACAACTTTAATACGAATCTTTTTAGACTCTTTCGTTAAAATTTTTAAGCTTTCTTTTAATTCAGCAATTAGACTATTTTCGTTATCCGCAGCGATAGCTTTAGGTCTTGCTGCATGAATAATTAATTCAATCTGATTAACTTTTCTTTGAATTTCTAATTTAGCAATTCCTGCTTTAGAGTATAGAGATTCAAATTTTTTTTCAAAAAATTTCCGTATTTTATAGTCTTCTTTGAGAACTTCACTATAGGCGCCATAATTAGCAAACCAAATAGCATTATGCGGTTTAATAACACCAGTTCGAAAACCGGTTGGATGTGTTTTTTGTCCCACGAATCAGATAATTGTAAAATTTTTAATTTTTTAGAATTTATTCCACCACAATTGTTATGTGTGATGTGTGTTTTAAAATTCGATAAGCTCTACCTTGTGCTCTTGGACGGAATCTTTTCATTGTTGGGCCTTGATCTGCAAAAGCAGACTTAACGACTAATTTCTTTTCGTCTAAGGCAAAATTGTTTCTTGCATTTGCTGTAGCAGAACGAAGGACTTTTATAATAGGTGCACAACACGCATACGGCATAAACTCTAAAAGCAACAATGCTTCGGAATAGGTTTTTCCCTGAATTTGTCTAAGCACTCGGCGAATTTTATTGGGAGCCATTCTGACATAGTTAGAGACAGCTCGAATTTCGTTTTTTTGCATAGTATTTGACTAACGTGATTTCTTATCTTTTTTTACATGCGAACGAAATGTTCTGCTGGGTGCAAATTCACCCAGTTTATATCCAATCATCTGATCAGATATAAAAACAGGTAAGTGCTGTTTACCATTATAAACAGCAAATGTATGTCCAATCATAGTTGGTAATATTGTTGTCGAACGCGACCAAGTTTTGATGATATCCTTTTTCCCAATCGAATTCATTTGCTCCACTTTTTCTAAGATATAAGAAGCAACAAATGGTCCCTTTTTTAAAGAACGTGGCATTTTGCAGTAATTTAAATTTTATAAATCGTTTTAAGTTAGTTGTTAACGTCTTGAGCGTACTATGTAGTTACTACTTGCTTTAGTCGCTTTACGAGTTTTAACACCCAGTGCAGGTTTACCCCATGGAGTAAGAGGTTGTGGGCCACCAACAGGACAACGACCTTCCCCACCACCGTGAGGGTGATCATTCGGGTTTTGAGCAGAACCCCTTACTTTAGGGCGTTTTCCAAGCCATCTTTTACGTCCAGCTTTTCCTAAAGTAACGTTAATGCTGTCCAGATTACCTACTTGTCCTAAAGTTGCAAAGCACTTCTTGTTCACTAATCTCACTTCATTAGAAGGGAGTTTCAAAGTAACAAAATTTCCTTCTTTTGCAATCAGTTGTGCATATGTGCCAGCAGCTCTCGCTAGTTGACCACCTTTACCAAGAGTTAACTCTACGTTATGAATAATACTACCTAAAGGTATAAGTTCTAACGGCATAGCATTGCCCACTTCAATTGGAACGTCATTTCCTGAATAAACCTTCGCTCCAATTTTTAAAGAACGTGGGCAAACAATGTATTTTTTTGAACCATCTTCGTAATGCAGTAAAGCGATTCTTGCATTTCGATTAGGATCATATTCGATCGTTGCTACTTTAGCAACAATTGTAGATTTTCGGTGAAAATCGATCATACGGTACTTTCTTTTGTGCCCACCACCACGGCCTTTAAGTGTTATAATACCGCGATTGTTTCTGCCACTACAAGATTTTTTCCCAAACGTTAAAGCTTTCTCCGGTTTTACAGCTGATAAATCATCGAAATATGAAACAGATTTAAAGCGTGTTCCGGGACTGTAAGCTCTGTACAGACGAATTGCCATAATTTATTAATATTTAAGAACGTCTAATTTTCGGTACAAATAGTTTATTCTTCTTCAAATAAACTGATAGAATCTTCTGATGCTAATTTAACAATAGCTCTTTTGTAACGAGCTTTGTTTCCTATAAATTTTCCTACACGACGCTTCTTTAATGGTAATAGAGAAGTGTTTACAGCAACTACTTTGACAGCAAATAATTGTTCAACAGCAGATTTTATGGAAGACTTATCGGCTTTAGGATTAACTGCAAAACTATATTGGTTTTGTTCAATAAGTCGAATTGTTTTTTCTGTAAGAATTGGATATTTAATAATACCCAAAAGGTCTTTTTTAGTAGATTGATCGTAAGACATAAAAATGCTAAACAGCTTTTTTAATTAGTATTTCTGTGGCTGAATTTTTAAAATAGTGTTCTTTTTACCTGGAACAGAACCTTTTAAAACAAGAATGTTATCCTCAGAATTTACATAAAAAACTTCGGAATTCTTAAGGGTAACCATTCCTCCACCAAGTTGACCTGCCATTTTTTTACCGGGGTATACTCGTCCAGGTGTAGTACCTGCACCAATACTTCCAGGTAATCGGTGATTTTTAGAACCGTGTGTCATAGGGCCACGAGCAAAATTGTGTCGTTTTTGGTTGCCAGAGTATCCTTTACCAATACACTTTCCTGTTACACGAACTTTCTGTCCTGAAGAAAATATGTCTGCCTTAATTAATTGTCCCAGTTTAAAAGTTTCAGTTTCTGAAACACGAAATTCCCCAAAAGACTTAAACCCTAAATCACCAACTTTTTTTAAATGACCTTGTGTAGGCTGATTTAATTTTTCTAGTTTTTGTTCGCCATAAGCAACTTGAACTGCATTGTAGCCATCCGTAGTTACAGTTTTAATTTGACTCACCTGGCATAATCCAGTTTTTAATATGGTTACTGGAACAATATTTCCTGACTCATCAAATATTTGAGTCATGCCAATTTTTTTCGCAAATAAACCTGCTTGCATATAAATAATTTTTAACTATTTAATAAATTGAGTAAGTAATGCAAATTTTAAAAAATTTGTGTCTATATATGTTCATTTGTTACTAAATAAAAAATATATCTGGGATAAGTATAATTGGAATAATGCTATTTTGTCTATGTAACTATATCGATTGGGTGGGTTAAAGCTGGCCAGAGTTTAGTTTAATTCTTCGGTAAACACACCTTTTAATTATTTTATCAAACACTAAAATAGATATAAATAAAATAACGAAAGGATTTTTCAAAAATGGTTAAAGTTATTGGTATTGATTTAGGTACAACAAATTCAGTAGTTGCGGTTATGGAAGGTGGTAAACCTGAAGTTATTCCAAATGCTGAAGGGGAAAGAACGACACCTTCTGTAGTTGCTTACACAAAAAAAGGGGATTTACTTGTAGGACAAATTGCCAAGCGTCAAGCAGTAATTAATCCTGAAAACACTTTTTACTCGGTTAAGCGTTTTATTGGAAGAAAAACTACTGAAGTAACCGAAGAGCTTCGTCAGGTTTCTTATAAAATCTTACAAACGGAAGATATTATTAAACTTCAGTGTCCAGCATTACAAAAGCAGTTTGCTGCGGAAGAAATTTCAGCACAAGTTTTACGTAAATTGGCAAATGATGCATCTAAGTATTTAGGTGAAACTGTAAAACAAGCTGTAATAACTGTTCCAGCTTACTTCAACGATTCACAAAGACAAGCTACAAAAGATGCCGGCAAAATTGCAGGATTAGAGGTTTTAAGAATTATTAATGAACCTACAGCCGCTTCATTAGCGTATGGATTAGATAAAAAAGATAATGAAACTATTTTAGTTTTTGATCTCGGTGGTGGTACATTCGACGTGTCAATATTAGAAGTTGGTGATGGTGTTTTTGAAGTTCTAGCAACATCAGGCGATACTCAACTTGGCGGAGACGATTACGACGAAAAAATTGTACAATGGTTAATCAAAGCATTTAAGGACCAAGAAGGTATTGATTTAACAAAAGATAGCCAAGCTTTACAACGTCTTACAGAAGCCGCAGAAAAAGCAAAAATAGAGCTATCCACTTTAACACAAAGTTCTATTAATCTTCCTTTTATTTCAGTAACAGCGGATGGTCCAAAACATCTGGAAAAAGAATTAACAAGAGCAAAGTTTGAAGAACTTTGTTCAGATTTAATGGTACGTTGTAAACAGCCGGTAGAAATATGCTTAAAGGATGCAGAATTAGCGCCTTCTTCAATTGACCAAAACGTATTAGTTGGCGGATCAACACGAATCCCTGCGGTGCAAGAGCTTGTAAAAAAATTATTAGGTAAAACACCAAACCAATCTGTAAATCCTGATGAAGTTGTCGCAGTCGGTGCGGCTGTTCAAGCTGGTGTGCTTGGTGGTGAGGTTAAAGATATTCTATTGCTCGATGTAACTCCTCTCTCTTTAGGGGTAGAGACTCTTGGTGGAATTACAACAAAAATTACGCCACGCAATACAATTATTCCAACAAAAAAATCGGAAACTTTTTCTACAGCGATAGACAACCAACCAAATGTAGAAATTCACGTTCTTCAAGGAGAGCGAGAATTAGCAAAAGATAATAAGAGTCTGGGTACTTTTAGATTAGATGGAATTGCACCAGCAGCTCGCGGAATACCGCAAATTGAAGTTACTTTTGATATTGATGCTAATGGAATTCTTTCCGTAACTGCTAAAGATAAAGCAACAAATAAACAGCAGTCTATTACTATCAGCGGAGCTTCTACACTACCAAAGAATGAAGTAGAACGAATGGTGAAAGATGCTGAAACGAACGCTGCAGCAGATAAAGAAAAATCAAGTCAGATTGAAACAAAGAATCAAGCTGAAGCTTTATGTTACCAAACAAAGAAACAACTTGAACAATTAGAATCTAGTATTTCGGCAGATGAAAAGAAAGAAATTGATAGTTTAGTAACAAAACTTGAAGACCTTACAAAAACAGACGACTTTGCTGCCATGAAAGAGTTAACGGAAAAACTTAAGAATGCTGTTATGAAAGTTGGAGAAAAAGCTTACAAACAATCAGGTGCCCAAACTAATGGAGTCGATGACGTAATTGAAACTGACTTTTCAGCAGAGAAGTAAAATTGAATAAAAGATATTAATGTAAGTTGAGGAGAAACTCCACATGCTTACGCTAATATCTTTTATTTCTGCTTATTCAATTTTAAGGATAGTTCAGCCTCTTTATAGTCTTATAAATAAAAAAAATCTTTTGAAATTTCTAATCTAATTAAAAGTTGTGTATCATCATAAACTATGGTATTATATTTATATCAAGGGTCGATGCCCGAGCGGTTAATGGGGGCGGATTGTAAATCCGCTAGCATAGCTTACGTTGGTTCAAATCCAACTCGGCCCAATAAAAAAATACTTCTATAAGCATTTATATTTTATGGTTAAATATTTTTAAAACTACGACTAGCTGAAATTATGGTATCCGCAGTTTAACCATTTACACAATCCAGCGACAATAGTTTTAGGCAAACTTTCTTACAGTTCTCCCTGATACAAGCTTAGGGGGGTTTATATGGTATTTTACAATCTGAATCGCTAACTTTGTTTTGTGGTCTATAAAAATTGACCTAAATTTATAGATTTAGGTCAATTAATTTTACTTTTAATTCAACAATAAAGTTATAATTATAACAAACATATAAATTAGATTACACATAAGTAGAATGGCGGATGTATTAAATTTACAGATAGCATCACCAACTTTTGGTGGTAGTACTGGTGGGTGGTTAAGAGCAGCAGAAACAGAGGAGAAGTATGCTATTACTTGGACCAGTAAAAAAGAACAAGTTTTTGAAATGCCTACTAGTGGCGCTGCAATTATGAAAGGTGGAGAAAATCTTCTATATCTTTCGAAAAAAGAACAGTGTCTTGCGCTTGGTACTCAGTTACGAACTCTATTTAAAATTAATGACTATAAAATCTATCGTATTTTTCCTAACAGTGAAGTTCAATATTTACATCCAAAAGATGGGGTTTTTCCTGAAAAGATTAATGAGGGTCGTGTAGGTGTTGGAAATATCGGTCATTCAATAGGAAAGAACGCTGAACCAGTTAAGGTTAAATTTACTGCGAAAAGAACTTTTGACTAAAAAGCTTATTGTAAATTTTTTACCATAAGGTCATAAGTAAAACTTTACTAAACAAACTATAATT
>Ga0209550_10007008_pt1 | contig 10456 bp, 25 predicted proteins | sample LauGreSuBDMM15SN_2_FD_187567 | JGI IMG/M metagenome (GOLD analysis project Ga0209550, IMG submission 187567) | Freshwater lake microbial communities from Lake Michigan, USA - Su13.BD.MM15.SN (SPAdes) (version 5) | ecosystem: Environmental > Aquatic > Freshwater > Lake | place: Lake Michigan... | reverse complement strand
ATCTATCAACCATAGTTTGCACTTAGTATCTATACATTTCTCCATATATAATACTATTTATTTTACTATCATGACACTCGTACCACTGTATTCTAGATTATTATCATTTACCCAGCAATTATTTTCATATATATCAGTAAATACACATTCAATTATATATAATACAATATTTATATTAAAATTGAATTAATTAATTAATGATAGTTTATACAAAATGTCTCAACTTGTTCCGAGTGGTGCTCTTGAATATGAACCAGAATGGAATGAAGAAACACAAACATTTGAAGATGTATGCCCATTTCAAGCAAACCGCCGAGCTAATGTACACGTCTGTTATTGCAAGAACTTGCAAGGCGATTTCGTTTATTTAAAGAACAAATCGCAATTTGACTCACATATACTAGTAGGGTATCACAAAAAGGCTCTTCATAATTATGTTTTACAAAAAATGATCACACTAAAAAGGGAACTAGACAGAGCAAATAAAGATAAAGCAACATTACACGTATGGGTTGAATCCGAAGTTGCACGAGAGAAGAGAATACAGGCCGAATTGCGCGTAAAATTAGAAAAGCAACAAGAAAGATATATGGACGATATTATGGAAATAACTGAAAAGAATGTTGAATTAAAACGCAGATTAAAGCAAGCTGAAGATCTTTTACATTTACAATGTGAAGAAGCAGAAAGATACTTTATGAATAAAAATTGAATTAAATAATTTTATATATTTTTATTTAAAAGATGCCGAAAAAAACTTACGCAGACATTATGGCTGAGCTGATGAAACCTCCCCCCGATCCAAATAAAGATAAGGTTATTGTCATTGGTGTAGAACCTGTAAAAATAGATAAAATATAAAATTGAAATATAATAAATCTATATTTTTATTATAAAAATGCCGTACACAGCAAAGTTTATTAACAAAACTGACTACACCACTTACCTATCTACATGGGTAGTATACTCTCACGGTTTAAATAAATATATAGAAATTGAAGTTGAACCAGGCAAAGAAGTAGTGCTTAGTTCTGTTACCGGTGAGTGGGATGTGAACGACTATTTCTATGATGACAATATTAGTAAGTGGCATAATTGTGGATACAAGAGATGCGAATACAACGGTAAATTTGGTTTAATTCCATGCATCAATGGTCGTTATTCATGGATGGAAAAGGGAAACATTGTATATGATGGCAATTATACATTTACTAAAATATGAATTGTTTTACATATTTACATTTCAAACACCGATTTTATATTCCTAACCATATAAAATTATTTATAATTCTTTTATTTTTTGTTTTTATTTTGGAACATATAATTTGATCTTTCATAATACCTTAAATATTTTCATATTTAAACTCAGATATTAAATATATAATATATTTATATAATAATGAGTTTAGATTTTAAAGTAGCATATTTACTTGATAAGATAATGCTCGATGACGAAATATCAAAATGTATAAAAACGTCAATTGATAATATAATGCGAGATGGTAAAATTGATCAATATGATATTCCAGAAATTATTTTTCTAATAACAGAGATTATGAATAATAGTAATATAATTAATAAAAAAATAACTGCCGATAATTTAGCATGTTTAATAAAAGAATTATATAAGTTTATTGAAAAACAATATAATTTAGTTCCTGATGAAAGTCAAAAAGCTGGATTTGAACGATTGGTTGATTCATGTATTAAATTAATTTTATTTCAACCAAAAGTAAAAACTGCAATCAATAATTGTTTTAATTGTTAAGTTTAAGCGCTCATTGTTAACAATATAATTTTATTTTATCAATTCTTTTTTTATATATTCTACCAATACAAATTGTGTTGAGGGTATATAATGGAATATATATTTGTTGCATTATTTGTTTCACTATTATGGGGTATACAGCCAGTACTTCATAAAGTATTATTAAGTAAATACAAACCCATCACGATATTGATTATATCTAGTTTTCTTTATTTTTATTTGATCGCCATAGTTGCATTTGTTCGTAGCGGTGATGTTAAAAATGATTTAAAAAATATGACAAAAAGAGATGTTCTTGTTATATTAAGTATTGGATTATTTTCGGGTTTTATAGGAAATATGTTATATTTGTATGTACTAAAAGATCACAATACATCAATCATTTCAGCTCTTATTTATTCGTCTCCTGTATTTACACTTATTATCTCTTATTTGTTTTTGAAAGAGAGATTAAATATATATGGACTTTTAGGAGTGATTACAATTATTATTGGCGTTTTGTTAGTATCACTCAATGAAAAATCAATTACCGTTGGTTAATCCCAATCTTTATCAATACCTAAATATTTTGGCGTATAATGAGAACCATATTTATCACATTTATTAATATTATCTCTACACAAACTTGCAAAATCATATTCGTATATTCCTGTAACAATATTTAACTCACCAAATTTTTTACATTTACCATAAAGTCTATTACTTGAAAGTGGATCATATGGATAATTCGTTTTGTGTTCAATAAAATGAATACAATTTGAACAAATCGGTAATTTTTGATTACGTATAAAAATACTAGAAAACCTTTTCATGTGTTATACTAGGCACTATATCTTTATATTGTTCGGTTAAATCAAACCAAACAGCTTCTCTTTTGACAAGTGGTTTATCTATAAATATACTGCCGACAACAAATATATGAGCCATGGCACATAGCAAAGTCAAATTCAAGATCGTCGGTTTTAGAATTTACAGTGGCATTTACGTTAGCATTCGCTTTTACGTTAGCATTTGCTTTTACGGTAGCATTCGCTTTTACGGTATTCATTATAATATAAAAATATATTTATTCATACCAATAGGGCACATTTCTACGTTTCCATGATGCCATTTTTGCCTTATCTCCACGATAATAATTGCGATATGACTCCACCGGATCGTCTGTTTTGTATTCATCTGGCATACAAATTGCAAATGGAGTCAATCCCTCTTCTGGAAACTTGGCTGGCATCTTCAATTGCTTGGCTACTACATATGATTTGTGTATTTTTTCATGATTGTGGCGAAAACGCCATTCTTTATGCAATGCCTCAATCAAATCCAAAGTCCATTGAAAATTTTCACGAGATGTTCTACACCATATGCTTACTGGATGATTCTTGTGCGCCATTCTATAAAGACCAGTTAAATCAGAATCCGGAGATAAAACTCTTACCGCCGTACAAAGCATTTGAACTGCTTCTAAAAGAATTTTATGCACATGTTTATCAATCATATATTTAGCACATCGCCTTACACTCAATGAGAGAATAAAGAGGTTCATTTTACATAGGATTGAACTATTTTAGATAATTCAATTTTATAAAAATTGAAATGAATTTTATAATATTTTTTATGCAACTATTCAAATGGAGTTCATCCGAACTGACTATTCTTTACTTGAACTTACCAAAGAGGATGTGTTTAGGCTAAAAATTATTGGAGACTTGTACGTAGGACAATTGAGATTTCATGCAATAAACGAATATCTCTATAACGACGAACAAGAATTGGTGGGGAAGATACAAAATAATTCCATAATATGGATTATAATGTAGACGATATATAATGAGTACAAGAAAGAATAATTCATCTTCAATCATAATTACCTTTTTAGATTTTTTAAATGTGGTCAAAATGTACCATTGGAATACACGTTCGTATGCGGAACATAAAGCAACTGATGAACTGTATGGAGAACTTGGTAAAAATATAGACAAGTTCGTAGAGATTATGTTAGCTGATAAAAGATTACCTACATTAAAAACAAAAATATACATCGTAAATACCAATCGTGATGTATTTATGGGCAAATTATATAAATTTAAAAGTTTTTTATTGAAGATAAAAATGGCGCCCGATTTGATGAATATTAGAGACGATATTTTAACCAACTTAGATCAATTTATTTATTTGATGTCTCAACATTAATTACGTCGGGTTTGGCCGTAATTTCATTTATGACCATTTCAATCGCATCTTTTTGAAAACTCACATACCAACCTGTATATGATCCCAAACTAGGCATATCTGTTACTACCTTTGTACATATTTTTAGTAGTTCTTCTGGATCAAAATCTGGATGATCTACAACAACTTTTTTGACAACTTCTTTAATGGCTTCTTCCCTGGATGGTGGTGGAAAATTGCTGTAATAGTCCATCATTTATATATTATAAAAAATCTATTTAATTTAAAACCCAAATAGTATATAAATGGAAGAATGTATTATTTGTTTTGAAGAAACCACCGATTTTTCTTTTTATAGATGCGCTCATAAAGTGTGTAGTACATGTTATCCCAAAATAAAGACATGTCCTATATGCAATACTCCTAGAGAAACAGAAATTATTATAATACCTCCATCTAGCAACATTCGCGTAGAATACATAATATCAACCTATGATCTTATAAGAAATATAGTATTATTCGTGTTTTTATCAGGAATATGTTTATTAGCTTTCAAAATGTTTTTTTATAGAAGTTAATATTATGGAATTACATTGGTTTGATTTTGTAACATTATTTATGTTCCTTCTTTTTGTATACGGAACTTTCAAAGACAAACCTGCTATTTTCGTGCAAATTAACTTTTGTATAACAGTATTGATTGGTTTTTATTTGATATACAAATTTAATAATTTCAGAAAAGTATTTAAAATTAGCTTATTAGACAAAAAATTATGTTCGTTTGCTGGATTCTATATACTTGTATTTTCGTTTGCAGATGTAATTACTCTTTATTTAGATAACATAAGAAATTACATCAAAAAGTTTCTCGCGAGTGGGGATTGAACCCACGACCTGCGGATTTACAGTCCGTCGCTCTACCAACTGAGCTATCACGAGTGGTGTATATATAGTTATATTATTATTTATAAGTGGAATGATTTATTCCTCCTTTGCTGGGCGAACCTCGTGGCGCTCAACCTCGCACATAAGCTTACCGTTTGTCATTGGGGGAGTAATCTCCCCAACCTTTGACTTATCACCGTCCATCTTTACACGGACTCCATTAACGTACTCGCCGCGCTTGAGGTACTTGTAGCCATCTACCCTGATGTCGCTATGGTGGCAAAAAAGCTCTTCGCCCGTTGAACTTAGTGCAAACCCGTATCCCTTGCGCTTGTTAAACCACTTTACTTGAAACAATTCAGGCTGGCTCATGTTATACTATACTATGTAGTATTTCTTTATATTATTTGGCTATATAAATTAATTATGGTGAGTTATTGAAGATACTTAATACAACCATATAATACAATAAAATATATATTAACTAAGATAATTATTCAATCAATGATTTAACGATAGATACCCATTCATCTATATCTGGATTCTCTCTAATATCCTGGTTTGCATCTATGATTCTGACTCCATCAATTGATCTCAGCCACATATCGTGATATTGGTGGCATTTTTTTAGATAATCAATAGGTATATTTTCTTCGGCTCTAGCTCTGAGATCTACGCGAGCTTTGGATACACTTGGCTCCGTTCTCAAATATATGTAATGATAAGGAACCGACATTTCTTGAAATTCTGCAAACCATTTATTGTATATTTGGTAGCCAATGGAATCAATCATACCGTCATCGTAGAGCATTTTACAGAAAACATTCTTGTCTGTAAAGAGACATCTCTCTGTAATAATATATTTATATTGTGGATTTTCAATAGCCCTTTTCAAAATAGAGAGACGAGAGATATACGCCATCATCTGGAATGGAAATGCATACTGCCGCTGATCCCTGTAATAATGTTCCAATATATTAATTCCTGAATTATCCTGTATCGCAAGCCATTCTTGTACCGGTTCTTGAAGAAAACATATGTCGCTGCGGTCGGCAAATCTCTCTTTTAACTCTTGAACAAAAGTAGATTTACCCGAACCGATATTTCCTTCAATGGCGATAATGGACATTTTTTACAAATAATATATACTATTGTGTTTAATTCAATTTTATAAAATTGATTTCAACGAAGTAGAAATTAAAAATATAATTACTATAATATTTATACAATTCACTTTATTGAACATATCCGAGATAATACTGTTTCCAAACGCTTTAAATGCCTTACAGGTATAATTCGTATTATTGTATCTTTTTCTACTACCTGCGAATTAGTATTCATATCACACATAAATGCCGTGTATTTACTAGCAATATTAATGTTTAGCATGACAATTGGATAATAATTGTCTACTCCAGATTCTATAAGAACCAGTTCACTGTATTGATAAGGTCCGTCTTCTGGGTTGTTTATTTTTATTGTATAAATCTGATAAGAATTTTCTGGTTTAAGAACTCCATTGTGCAATTTATCAGAGTAAAACTCATGTACTGATTCAACAGATAAACGACAACATGATATAGGTATCATTTTACTCATCAAGGATGAGTATAAATATATTCAATTTTTCTAGTTCCATTCAAATTCAGCCAATAAGTGTATTTTGTATCTTAAAATATATAATCTCATTAGTTTATCGCAAGGAAGTGCGCCCTTGTGACGATACATCAATTTATCATTCTTCCACCAATCATCCTTTAATTTCATTATCTCCAAGTAATAATGTTTATTTGTCATAATGTGCAATTTTCGCCAATCAGGACGAGTGATTGGCATGGAATATTCCTTTATTAGAGAGATAACATCTTCTGGTAATTCCATTGATTAAAAATATAAATTATATTTATTTCATTTATACACATTTACATCTACATATATTTGGTATATTAATGCCATCCACATAACCGCCACATTTACAAAACCATATTTGATGTTGTATGTGATAAGCATACCATTTAAATACATATATATCATGTGGCAATTCTGTCAAATCCTCAAAATTTGGCCAACTATATACACTAACAGCCATACGCAATATTGTATTTACTGATTTCTTGATTAGTTTATTTTTGTATTGTACCGGATGTAAGAAAGCAAAACTATTGATGATATATATGCAATCTGCAGGTAGAGGCAGATTATTGAGAGCGACACTCATCTTTTACCATTTAATTATAAAAATAGTTTGATTCAATTTTGCAAATAAAATTGAATTAAAAAAAATAGCAATTATATAGTCAACAAAATGAACACTGTCATTTCCGGAGTTCCGATTACTGTTTACAAGGAGGGTTATGTTAAATACAAGAATGAAACAATTGAAGCTCTATTTGACGTGGACGGATTCTTGAAAATCTGTATCAACAACAAATACTATAAAATGCAAAATATTATTGCGTCAGTATTCTTAGAATACGATTTGTCAGATAATACGAGATATGTAACGCACATTGATAAAAACCCGCGAAATAATGACGTGAATAATTTAAAAATAGAAATGATGAGTTCAAAACGAAAGCTAGAAAATATGTCTATCCATTAACTCATCCACATAAATAAAAATATATTTTTATTTAAAACCAATATTTCATCAAGTCTCCTGCTTCATTTATATCTATTGAACAATTACCTGTTGTAATATAACGCAAATAAAGCACAAAACTCATAAACTCTTTTCTACGAGATTCTTGTTTAAATTGGCGTATTGGCCAAATGCCATGTTTCGTTTCTTCACGAGATTCATAGGAATCAAATATATATGAACGAATACGTTCTGTTGTTTTTTCATTCGTCAATTCTAACCTACATAGCTTTGATTCTATTAATAAATATTTTCTATGTGCAACCCATTGATCACATGCAATGGTTGGGAAAAAATCTTTCTCTCCATGCATAATCAAATATGGTTGTATGATACTGAATATCTCAATTGGAATTCCTTTACGAAGCAAAGCGAGCTTAATCCATTTAAACTCCCGAGAGACACTTACAATTGCATTGCGAAACCAACGTATCATATTGGGTAATTCTAGTATATGTTGTTCAAAACATTGTTGTACAGTCGGCTTTGACCCGCCTCGTACAAGCATGGGGCGCTCTATAATAGTGGATGCAACAAGGCGAATCATCTTTTTAATAAAAATATATAAGATATTATTTGTTTCAATTTTCTAGCGACCGAACATATATTGATGTTCTATTTTCTATACCAGCTTCTTCAATACTATGATTCATATCTAGTATTTTATTTGGAAACATAAATAACTCGTAGTTAAATATGTTTTGATGATCTGCCATATATACGTCCACAATATCTCTCATATAACTAACAGACCGCGTCTTATTCATGGTATAGCTTACCTTTTTACCATCTGGAAATATAAACCTAAATGTATAACCTGGTTCAGAAACAATGCGCCTTCTTTTTTTACCCAGTTCTTCTTCTTTCACTCTTTTTTCTTGTTCTTTCACATATTCTGCTTGACTTTCCTTCAAAATAGAATTCAGCTTATCATTTGCTTTCTTGCGATCCTCTTTCAGTGTTATCTCGTACTCATCGTCTTGTTCAGCTCTAAGTGATATTGGTCGGATATGCTCTTCAGGGAGAGAAATCAAAGGGTTGTATTCTGGTGCAGTCAAAGTAGAAAGCCATTTTTGGTGGCATTTCAACTTAATATGTTGCATAAACGCGGTTCTACTGAAGAAAGCATCATGATTCCCTCTGCATTCACAAATATGGGTTGCACCCTGTTTATTTTTTTCAAACAGATCTAGATTATCAAAATAGAGACCATCCACGAACAATGGTTTGTACTCCATATTTTTACTTTTTAAAACCGCATTATTACATATTCAATTTTATTTAAAGATGTTTATCTTTATAATATAATGCGTAAGCTCTTATCTCTCGCTGCATCTAGTTCATTTCAAACGAAGTCATGTAATACATGTAGACATTTTATCAAATCAGGAAAATGCAAAATGTTTCCTCTCATTACAAATTTGAACGATGATATTGTCTATGGTTATGATTATGTTTCGTGTATTACTGCTCGGTCATTTTCATTTATGTGTGAAAATGGTAAACGATACGATAAAATTGAATTATTTACAACCGAAGAAAAAAAGGGTAAAAATGAATCTAATCTATCTACTATTCTTGGCATACGCGGCTGCTCTTGAACCTAATGCGTGCATTACATGCAAGAACTTTATTAAATCGGGACACGGCAATTATGCCAAATGTAAAAAGTTCCCTATTATCATAGATATTATGCATGAAGTTGATTTTGGATATATCAAAAATGAATATATTGATTACAATTATTGTTCAGCCGCAAGAACATTTGGTTTCATGTGTGGAGAGAAGGGTAAGTATTATCAGAAAATTGAATTATTTACAGCCGAAGAAAAGATGGATAAAAATGAACCTAATTAACTTACTCTTCTTGGTTTCCGCGGCTGCTCTTGAACCGCCATGTATTACCTGCAAACATTTTATCAATATAGGAAATATTTATTCAAGATGTAAAATGTTTCCTGTACTACATATGAAGAATGACCTGGTGAATGAATACAGTCATTACGCCTTGAACGATTATTATTATTGCTCAACTGCAAGAACATTTGGGTCTATGTGTGGATACGGGAAGCATCATGAAAAAAATGAATTATTTACAGAAGAAAATATGGTTACATATACCAAACGTCCAAATTAAGTAAAATTGAATCATACATAATTATATTTTTTTCAATAAAAAATGGAACCAAGCGAGTTTTCTACGCGTCCAGATTGGCGCACATTACACAGAATGCCTTACGCATTGTTTAAAAAAGACTGTGATATTCAACACCAAAAAAGATGGAACAGGATCAGGCTTGACCCACATGTTCGGTACATGTCAATATTTGGTATATGGTGGTTAACTTACATGTATAATTATCTACCCGGTAGATATTATCCACGAGAAGAATATCAACTACCCGATATATATCATCCACCACAATAAAATTGAACCACAGTATATCTATAATTTTTATTTAACTATGGCGCAACGCTTAGAGCTTCCTGATGACGTCCTGCAAATCATCAAGGACTACTCAAAGCCACTCACGCGTCCAGATTGGAGAACATTACACAAGATGACTCCGCAATTATATAGACAGGAATGTTTCAATCAAGCAATTCTTACATGGAATAGAGTGTCTGATCGCAAAATATTTACCTTATGGTGGTACACTAATATGTATTCGGAAACATATTTTGAAAATTGAAACACGCGCTATTCATATATTTTTATTAAAACATGGCACAACGCTTAGAGCTACCAGACGATGTCTTACATATCATCAAGGAATATGCCCGACCTATCACACGTCCAAATTGGCGCACTTTACATAAAATGCCAGAAGAAACATATTTTGATGAGTTTGTTGCCCAATATAATGCAAGGGCAAAATATATCAATAATCATCCAGAACAAGACAACCCTTTATATAGAACAACATTATTTAGATATAAAAATATATTTTGCTTGTTCAGGTTGCATTATATATTTTATCAAAATTGAAATA
>Ga0209550_10007006_pt1 | contig 10461 bp, 9 predicted proteins | sample LauGreSuBDMM15SN_2_FD_187567 | JGI IMG/M metagenome (GOLD analysis project Ga0209550, IMG submission 187567) | Freshwater lake microbial communities from Lake Michigan, USA - Su13.BD.MM15.SN (SPAdes) (version 5) | ecosystem: Environmental > Aquatic > Freshwater > Lake | place: Lake Michigan, USA... | reverse complement strand
TCGGATATGCTGATCTCGAACTGTTCGAAGCATGGAGAAATGCCAAGATGGGTCGTTTGCCCAAAGCAAGCACGATCAAAATAGCAAAAAAAGACAATAAAATCAGAATCTTAGATACGATTTTATATACGTAAATCAGCAGTCATATTATATACGTATCATATACCCGAAGATTTATACATATCTAACACATTGATTTATATACGTTATTTCAACAATACAAAAACTCCGAAGGCAAAGGTCACACGTTCGAATCGTGTCGGGTGCGCCAATTTAATTGCCCTGTTCCGTTGCTCATGGTTGTGGCAACGAGGTTCGGGGTATGGCGATGCCTTTGCGGGTCGCGGGCGCGGAACGGCTCCCGTCCTTTCACTCGCCATATGGCACCCAGATTGTTTTGAGTTGTGTGGCGTGTCGCAGGAAGCGGGGGCCTTGGCCGGTTGTTGTGGCATGCCAATCGGTCCGGTCACCTTCGAGCGTCCAGACGGGTTTGAGATTTCCTGCGGAGGCCAATTCGACCGCGGCCCACTCGGAGCGCGGCGCGGCGTACCAGAGCGCATCGACCTCGTCGTGATCGGCCAGCGTTTTCGCCAGTTCTGCACGTGCTCCTGTGACGATGCTGACAACGCCGCCCGGCACGTCGGATGTATCAAGAACCTGATAGAAATCGGTGGCTGACAGAGGCTGGACCGGGGATGGCACAACCACGACACGGTTGCCCATGGCGATGGCCGGCAAGATCAACGAGATCATACCGAGAAGGGGAGCTTCATCCGGACAGACGAGCCCGATGACGCCGAATGGTTCGTGAAGACCGATGGTGAGGTGGCGGGAGCGGGTGGCGTGAACCCGACCGTCGAATTTGTCCGCCCACGCAGCGTAATAGAAGATGCGCCGGATCGTGGCTTCAACTTCATTTGCCGCCGCCTCGCCGGAGTGACCGGACGACCGCAGCCGGTCGGCAAACTCGCCTGCGCGGGCAGACAGGTTTTCTGCCATGAAATAGAGCACTTGCGCGCGGTTGTGCCCCGCCTGTCCGCTCCAGCCCTTGGCTTTGACCGCTGTTTCCACAGCATTGCGAATGTCCTTGCGGTTGCCGATACCGGCTTCTCCCAGAGCTGTGCCGTCGGGTGCTGTCACTGTCCAGCTATAGCCGCCATCGGGGCGGGCTTGTTTGCCGCCGATATAAAGCTTTGCCGTTCGATCAATTTCAGGAAGTTTTGCCGTCTTCAGGCCGCCATGGGGGGACGCATCGAGCTTTGCCACTGTGCGGGGAGCGGCAGGCAGGAGCGATTTTTCGATCATCGGAACGAGGTATTCGAGCAAGCCTTCGCGGCCGCCCTCGCGACCAAAGCCGCTCTCGCGATAGCCCCCGAAGCCGGCAGCGGCATCAAACAGATTGGTCGAGTTGATCCAGAGCACGCCCGCCTTGATTTGCGAGGCGGTATCGAGGGCGAGATCAATATTCTCCGACCAGACCGAAGCGGCCAAGCCGAACCGTGTATTATTGGCGAGCTGCACAGCCTCTTCCGGCGTGCGGAAGGTCATGGCAACCGCGACCGGGCCGAAGATTTCGACCTCGGCTATGGTTGATGCCGGTTCGGCATTTACGAAAACGGACGGGGGATAGAAGCTGCCGCGCGCGGGGAGTTCGCAGTCCGACTGCCAGAGCGTGCCGCCCTCGGTGACACCTTGTTGAACGAGACTTTCAATGCGGGCCAGCTGGGCAGGGTCGACAATGGCACCCATATCAATGGATTTGTCGAGCGGGTCGCCAACCCGCAATGTCGCCATGCGTCGCCGAAGCTTGTCGAGGAAACGGTCGCTGATGCCTTCCTGGATCAGGAGGCGCGAACCGGCGCAGCAGACCTGTCCCTGATTGAAGAAGATTGCATCAACGACGCCCTCGACGGCGCCATCCAGATCGGCATCCTCGAAGACGATGAAGGGCGATTTGCCGCCCAGTTCAAGGGATAGTTTCTTGCCGCTGCCCGCGGTGGCTTTACGGATGATCCGCCCGACCTCGGTGGAGCCGGTGAAGGCGATTTTGCTGACGCCCGCATGCGCGACAAGGGCGGCCCCCGTTGCTCCGTCGCCGGTGACAATGTTGACGACGCCGGGGGGAAGACCGACTTCGCTGCATATTTCGGCGAAAGCCAATGCCGTCAGCGGCGTATATTCCGCAGGTTTGAGCACCACGGTATTGCCCGCGGCGAGGGCCGGGGCAATTTTCCATGCGAGCATGAGCAGCGGGAAATTCCAAGGGATGATCTGGCCGCAGACACCGACCGGGCCGTGGTCCGGAATATCGGTTTCAATCAATTCAGCCCAACCGGCATGGTGATAGAAATGCCGGGCGACGAGCGGGATATCAATGTCGCGGGTCTCGCGGATCGGCTTCCCGTTATCGAGTGTTTCGAGCACTGAAAGAAAGCGTTCGCGCTTCTGGATGTGCCGGGCAATCGCGTAGAGATAACGCGCACGGGCATGGCCGGGCAGTGTGGACCATGCCGGGAAGGCCGACGTGGCGGCGCTGACGGCGGCGTCGATATCACGAGTGGTGCCTTCGGCGACGTTGGCAAGCGGTTCATCGCGTGCGGGGTTCATGACGCGAAACGTGCCGCCTTCCGACGATTGCACAAAGGCGCCACCAATATAGTGACGGAAGCCGTCCCGATGGTGTTCGAGCCATTCCCGCACGGGCGAATCGGCTTCCGGAGCAGGGCCATACTCCATTGTGTTCAAAATTTCTTTGACGGTGGGCACTGGTGTTATCCTCAGGCGAGTGCGTGGTGGGAAGCCGACGCATAGCGGCCGGTGACAAAATGTTCGAGCTGTCGTTCGATGTCGGCGAGCATCGCGCTGGCACCGATCCGGAAGAGATCAGGCTCGAGCCATTCGCGGCCAAGCTCTTCTTTCATCAAGATGAGCCAGCTCATGGCATCCTTGGCGGTCCTGATGCCTCCGGCCGGTTTGAAGCCAACCTTCATTCCGGTACGATCGCCGTAATCGCGCAGGGCGCGCAGCATGACCAGACTGACCGGCAAGGTCGCATTGACCTCTTCCTTTCCGGTGGATGTCTTGATGAAATCGGCGCCGGCCATCATTGCGACCATGCTGGCTTTGTAAACATTGCGCAGCGTCCGGAGATCGCCTGTTCCCAGAATGGCCTTCAGGTGCGCGTTGCCGCAAGCCTCACGCATGGCGCAAATCTCGTCGTACAGCGCCGTCCATTCCTGCCGGAGAACTTGAGCGCGATTGATGACGATGTCGATCTCATCAGCGCCCATATCCACGGCATAGCGGATCTCGGCGAGGCGTTGGGGCAAAGGTGTCAGGCCTGTCGGAAAGCCGGTGGCGACGGAAGCAACCGGAATGCCGGAGCCTTCGAGCGCTTTCACCGCTGGCGCAACCATGGTGGGGTAGACGCAGACCGCACCCACCCTGGGGGGTGTATCGGAAAGGCCGAGCGCCTCGACAATATCGGCACGGAGCGGGCGGCGCGCTTTGGCAGCGAGCCGGTGGACGCGTCCCGGTGTATCGTCGCCCGCCAAGGTTGTCAGATCGATGCATTGCAGCGCCTTGACGAGCCAGGCGGCCTGATAGGTTTTCTTCACCGTCCGGCGCCCGCCAAGCGTTGCGGTGCGCCGTTCGGTTGCCGAGAGATTGACCTGAACCGTCTCGAACCAGTCCATGTGCAATTCCGTTCCGGCATTGCGGGGATGGGTTGGTCTGGTCACCGCCGGAAGTGATGTTTTTGTGGCCTGATCGCCTCCGGGCGGGTGCGTCTTCAGGTCTGGCTTTGCGGCGTGCGTTTTCATTCGGTCTGCGTTCCAACAACAGGAAGGGACGATGCGCCGACCATACCATGATCAGGATCAGCCATGTCTGCCCTATTTGTTATCCGACAGCAGCATTTTTGTCATTGCCAGAAATTACAGCGGTGCGCCCGCCGCGTATTTCTCGATGAAGGCCTCGATTTCAAGCTGACGGAAATCATCGAGTGCCGCTCGGAGCCGTGAATGAGGCCAATCCCACCAAGCGAGGGCTTGAAGGTCGTCAGCGATTCTCTCTGAAAACCGGCGTCTGACCGGCTTTGCGGGCACGCCTGCGACGATGGTGTAGGGAGCAACATCCTTTGTGACAACAGCGCCTGCTGCGATGACGGCCCCGTTGCCGATTGTTCGGCCGGGCAGAATGATCGCGCCATGACCAATCCAGACATCATGGCCGATTGTGACAGGTGTCGAGCGACGCCACTCGAAAAATTCCGCTTCATCGTCGGCGTCATCGAAATAGGCGCTCGCCCGATAGGTGAAATGCGCCTGCGTCGCCCGGTGCATCGGATGATTGCCGGGATTGATGCGGACCATGGCGGCAATCGAACAAAATTTTCCGATTGTCGTATAAATGACATTTCCATCGTTCACGATGTAGGAATAATCATCCATCATCGTCTCGACGAGCGATGTGCGTGCGCCAACTTCCGTGTAGCGGCCAAGTGTTGATCGCTTCACAGACGCCGTCGCATCGATCAGGGGCACGGAGCCGAGTTTCTTGTCAGTCATTTCATCCTCCATTATGCAGAAAAATATGAGCAGTTGCGGTGCCTTGGTGCTGGTTGTCGGGCCTTCGGGCAGTGGCAAAGACACGCTGATCGGGTTGGCGCGCGAGCAGCTCAAAGCTGACGCGCAGTATGTGTTTCCGCGCCGCGTGATCACCCGGATCGCGCAGATTGATGCGGAAGATCATGACACGATGGACGTAGCGGATTTCGAGCGTGCCGAGGCTGCGGGCCAGTTTGCGCTGAGTTGGGGTGCGCACGGTTTGCGTTACGGGATCCGGAAATCGTGCCTCGCGGGAATTGCGCGGGGTGAGACAGCGATTGTGAATGTTTCGCGCGCGGTGATTTCGATGGCGGAAGCGGGATTTGATCAGGTCACCGTGTTGTCGATTGTGTGTGATCCGGCGCTTTTGGCGCAGAGAATTGCAGGCCGTGGCCGCGAGACGGCCGACGAGATCGAAGCGCGGCTGAGACGAGAAGTCCCGTCGTCGGTCTCGAACGCCAAGCTGGTTGAAATCCGCAACGAGACGACGATGCAGGACGCGCTGGAGCCGTTTTTGGCTGCAATCCGGGAGAGCGCAGTGCTCAGCGAAGCGGGGCACAGTCAACGCGCTTGAATTTGTCTGCCGCATGAGCTTGCCGAAATAGACAGATACGATCAATCGTCGTCACCGGTTCGGGAACTTCCCGGGCGAATGCCGCTTTCAGGTGCGCCAAGGCGACCTCGCGATCATCCTCATGAAGCGGACCGGTCAATGTCATGTGGAACCGGAATTCCTCGTGAACATGAGGATAGCCGAACTGCATGAGGTATTCATGTTGGCGTGGCGTGAGCGGGGATTTCAGGCGACGTGCAATATCGGCATCCGAGAGTGGCGCGCGGAATATGTCAAATTCTTTGACGATGCGACTGGCGAGTGCGTTGAGGGCGGTTTCATCGCCCATCGGCGTGAGCGCGATGAAGGGGCCGATCGAGGTCGCCGAAAGCCCGGCAATCGGGACAGACTGTGCATCGGTCGCAAATCGATGCATCGCTGCGATCAGCTTGGCTTCGTCGGTGCCTTCCGCGAGCCGGAAGGGCGCTTTCAGCGTGGCATGAAAGCCGTAGCGGCGTGGCTCCTCGGTGAGGTCCGACCATGAACGGGACAACATTGTGTCCGGCTGGAGTAGCGGCTCAACCAGCTCTCCGCTTGCGGCGTCATAGCCGATGACCGACGAGCCGAAACGCCAGAGCGGCGATGACGGGTCGGGCGCGAAATAGAGCGCGTAGCGGGGGCTCTCATCCGTCATGATCAGAATGCCACGCGGCCGTTCGACCATAGGCCCCGAACGATCGGGGTTGCGCCTGCTACGCGGAAGCGAAGAATATCGGCCCGCAATCCCTGCTTCAAATGGCCACGATCCTTGAGGCCGACCATGTCCGCGACCTTCCACGTGACCATCGCCATGGCGTCGGGGAAGGCAATTCCATGATTGGTGTTGAGCTTCAAGACCGCCTGGAGAAGGCTTGCCGGAACATAATCTGATGACAGCCCGTCGAGCAGGCCAAGCGTCGCAAGTTCGGCAGCGGCGACGCCGCCAGAATGAGAGCCACCACGCACAACATTTGGCGCACCCGCAATTGTTGCAAGGCCGCGCCGCTTTGCCTCGCGTGCCGCAACGACGGTGGTGGGGAACTCCGAGATGACTGCGCCCGAGCGGACGCCAGCGTCGACATCGTCTTCCGTCGTGTCATCATGGGTTGCCAGAGGGACGCCGCGCGATCCGAACATCTCGACGATCAAAGGCCAATTCCGCTCCATGTTTTTCGGCCCTACGTCCATACGTATGGCAACATCCTCATCATGCTGGGATTCGGTCTTTTCGCCGGAGCCAATATTGTAGCGTTTGAGATGATCCAGATTCCGCCACTGGCGCTTGCCGGGCGTGTGATCCATCAGTGAAACAAGGCAGACAAGCGGGTTATCCGCGAAGGGTGAGACGTCGTCCACCAGCTCGTCGCCAGTCAATTCGCAGCGGATGTGAACCTTGTGATCAATCCGGAAAGCATTGGCGTGGATGCCTTCTTCGATCGCCCGGATCACTTGCGGGAAAATTTCACGGCGATAGTCTTTTTGGCCAAAAACGGAACCGGCGCAGATCGAGTCGTAGACCGTTGTCACGCCTGCGGCGGCCATCTGGGCGTCGTGCGCGAGGGCGGCGGCGAGGCCATTTGGCCAGAACACGCCGGGCCTCGGAACGAAATGTTTTTCCATATTGTCGGTATGCATCTCGACGATACCGGGTGTGACGTAATCACCCTCGACATTGATCGCGGTCGGCAGGTGCGAGAGGCCTGTGTCGACGGCGACGATGCCGTCATGGTCGAATGTGAGTGTGCCAGTCACGACTTCGTCTTCAAGCACGAGCTTGGCATTTGTGAGGATTGTTCTGGTCATGCTGCTGCCCTGTAAGCTGTGAGGTCAAGTCTGCGGGTTGCGATGCGGTCGCGTACGGCCTCATCGTGGAAAATACCGATAATTGCTGCGCCATTGTTGCGCGCTTCGTCGATCAGGTGGACGACAACATCACGATTGGCGGCATCAAGCGAGGCGGTGGGTTCGTCGAGCAGCATTATCGCTGTGGGGTCAACGAAGCTGCGGGCAATGTTGACGCGTTGTTGCTCGCCGCCAGAGAAGGTGGATGGCGCGAGCGTCCAGAGGCGTTCCGGAAGGTTCAGGCGCGCAAGCATATCGCCCGCACGGCGCGTGGCTTCCGACGGGTCGATGCCGCGTGCCAGCATCGGGTCCTTTACAATATCGATTGTCGAGACGCGTGGAATGACGCGCAGAAACTGGCTGACAAAACTGAGCGTGCGCCGTCTGACTTCGAGAACACGCCGTGGGGTCGCGGTGACGATGTCGACGAACTGGCTGCCATGCAGCACATGGACATGGCCTGCCGAGGGACGATAATTGCCGTAGAGAATGCGGAGAAGGGTCGATTTTCCGACGCCGGACGCGCCGTGGAGAATGACGGCTTCGCCCTTCTTCACTGTGAAATCGACCTGCGCGAAAACAGGCAACGACACGCTGTTCTGCGTGTGCAGAAGAAATTGCTTGGAGAGGCCTTCAGCGCGGAGCATTGTTGTCATGATGATTGTCTTTCCTTTGTCGTCCTAGTCCCGGTCGATGACAGTTTCGCGACATCTGTGTCAGGCACTCAGGACGGCGGACGTCAGAAGCTGGGTATAGGCATGATGGGGATCGTCGAGGACCTGATCCGTCAGCCCTTCCTCAACAACACGCCCGTCCTTCATCACCATCAGACGGTCGGTGAGAAGGCGTGCAACGGCAAGATCATGGGTGACGATAATGGCCGCGATGCCGAGATCGCGTACGAGCACACGGAGAAGATCGAGGAGGCGCGCCTGCACCGAGACATCCAGCCCGCCCGTTGGCTCGTCCATGAAGACAAGGCGCGGTTCGGGGACGAGGACACGAGCGATTTGCAGACGCTGTTGCATGCCGCCGGAGAATTGGCGCGGGCGGTCGTCAATCCGGTTGCCGTCGATCTCGACGCGCCCGAGCCAATCGAGTGCGGCATCCCGGATCTTGCCATAGTGGCGGTCGCCGCGATCCATGAGCCGTTCGCCGACATTGCCGCCGGCGGAAACATCCATTCTCAACCCGTCACGCGGGTTTTGATGAACGATACCCCATTCGGTCCGCATCATCTTGCGACGGGTCGGTTCGGGAAGGTCGAAAATATTGACCGGATCGGCACCATGCCGAAAGAGCACTTCACCTGCTGTCGGTGTGTCGATGCCGGCGAGGCATCGCAAGAGTGTCGACTTGCCCGAGCCGGACTCGCCGACAATGCCAAGCACTTCGCCGGGCCACAGATTGAACGATACATCAAGGCATCCGACGCGATCGCCATACATTTTCGAGACCGATTTGGAGAGCAAAAGCGGTTCAGGCTCAATAGCGAAATCTGTCATGGGTTGGACGAGGGTCATGCCTGATCCCCTATTTTTTTGGTCACGTAGTTGAGGTGTTCAGCGGTTGCGAGCTCTTTGCCAACATGGCCGTCGGCGCGTCTCGTTTCGCAGTAATTACTGTCCGAGCAGACGAACATCCGCCCGCCTTTGTCATCGGTGATCACTTCATCGAGATACGAATCGCCAGCGTCGCACAGGGCGCATGGTTCGCTCCAACGCTGGATAGTGAAGGGGTGGTCCTCGAAATCGAGGCTTTTCACGCTGGTGAAGGGCGGGATTGCATAGATGCGCTTTTCACGGCCCGCGCCGAAGAGTTGCAAAGCGGGCATTTGATCCATTTTCGGATTGTCGAATTTGGGGATCGGGGTTGGCGACATGACGTAGCGATCATTGACGAGAACGGGGTAGGAATAGGTGGTTGCAACATGGCCGAAGCGGGCGATGTCTTCGTAGAGGCGCACATGCATCGGGCCGTATTCGGCCCAGGCGTGCATTTTTCGCGTTTCGGCCTCCGAGGGTTCGAGTTTACGGAGTGGCTCGGGTTGCGGCACTTGGTAGACGAGGATCTGATCGGCATTCAGGGGCTTTTCGGGAATGCGGTGGCGCGTTTGAATGATCGTTGCCTCGTCCGTTTCTTCGGTGGGCTTTGCACCCGCAACGCGCTCGAAAAAGCGGCGGATCGAGACGGCATTGGTGGTATCGTCAGCGCCTTGATCGATGACTTTCAGCGTATCATCGGGGCCGATGAGGGAGGCGGTGATCTGGATGCCGCCTGTACCCCAGCCGCGCGCAAGCGGCATTTCGCGGGATCCGAACGGCACTTGATATCCGGGGATGGCGACGGCTTTCAAGAGGGCACGACGGATCATGCGCTTCGTCTGCTCGTCGAGATAGCCGTAATTATAGTCGGGGTCGTGCGTGTGATGCGCGGTGGTCTCTTGGGCGATGCTCATTCTGCGGCCTCCAACTGCGCTGCTTGCGCGGCGCGCTCTTCCTGTTCGCGGCGGATTTTGCGGAGAAGCTCCAACTCGCCCTGAAAATCGACGTAATGGGGCAGCTTCAAATGCTCGACGAAGCCCGCGGCCTCGACATTGTCGCAGTGATAGAGGACGAATTCCTCTTGCTGCGCCGGATATTCCGCGGCCTCGCCGAAGGAACGTGCTTTCAATGAACGGTCGATGATCGCCATCGACATGGCTTTGCGTTCGGAATGTCCGAAGGCGAGGCCATAGCCGCGCGTGAATTGGGGTGGAATGTCTTTGCCGCCCTGAAACTGGTTGACCATCTGGCACTCGGTCAAGGTGACATCGCCAAGATCAATGGCGAAGCCGAGTTCTTCGGGGATGAATTCGACAGAAACCTCGCCCAGCCGGATTTCGCCCGCGAAGGGATGATTGCCGCCAAAACCGCGCTGAACTGAATAGGCCAGACCCAGCAGAAACCCTTCATCGCCGCGTGCCATGGTTTGCAGACGGACGTCACGGTCGGCGGGGAATTCGATGGGATCACGGGTCAGATCAAAGGGACGAGGATCATCAGCGGGTGGGGTTTCCGCTTCCATCAAGCCTTCATCGCCGAGAATGTCGGGCACGCGCGGCATTGTGTTATCCAGCGGACTGACAGCCACCTGTGCCTCGGGCTCCGAACCAAGCTCGGCCATCAAGGCAAAATCGAACAAGCGATGGGTGTAGTCATAGGTTGGTCCAAGCACCTGCCCGCCGGGCAAATCCTTGTAGGTTGCCGAAATGCGCCGGCGGATCGCCATTGCCGCGGTATCCAACGGCACAGAGGAGCCGAAGCGCGGCAGGGTCGTGCGGTAAGCGCGCATCAGAAAGGCGGCTTCGATGACGTCGCCCTGCGCCTGTTTCAATGCCAGCGCGCCCAGATCCCTGTCATAGAGCGAGCCCTCATTCAT
>Ga0209550_10007005_pt1 | contig 10462 bp, 10 predicted proteins | sample LauGreSuBDMM15SN_2_FD_187567 | JGI IMG/M metagenome (GOLD analysis project Ga0209550, IMG submission 187567) | Freshwater lake microbial communities from Lake Michigan, USA - Su13.BD.MM15.SN (SPAdes) (version 5) | ecosystem: Environmental > Aquatic > Freshwater > Lake | place: Lake Michigan... | reverse complement strand
TATAACTATAAAACGTATACCACTATGATTTCTGACGTAACATCCCAAGTACATATAGATAAAAAGGATATGAAAAAATTCATTACCATATTTACGGATTACTACAACAACTATAAATACGACCCAGCCAAAGAAGCCGAGAAAACTAAGTTTGAACAAAAATATACTATTTTAAATAACAAAATTCCGGAAACGCCTTTCAATGTCGCTATTAATAATTTTTTAAGTACATTTAATAGTTCGTTGAACTTTGTAAAAGATAAAAAAATGGATTTTGGAAAGTTTATACAAAATATGACTAAGGAAGGTTCAATTAAATATATGTCTCAATTGGAAGAATCAGTAGACCCCGAAAAAACTACGATAAAAAATAGCCAGTATTTTTTGGAAAATTTTGCAGAAAATAACACAGTTAACTTGATGGACCCATATAATATTTTAATGAGCGTATATAACAGTGTTTCTAGTTTATTTTCGGGTTATTCTTCAGACGCGTATCCTAACAAAGAAGGTTATATTTCATTGCTACCTTCGTTTGGTATTACGGATACTACAGCTCCAATCCAAATCGATAAAAAGGGTACCACTGTTATTGGAGAGAAAGGGTTATTTACATTCATTAGTGAGAAATACAATATGAAAAATTTCGATGATGTAACCAACCTTATCAGGTTCTGTGCTAGTATAAATATGCCTATGTTAGAAATGGATAATGTTTTAGGTATATTAACCAGTTTTGGCGTGAATGCAGGCAATTTCAATTCGTTTTTAAAGGCGGCATCTCAGCTAAATATTGGAAATATTAACGCGTTTATTCTGGTTATACCAAAATTAACCAAGTTTGGTGTAAATATGACTAACATAGAAAATTTTAAAAATGATGCCGTAAAAATTGGAGTGAATATCGCAGGTTCAAAGACTACTACATCGGATGACGGTTCTAATTCATTGTTAAACCGATTGTTGGATATATTACTGAAATACAACATAACATATAAATATAGCGTCTACGATACATGCAATACAAAATTTAGTAATTTTGCGTACAATTTATCATCGGATGGTATTAATGCGACGGAATTTCTAGAAATAGCGCCAACTTTGTTAAGCGCTTTAAATATGGAAAAACAACTGACTGAGGCTCAACTAGCAAATCTAAATCCAGATAGGTGCGACAAAAATTTGAGAGACTTGATTATCCGTCGCTCAAACTTCTTTATAAAACCAAACGATATTAGCCCTTACGGAAATTCGATATGTCCTAATCCTGCTAATGAATACGACTATAATAAAGTAAAAATTGATGAAGACTGGGGCGAGCATAAAACAGCATATAAAATAATGTTTGATAGAACAAATCCGCCGAATATGGAAAATTCGGCAAACTATTTTATGCCGAATATGATTAGTAATGGCGTATTTGAAAATAAAAGTAAAAAACAAATAATGAATTTATATAAGAATATTCAAATGATAAGTAGCGACGCGGATTTTGACCAAAAAAATAATAGTATTTCACCCATAAACTATGGTTGGTTAATGAATTTTCCAAATGGCTCGCAATATGATGATTTAATAGATAACAGAATCTTACCAAACGATAAACTTTCGAGAGCATTCATGAGTTGTCTATTGGCTAAAATATTAATTTATATGAATAATAAATCTAAGGTAGGAACACCGCCAACCTTACTAGCAGATATTGATGGTAATATCAAAACATATAATGGCTATTTGGATCCAGTAAATATGTTATTATTATTCCCTCATTATTCGTTATCATTATTAACAAAATATGCAAACACCGACGCATGTGAAAACAGCCGAAAACGTAATGCAAAAACTCGTGACCTCTTTCAAGGAGGGGTTTTTCCTGTTATTATAAATAAGAAAGCAGGATTATTCTTCGATTAACCCTCGAACAATTTACTACGTAACTCCTTACGTCGTTTCTCCGTAAATACTACACAAATCATACTACGTACGAATTTTGGTCGTCATAGTTATTTGGGAAATATATAACAATATATTTTATATAATGTTATATTCCGACGATGAAAAAACATCTTTGAATAATAAAAGTTCTACATTCGTGCTCTCAGATAAAATGACCAATATAATTAGACAAATTAATTACGTGCAACATGCGAAACATGTTTTTGTGATAACCATTACTATTATTCATATTTTGTATTTTGTAGCATTTTTTGGGTTCTTCATAATAGACGAAAAATACATACACTATTTGAATATTTTCATACAAGTATTCGTTGTATTGTTTTTAATCGTTCGATTTCATCCATATAAAACCATATACTCAATCACGCAGTCAGACAAAACGATTGTGTTTGGAAGTGCTATATTGTTAGGTACAAACTTAGTTACAGTCGAATTCGCAAACTGGATTCCATATGCGTTCGGTAAAAATATTTCTGAAAAAATCCGAGACAGAATATTACATTTTTTATCATAAACATAAACGGTTCGCATATAATCTATTTATACTTATAATATGTCGAAACGCGACTTTTGCATAAACGACGAAATCCAAAAGGCGCAAATAGAACAAATGCGACAACCGACCATAGATATAAATGAATTATTAAAAGCTTCCGAAAATGAACACACTCAATATCTAGAAGGACACACAATAGATAGTATCGGTCAAGAATTATACAATTCTCTTGTTTATCGCGTTTCACAAGAACAAATACGAGAGATATACGATAAATTATCTGGATTTCGTTTAGTAGACGAAGTGTATTTATTACATCTTGGAAAATATGTTAGGTGGATACGCAACGATACAAATCCACCAAAACTCGAAACGGGAGGGATTGTTATAGATACAAAAATTACAGATAGTGGAGTCAATGTTTTATGTAAACTGGGGTCTCGATTTACACAATATAGGTTTAATGAATGTATCACCTATCAAAAACTATCAAGAGACGAAATGTTAATTCTTATGGCGTATAGCGCTTTATAAAGCGTGAACGGGGTATAGCGCTTTATAAAGCGTGAACGGGGTGTGTCTAGGTGTATAAAAATAAATATGTAAAATATACTGATACTGGGCTTATCTATTATCTATGTCGGATAAATTGGACCCACGAAAAAATACTCTCGATAAAAAAGGTAATTTGAGAGTAGATTTTTTGTTTTCATATTGGTTGGTAGGATGGTTTATCTTGTATTATTTTCAAAGATTATCCAGAGATAGTTTACCGTCGAAGAATACCCCACTAACAAATACGCAAAGTCCGATATCCGCGTTCATTCGAAAGCATTTAAACCCCAAATTGGGTTTTTATTTAGCAATAATAGAAAATATATTAACCCTTATTACTCTTATATATTACGGTTCCGATGTATGGACAATATTCAAGTACATGTGTATGATGTTATTACTGAAAGTATTACCCTTGTATTTATTAATGGATTACCATATACAATGGATCCATGATTCGTTCGTGTTGATATCTATTTTTGTATTATACAATATATATTTGTGGGTTAACGAAACCAATTTATACGAAATATATAAACGCACGTTTATATCTATCAAAGAGAATAAAAATGAGACACCGTTATTTTCCGTAATAAATCAAATTCTTCACGTATAATGTATTATTTGCGGAGTAGCTCATTCTTCGCTACGTAGTAAATTGCGTTATCGTAAATTTCGACTAGCGGAGGGCTTTTTTTTGCGCGTGAATTTACTCAACCGTTTTTGGGCTCTCCTAGTAGCTACATTTTTCGTAGCAATACAAAAGAATTCTTTAATATAATACAATAATTTGTGATAGATTTCAACGTCGGAATTGGTTATAGCATTATCTATTGCTAGAAAAGCGGTAGAAGATGGTTCTCCTTCGCAGGTTATTGGTATCTTTATATCGAGGCGTATATCTATTTGATGAGAGTTCTTCAATTTATAAAACAAAGGTGAATTCATAAACCGGTCAATAATGGTTTCTCGACTAAGTCCATGCGTATACGGCGGAGGTTGTATATAGTATACTTTATCGTGTTTCATTTTCACATGGTACGCATCGTCAATAAAACATATTTCGGTTTGCTTCGGGAGTATAGCGCACTTTAAAAAGTCGCGATGGGTTTTACTAGTAGTTTCACGTAGCGGTTCGATTATCCGATTGCCTATTTTAAATGCACATATCGGTTTAGCAAAAATGGTATCCATCGTTTTTATCTTTTTGTTCAAATAAATAATTATCATTTCGATCCATTCGGTAGTAGTGTATTGACTACTATTATGAGTATTACACGCAGTAAACCCGCACTGATTATTCGTGTATAAATAAATGCGATGACTCTCGCCGTTTTGTATTTTTGTTCTGATAAAATCTAAAATGTCTAAAATACCGTATCGCAAAAATTCGGGGTACAAATCCAACAATTCATTGAAAATATGTTGGGTTATATGTGAATCCAACGCGGAACTATTGTATATACCCGTATTGAAAATGGCCGTCCATATCAAATATAAATCCGCGAAATTTCCGATAGTTTCGTCCAAATCAAACACTACTACCTTTGAAATTTTGGTCTCTTGTTTAGCATCGTATATTTTAGTTAATGGCGGAATATATCGTAAATGGTTAGGTACCCTTCTTTGAAAATGTTTACCTTTATATACTTGAATGTGGGTATTATTATACATTACCTCATTGTATCTCGAATAAGCAACTAACGTTTCGGATACATCCACTAAAGAATTACGTGAATTTAGGTATTTAGTTAAATCATGAACCATACAGATTTGCTCATATACCCCCTAATATATAAGTATTCGATTGTTTATTATATGAAATATATTATCACAAAAGTATATTTCATAATGGGTTTGTTTTTGTATTGTAGTATTTACGTAGTAGCAAATAATGAGCTACGTAGTAAATAGTTTAGAGGATGACCCCACGAGTTCCTGTCGACCCAAACCCTCCATCTCCTCTATCCGTAGTAGACAAGTCGTCTTCATCGACCATTATTACATATATAGGCAATAGTTCGGGATGGACAATTTGTAGTAGTCTCGTATATTTTTCGAGTTCGTAGACGTTCTCTATATTATTATTATTATTATTATTATTATTATTATTATCAGTCGACGGGAAAGACAAATATCGTATAGCGGAAATCAAATCACCGCGATATCCTGGGTCAATAACACCCGTTTGATTTGCTAACATGAGTGGCGTCTTGGATATACTAGAACGCGGATATACCAAAAATCCAACATTCCCGACATCTCCTACTGTCGCGTCATCAATAACCTGCGAAGATAAATCTTCTCCTTCCGCTACGCTGAGTATTCCTCGAACTCCTACGTTGCTTCGTAAATCTCGAGTTCTCGCAAAACTAGTAGAACTATTCAATGATACAATCGGCTTAGTATGAATCATCTCGGTTTTCACTTGTAAATTCAAAAATTGTGTTTCGAACGGGTGCTGAAAATACGCAGTCTCGGGTATAAATAGGTCAAAACCGACATCGGGAAATTCCGAATTGGTAATTTTATTATTATGGTTGGATACGTGTTGTCTATACAAATCCACCAATTCGGGATTTTCGGCGTTTACATATAGCTTTAGTACAGCGAACGCTTTAGTACAAGTTGTTGCGCCATGATTTAAAAAACGACGGACGTATTGTTCATTCACTGGTTGTAAAATAAAGTTGGACATAGTAGTAGAGGGTAGAGAGTATAACATATAACGAATTATCCTTTTATTTTCTTTTCGCAAAACATCAATTTACTACGTAGCTCATTCTTCGCTACTTCGTAAATACTACAATTTACTACGTAGCTCATTCTTCGCTACTACGCAAATACTACAATTTACTACGTAGCTCATTCTTCGCTACTACGCAAATACTACAATTACAAAGTTCGACTGAGTTTGTATTCCTTCCACGAAATAGATTTGGGATCTACAGTTTGTTTTACGGGTTCATTTATAGAATGTTCTTTATCTAAATTGTCTGCTTTACGTAAAGCACTGTCTATATATAATTCTTTCAAATATTGACCAACCATAGCCGACCCTTCGTGTTGGTCAACTTTTCCGTCTTCTATTAGCTTAAGTATTTGTATCAATCGAATCATTATTCCTAAATTAAGCTCATCGTTTAGCTGTTTGTTAAATATATCTGTATAGTAGTTGTACATAAACGGGCATTTCTCTTTACATAAATCTGTAAATTCTGGTTTAGACATTTTTAGCAATTCGGCATGAGAACGTTTTAGCTGTTCCATTGTACGAATGTCGTCGAGAAAATTCTGACTATGTTTAATGCGACGAATAGTAGCCGTATTGTCTTCTGCATCAGAATTATCAACCAGTTTCTTTAAGTCGAGACGCTCTTGGTAATTCATTTGATATGGGATGATAGATATAAATTGCTACTATATTTTGTTTATATTTATTACGCTTAATTTGCTATATTCGTATATGTTTATAATAATATACAAACCAGAATGAGTTCCGACGCACAATCTCCTATATCCGTATTTAGCAAAACGTTTGATACGGTTTATCCCGATTTTAGTAAAATAGATGTAGACGATACAGTTCTTTACGGCGTAGTATCTGCAGTAGTAGTTTTAGTAATTTTAGCATACATATATCGCGATTTTCTATTAGAAAAAATACAACAATACACACTGCAAATGTATTTAGGAAAACCAAACGAAATTCATTCAGCTGAATTACCTGGAAACAGTAAGTTAGGTTCATTGTTTAACAATGCCGGGCTAAACGACGATGCATCAGATGGCGGTTCTGACTACGATACTGACGCCGATATTTAATTTACTACGAAACTCCTTTGTCGTTTTTGGCGTAGCTTAACCGCAAATACTATAAAGGATAATCAGGTTCTAAATATATAACGAAATGGGCTGGGACTATTTTTTAACGAGCAATATAGACAACATATATATAATCATACCTTTGTTTACTTTAATTGTATATTCAGTGTACACGTACATATATTATATAAGCTCGACGACATCCATCCAACAAAATAAAATAAAACAAATTCGCGAAGAAATGCTACGTGTAGAATATATTCAATTGTTAAATTCAAAAATAGAAAGTGTAGAAAAACGAGGAGTATTGCTATCCGATTACTCACAGATAAATAAGTATATGAAATCGCTATACGACAATATCGATATGTATATCGAACACCTATTAAAAGGCCCGTATATTATTATACAGGAAAGGATTTTACCGTGGATATATAAAATTACTACATAGGTTCAGCGTGGTTCACAGTATTTTTCGAGACAACCAATAACAAAATGTTTTATTTATATATATTATATTATGTTTTTAAGAGAAAGAACTGTTTTACCCACAATATTATTTTTAGCAGTAGTTGTACTATTAGTATTAGCATTTACTAGTAATACATATGTACCTTATAGCAATAACGACTTATTTAAAGAATATAGCGAATATGAAGGGTTCGATGAAGGGTTCGAGGAAGGGTTCGATGAAGGGTTCGAGGAAGCATTCGACGAAGCATTCGAGGAAACATTCGAGGAAACATTAGATGAAAAACCCATAACCTACGAAGATAAACCCCCTTCTTCCAATTCGTTTATGCCTACTCTGGGTATTCCTCAAACTACATTACCAAATGTTGGTTCATCAAAAGATAAAGATAATAATACTAATACAACTGGAAAACTAGGCTTCTCTAGTATGAGCGAACCATTTGAAAACATGTACGACCCAGTAAAATGGGGATATGCTCCACTTAATATGAAAGAAGATATGGATAAATTTGGCGATAGTGTTCATTTACCTAATTCGGGAAAATGCGTTAGTGCCGGATTATTTACGAGCCATGGTCCACTTTGTTTAACACCAGAACTTAAAAAATTATTAGAAACTCGCGGAGATAATATGTAAATCCACGCTCTCTAATTACCATCGTTGGATAATATAGTATTTCTAGTATTTCTAGTATTTCCGCTTATATCAACAAAACATTTAAAACAGGTTTCGCAATAATACACATATTTACTACGAGTGGGGGTTAAATCGATTAAATCCTCTATAATTTTATGCTCGCATTCTATTTCTACTATTTGCGCAGTCGCGACTTCAGGGGCTACATGGTGAATAGAAGACGAAGACATTATATCTGAATAAAAAATTTAGATATAATATTTAGTTGGTTTATATTTATGTTTATTTAGTAAATTGTATTGAGAGAACGCACAATTTACTACGTATCTCATTCTTCACTACGTAGCTCATTCTTCACTACGTAGCTCATTCTTCGCTACTTCGTAAATACTACAATTTACTACGTAGCTCATTCTTCGCTACTTCGTAAATACTACACTACAAATTATATGTACATAGCTAATACGCTCTGGCTAATTATGTCGTCGTTTTTCACGAATATATCGATTTCTTTTTTGGTAATGGTTATAGGAAAGGTTATTTGAACGTTCATATCTTTCGCAAACATTGTGTTGTCGCTAGATACCAATCGGAACAAATTAAGTTTTGAATATATAGTTTCCAAGCACCGCTTTAAATTGCGAACGCCCGATTCTTTTTGTGTAAATGTGGATACGATATATTGTATCATGTCGTCCGGTATAACCACTTCGGTTTCCGAAAAACACACCTGTTCGCGGATCTTTGGTAAAAGATAATTTCGCGCAATTACGATTTTATCTTTGGAGTCGTAGCCTTTTGTGCGTATATGGTACATTCTGTCTCGCAAAATACTATTCACTAAATTTTCGTCGTTATAGCTGAATATAAACAGGCATTTACTCAAATCAAAATCGATTTCCGAAAAATACTTGTCGTGAAATTGCGAATTCTGAGAGCTATCGATTAAATGCGTTAATATACCAATGATTTCTTGACCACGTGGAGTATCGCTAACTTTATCCAGCTCATCGAAATAAATAACTGGATTCATACATTTGCTGTCTATCAATATCTGTACGATTTTACCCCATGAACTACCTTCATACGTGTATGAATGGCCTTCTAGAAAACTAGCGTCGCCACCGCCACCCAGTGCTATAAACGTAAATTCGCGTCCGAGGATTTTACTGATGCCCTCCTTTACCAGGGTAGTTTTTCCAGTGCCCATAGGACCATGTATAGCAATCGCGGAACCTACCGAAACTGGGTTCACCATCCACTGCCCTAACATCTGCATGATTTGCATCTTCGCGTCGTTTAATCCATATGTACAATTATCGAGTGTCGCTTTTGCGTTTACTAAAAAGTCATTGCATTTTTCTACGCCATCAGACATGGAAACCGATACATTTTTGTATAGTCCAAATGGTATCTTCATAAATGTATCTACCCAATTCTTGATCTTGTAATATTCTGAATCGGTAGGTTCCATCATTTTCAACACATTGAGCTTTTGCATAGCAATGGCTTTGAATTTCGCGGGCATTTTCGATTGTATCAGCGAAAGACGGTATGGTTTTTCGGTGTATATGTGCGAATAAATCTCGCTTAGTTCTTCCATTACACTATTTTGTTCTTTATGCGATAGTTTACGCTTAAAGTAGTCGATTTCGTTGGTGGGTTTAGTATCCTCGTACACCAATTTTCGGTATTTGCGCGTATTTTTTCTGCGCGCGTTTTTGACGAGTTCGTGAATACTATCGGAACACTCTTGAACCGAACGTTTCAATATTTTATTATTTGGGCGTTTGGTTAGCTCAGAAGATAAACGCTTTTTGATATCTTGTAGTTCTAAATATTCGCTCTCAATATCTTCGGGGATATCTGTTTCATCTACTAAAGATGTCTCGGAACCAGCTATGGATTTAACACTAGTCGATGCCTTTTTTGATTTGTGGGTCTCTTCGGTAGATTCGCCTACAGATGCGGATATATCTACTGCCGACTGAATTTTTTCGTAGTTTTCTCGCATAAACATTTCTTCGTCTTCGCTGTTGCATTGTTCTTCGTCGGCGCTTTCTTCGTAACTATCATCATCTAAAAAATCGTCGTCGTATTCTTCGTCTTCTTCGCCTTCATTTTTATTTTTTTTACCACCTCCGCCAATAGTTAGAATGATGCTGTAGTTTTTTCCTTTTTTGGTAGACGATTTTTCATTGGCGTTTTCATCTTCGCTATACGAGAGGTCATCTTCCGATTGTTCACTTTCATCGGAAATATCAATATCGGATTGTTCACTATCTGAACGTGATTTTGACGATTTTATATTTTTAGACCTTTCTTTTTCTTTTTGAACCTTTTTCGTCGATGTTATAGCGTCGCGCGGTTTATTGGTTGCATCGCGCTTTTCTTTTTTTTCAGAAGGACTAGTGTCTTTACGATGTTTTGGTTCAACCGCAGAAGCTTTGGAATTCATGTATTTTGAAGGAAACATGTTCGCTAAAATGTTCTGGAAATCTTTACGATTGAATTTT
>Ga0209550_10007004_pt1 | contig 10463 bp, 3 predicted proteins | sample LauGreSuBDMM15SN_2_FD_187567 | JGI IMG/M metagenome (GOLD analysis project Ga0209550, IMG submission 187567) | Freshwater lake microbial communities from Lake Michigan, USA - Su13.BD.MM15.SN (SPAdes) (version 5) | ecosystem: Environmental > Aquatic > Freshwater > Lake | place: Lake Michigan, USA... | reverse complement strand
TCGCTGATTAGGATTCCGCTCTTGGCGGTGGCGACCAACGTGAGGGCGATTGTGACTGTCAGCATCCTTCTCCGACAGCGGCGTGTACTCGGTGGGCACTAGCCAATCTGTGCAACAGAGCCAGTCGAGACGACGGAGTGAGCGTCATCAAGGGTGCAGTGGGCGCAGTGGCCACCAGCGCTGTCGATGTCCGCACAGTTCTCCCAACCGCACCTGTGCGGATGGCGCTTGAGTCGCAGTCATGGGAAAGGTGCGGTGGCCACAGGTGCGGTGGCTGCAGCGCTGGTTCTTTCCCATCTCTTGCCGCGCACCTGCGGACGCGGCTTCCGGCTCGAGCGCGTTCGCGATTGCAATCGAGTACACCCCACGGCTTTTCGGTTTCGGACTGATGAATGCGGGAATGACGCCGTCGGCGACCGGCCACTCCGACAAAATCGGAGCCTCCGGAAACTCTTGCCGAGGACCATGTTCGAAACCAGAACTTGAGAAGGTGTGTGTGAACGTTAACACGATAGACGCGACAACCGGTGCTACGGCACTGTTACTGCCCGCTCAGAATACACACACCTTACATGACCCCAAATGAGACGCGGAGCATGCGCGCGCTGGCGGCGTTGAGGACGTGAATGTTATGAATGTGGTGATTTCTAACACACGACACACCCTGTACAAAAGACTTCTTGGCGAGCTTGTCGGCTACATGCCTACATGCCTCTTGCCAAGTTACCGTCTTGCGCAATCCTCGCAGCATCTTGGTCGGAGTTGAGTGGTGATGGCCACTGTACAATGTATCGAGACGAGACGCAATGAATATACATTCTTCGCGTGTTCGCTTTAGGAAGCGGCGCTACAACATACATGTAACCTGGTTTAGCGCCGAAACCCTGCGGCTCTGGCCCCTAAACACGTGGCCTATAAAGTGCCCCCCCCCTCCGGGAGCGGCCGCCCCCCTTTGAGGGTTTCCACACTTTTTGTAACCACCACACGGAAGCGGAAGCACCCACAGGACACTTACCATGGCTGTGGACGCACTTCTGCTTCCGCGGGCTGTAGGTAGGAAGACGAGATTTGCTCGTCGGTTCGTGGTTTCACAGTGAGCGGCGCCGAAGGAGCGCCCGTGAACAATGTTTGTAGCGCTTCACGGCCTCCTCTCCGCCGCCTCCGCGCCATCCTCGCCGTCGGCGCCACGTTCATCGCGCGTGCTTGTCCTCGGCCCGCACCACTCTGGCACCTCGCTCGTCGCGTGGGCGCTCGGCGAGCTCGGCCTGCACCTCGGCGAGCCGTCGGAGCTGCTCATGCAGCAGTCGTCGGAGGCGAACCCGTTCAAGTACCACGAGCGTCGCGATGTGGTCAGGCTCAACATGCAGCGGCTGCTCGCCGGCGGCGCACAAGACGTGCCCGGCGAGCTTCCCGCCTGGGTCGGCTACGGCTTCCGTCGCGACAGCGTGGCCACACACTTCGACATCTTGGCGGCCACAGCCATCGTAGCGAAGCTTGACCGCCGCGGCGGCTGGGCGATCAAAGACCCACGCTTCTCGCTCACCGCGGCCGATTGGCTACCGCTGCTCGGCCATGACGCCGCGTGCATCCTCACCGTGCGCCACCCGCTCGATTTTGCGTCAACGATGCTGCGCTACTCGCGCACACTCGCCCTTTGGCACTGGGGTGCCATCTGGGAGCACTACATGGGCGAGGCGCTGCGCGCGTGCGCCGCACAGCCGCTGGTGCTCGTGCGCCACGACGCCCTCGTCCGACAGCCCGAGCGCACCGTGTACGCGCTACACGCCCGGTTGGGCCGACTCGGGGTGCGCGTGCGGCCGCCCAATGCGACGGCGCTCGCCGCTGCGATGGCGCGGCTGGACGCGCCGCCGCCGTCGCCGCGCTGGCGGCCCGAGGAGTTCGAGCAGATGCCACCCGCCGCACTCCGCCTCTACCACGGCCTCGTCACCCGCGCCCTCGCGGAGGAGGCCATCGATGAGTCCGCCAACGACGACGACGACGCAGCTGCCGCGGGCACGGCCACGTCCGCGGTGCCGCCGATCGAGGTGCCTCCAACTGCATGGCCGCCCCTGCCCTCCGGCGTGGACGCCCCGGGCGGCGTTACCGGCGAGACGTACGCGACGCTGCTCACGACAGCGGACCGTCGGTACCTCGCAGGGGCGGTGGCCCTCGGATCGTCCATACGCGCCGTCGAGGTGTCGGGCCGGCCGCTCATCGCCCTCGTCACCGCCGCCGTGCCCGAGAGCTGGACGCCGCTGCTCGAGAGCGTCGGCTGGCGGGTGGTACGCATCGAGGCGCTGCCCGAGCCATGGTGGGGCACCCACCCGCGATGCGTGCGCTACGCTGCGGATGAGAATGCACGGTGGGGCCACATGTTTACCAAACTCCGCCTCTTCGCCCTGTCCAACTCCTCGTCGATCTTCTACCTTGACGCGGACGCTCTGCTCCTGCGCGACCCCACGTCCCTCTTCCGCTCACCCGCCGCCTTTGCAGCGGAGGCAGCCGCGGGCGCACACGCCGCCACCTTCAACGCCGGCGTGATGCGCCTCCGGCCATCAGAGGCCACCTTCGCGGCGTTGCTCGCGCTCTCGCGCGGCAGCCCCCCCTCTATCTACCGCAGCGTCGTCGATTGCACCGAGCAGGCGCTGCTCAACCTGCACTACGACGGCAGTAACCCCGAGCTGACGCCCGCCCGCTTCCCCGTCGCACGCCCCGCAGCAGTCGCTGCAGTCGCCGACGCGGCGCCCGTGGCGGCCCACTTCATCACAACGCGCTGCCCGAAGCCTTGGGATGTGCCTCGAGCTTTGGCCGAGGCCGCCGCCGCTGCCGAGGAGGAGGCGGCGGCGGAGGCGGAGGCGGCGGAGGCCGAGGAGGACGCGGCGAAGGGGGTAGGTGACCCCTCGCTCGCTGAGCCCTCCGAGGTTCCCGAAGGTCAACCAGGCCCGATACAGCGCTCGACACAGCGCTCGACACAGCGCTCGATACAGCGCGCTCCGACCCTCTTAGTTGACCCCTCGCTCGCTGAGCCCTCGCTCGCCCGCACCCTGCCCGCTGGCTGCAGCGCATCGCTGTACGTTTTGTGGTGGCGCGTCTACGCACGCACCGGCATCGCCGCGCTCGCTGGTGGCGCAGAGGACGTCAAGGGCGCAGAGGGTGCGGAGGGGGACGTGGCGGAGTGGGACGCGGCCGCGCTGGCGGCGGCACGTCATGTGCGCCGGGAGCTGGGAGAGTACGAGGGTTGCTCACTCGGCTGCCCGAACAGCTGGGTAGGCGATGACGTGTGCGACGAGGCATGCAACAACCCCGAGTGCGAGCACGATGCCAACGACTGCTTCTGGAATGCGGGCGAATGCTACAGCGAAGCGGACGGCTCCGACTACCGCGGGCGCGTCTCATCGACCCAGAGCGGCCGCCAGTGCCAGGCGTGGTCTGCACAGGTGCCCAACCATCACACCTTCTCGACCAACGAGCACCCATCCGCCGGGCTCGGTGGGCACAACTTTTGCCGCAACCCGGACCGCAGCCCCGGGGGTCCGTGGTGCTTCACGATGGACTTCCCCAACATGCGGCGCGAGGCGTGCCAAGTAGGCGCTCCCGCTCCCGCGTGTGACGCCTCGCACAATGCCGTTGCCCCTGGCGCTCCTGCCGCCGTTAAGACTGCCGACGCGTCCCTCATCACCTCAACGGCGCTGACGCTCGGCAGCTTTGCAGATGGGCGCGTAAGGGAGGACGAGACGCGTGCGTACGAGCTCGCCGTGCCGCCGGCGCTCGCTGGCCTCAAGATCGTGCTCGTGCCCATCACGGGAGACAGCGACCTTCTACTCTCCTTCAGCCAGCGCGCGCCCACGCGACAGCAGGCGACCTGGATCATCGACTCGATCGGCGTCAAGCAGTTCACGCTCCCGCGCACGAGCCCGTACTTTTGCGCGGCGGCGGCGCGCGACACAGGGTTACCCATGCCGCTCGCGGACCCGACGAGCTGCCACTTGTACATTGGGGTCTCCGGCTATGAGGAAGGCGACTTCAAGCTTGCCGTGTATCCGTACGATGCCGCCGCCGACCCCGAGGCGGCCGCGGCCGGCGGCGGGCCGGCGGCCGGCGGCGGGCATGCAGCGCCGACGGAGGCGCCGGTGGCGTACTCGTGCTCGCCCGGGTGCGACGAGCGCGGCCTGGGTAACCACGTGTGCGACGTGTCCTGCAACACGAGCGCGTGCTTCTGGGACAGCGGCGACTGCGGCTATTTGGGCGCCGTGCTGGGCGCCGTGCTGGGCGGTGCGCGCGAGCCCATCTGCAACACCGGCTGTCCCGTCTCGTGGAGGGACGATGGCGAGTGCGATGAGGCGTGCTTCAATGCGGCGTGCTCGTGGGATGCCGACGACTGCACGCCCGCGCGCGAGGGCTGTTCCGACGGGTGCGTGCCCTCGTGGCTCGAGGACGACGAGTGCGACGAGCTGTGCCACAACGAGGCGTGCGGCTGGGACGGCGCCGACTGCGACCACGGCGAGGACGGCTGCCACGTGCTGCGCAACGGCTCCGACTACCGAGGCTCTGTGGCCGTGAGCGTGAGCGGGCGCACGTGCCAGATGTGGTCACACCAGACGCCGCACGCGCACACGCACACGCATGCCGCCTTCCCCAACGCCGGTCTGGGCGGCCACAACGCATGCCGTAACCCAGGGGGCGCGCGAGAGGGCGTATGGTGTTATACGATGGACCCGAGCGTGCCCTGGGAGCTGTGCCACGTGCCACCGAGCGCTGGCGGGTGCGAGGTGCGCGCCTCGGCCAACCCGCACCGGTTCCACACGCTGTGCCCACTCGACTGCAAGGCGCTCCTCGGTAACGACATCTGCGAGCTGCGGTGCAACATCTCGAGCTGCTCGTACGACATGGGCGACTGCGGCGTGGGCTTTGACCTGACGGCCGCCGTGCTCGCCGACCAGGGCCTGGAGGCCATCTCTCACTCAACCCTGTACGTGCTCGTGGTGCTGAGCGTGCTCGCGGGCTTGGGAGTCGGGCTCATCATCCTGCGCCTCGCGCTCCACCGGATCAAGCGCGACGAGGAGAAGCGCCGCGGCTACACGGCTTCGGAGATGAAGGGCATCGACCAGTACGACGAGGACGAGGCATGAGGATGAGGCGTGCGCATATTTGTACACAAAGCGCCGTGTTGATCGTCCACGTCGTCGCCTGGCCGGTAAACTTGAACATCGAGGCAAAACCCTCGGATACACAATGCCCTCGAAGAAGGCGCCCCCGACGCTGACGCCGGAGCAAATTGCGGCCAAGCGCGCGGCAGCTATGGCCATGTTCGGTGGCGGTGCGCCTGCCGCCGGCGGCAAGGCGCCTGCGAAGCCGAAGCCGAGCAGCGGTGACGGAGAGGGCGGCGCGCCCACGCCACCGCCGCCAGCGCCGGACTCAGCGGCGATGGCGGGCATGAAATTGGACTCGGCGGCGCCGGCATCGGGCGCGAAGGACCGAAGCGACTGGATCGACGACGATGATGGCGACGCCACGTCAGCGGCGGCGAAATACGTGGCCTCGACGCTCACGGACGGAACTGGCACGGGGCACGCGACCAAGCTGCCGAGCGTCGGCGCAGGCTGGGAGCGCATGGTCGTCATCGACACCACGGCCGAGCTCTACAAGAAGGCCAAGAAGGAGGGCACGCTCGAGACGGTCGAGGGTGGCCGAATCTATAATCGCAAGGGCGTCGCCTTCCTCACGGACGCGGAGGGGCGCGAGCATCTGCTCACATGGCGAACGGACCTCAAGGGAGTGACCTTGGGCACAGCCGAGCAGCCGTACGTGCGCGCCGTCGGTGCCAAGCTCGCGCTGCTCGACAGGAGCGATGAGGGCAAACGGATGCTCAAGGCGATCGCGACGCATACCGGCGCGACGCTGCTCGCCCTGCCGACAGGCCACGTGACGGTCGACGGGACGGAGGAGCAGGCGGACGCGGCGCGCTCGCTGGTGGACGACCTCGTCGATGGCACCGGGAACGCGGCGCGCGAGAAGCTCGGCGCGCTGCTCGTCGTGGCGGCGCCGTGGAGCGGCTCGCTCGAGGTCCCGTGTCCACAGGAATGGGCCGGTGCGGTCATCGGCCGGCACGGGGCGGGCATCAAGGCGATCGCGAGCGAGACTGGGTGCATCATCGAGTACATCGAGCCGGAGGAGGAGGAGGAGGGCGGCACCGAGGGTGGCGGCGCCGAGGGTGGCGGCGCCGAGGCCAAGTCGAAGGGACATTTCGTGTGCAAGCACAAGTTTGAGAGTGGGTGCCGCGTGGCAGTGAAGCGCATCGAGGATCGGCTCGCGCTGCTTCAGCGTCTCGATGTGTCGGGATATGTGATGGTGCCGCGCGGCTGCGTTGGACGACTGATCGGCTCCAAGGGCGCGAACATCAAACTGCTGCAGCGCGCCTCGGGAGCGTCTCGTCTCTCCTTTGATAAGGAGCCGGGAGGCCGATCGGTCACGCAGGCTTGCACCGTGCAAGCGTCTGATCTCGAGGCCTGCGTCACCGCCGCAAGGGTCGTCCTCGAGGCTGTGCCCGACCCGAACGCGTCGCTTGAACATAAGGCGGAGTACCAGCGGCGCCTCGAGGCCTGGGGCCAGATTGTGGCGGTGCTGCGCGGCGGCGAGCGCGATGCGCCGCCGGTGGCGGACGCGACGAGGGAGATGGCGCTGCAGGCGCACCGGGACAAGTATGGGACTGCGCCGCCCCCCTCGGAGAATCAGACCAAGGCCAACCCAGCCGAGCTCGCATCCTTCGATTTCGACACGTGGGTGTGGCAGTGGGCCGTCTGCACGCCGCTCCGCGCGTGAGGCTCTGGTGAGGGTCGAGTGCACGGCGAGGGAGTCGCGTGCACGCAAGGCGCATGGCGACCACGACGGCGCCAATGACCCGGCCAAGTCTTGCGGCGCTCACTCGTCAGTGCAACCTCTGCGACCCGGTGGGCCGCTAGTGGGCCGCTCATAGATTGTGTGCTGAGGTTCTCTCTACACACGCATGAACGGTGTGTGTCGAGCGTAATACTGTCGACTCAATATGTTTGGGGCTTCTGAGAGCGGAAGATCCTTGGCCAGGCAGGGTAATTTATCTCGGAGGGAGCAGGCTGCCAGCAGGGGGAGCAGAGCTAGCTCCTAGCAGCTCCGACCCTCCGTCCTCCGCGAATTGGTCCTCGTCCGGCCGGCCGGCGAGACGTTGCGCACAATCATGCAGCTTTTGTTGACCGAGAGGGCAGCGGACGAGCGGAGCCGTCCTTTGAGACGGAGTGTGGTGAGCGTTGGGGGACCGCGACATACATGTAACTGATACATTGTAGACTTTTTGTTTTGACATCATCATCTCATCGACCTTGCGGAACTGATTGGTCTGATTGCGCGTCAACGCCGGTCCGCCTCTGCGCTTTTCCGCGAACAAGAAGGCCCTGCGGGACCGGTCCGGCAATGTCGACTCGCGTGAACAGCGGCGGAGCCGGCTCGAAGACGCCCCGGGGCCCGTCGCCCAAGCGCACGCTCAGCACGCCTCGCAACACCAGCCAGCCATCCGCGCGTCAGGCGCGCGTGGTGTCCTCTCCCGGGTTCAGCGGCACGGCACGACGGCCAGCACCAGAGGCCTCGTCGTCCGCCGACATCGGCAGCAGCAGCAGCAGCAGCAGCAGCAGCTCGCACGCTGGCTTCAGCTCTGTGGGCGGCGGCGCCGGACACCTCTTCACAAAGCCGCCCGCGGGCCGCAGGACGAATGCGACAATGCCCATGCACATTGGAGGGATGCCGGCCTCCTCGCGCCCGTCGAGCATGCTGGCCTACCCACTGAGCAGCCGCGTTGGCCTCTCGCCGCGCGCCGCCGACCAGCGCCTGCGTGTCGTCGTGCGCGTGCGGCCGCCGGTGACGGTCGCGGAGGCAAGCGTTGAGGAGCGCTCGACGGTCGCGGTGGACGAGCAGGCGGCGCAGGTGAGCATAGCGACGACTGACGAGAGCGGTGCGCCCACTTCCCTCCGGTGCACCGCCGACGCCGTCTGCGGCCCGTCCACCAACCAGTCGGTCGTATACAGCCACGTGCGCCCGTCGGTGTTGGCGGCCATGCAGGGCGGCCGCGGCTGCATCATGTGCTACGGCCCGAGCGGCGGCGGCAAATCGTACACGCTGCTGCGCACGAACATAGGCGAGTGGGGTCTCGCCCCGCGCGCCGTCTCCGAAGTCTGCGCCGCCTTCGAGCCGGGAGGCAGCCCGAGCGCCCCTTGCGTCGAGATGGCCTGCTGGCTGATCCATGAGGAGCTCGCGATAGATGTGCTCCTGGAGACGAGTGGAGTGGAGCCGCCCACCACGGCGCACGCCCTCGGGCCGGTGGCCGACTCGGACGCGGCGACCGCCACGCTGCCGCCGCCCAGCAGTGCGCTCGGCCACGCCGCCCTCTTACGCCCCAACGTTGGGGCGGTGCGCGAGGGAGGCACCCCCGTGTCCCTCATCGACGGGGCCAGCTGGGTGGGAGCCCGATCGGCGCGCGAGGGCCTGCTGGTGCTGCAGCGCTGCCACAAGGGGCGACAAGCCGCGATGGGACGGCTGAGCGCGACGCCGTCGACGGTGCACACCATCGTCCTGGTGCGCACGCCGCCGCTCGCGCGCACCGCCACGCCGCCACCCTCTGCCGGCCCCGCCTCGCCCGAGCGCAAGTCGCCGCCGCCCTTGGACACCGACACCGATTTCGCCGACTCCGAGGGCGCGGCCGAGGGTGCGAGCAGCGCCGGCGGCCTGCTGTGCTTGGTCGAGCTCGCGGCGGTCACTGGTGGCGAGAGCGAGGCTCTGAGCGTGCGCGCGCTGCCGCCCGATGCCTCCCTCGACACGTTGCAACGAGTTCTCTCGGCCCTGGGCGCCGCCTCGAGCGCGTCCGCTGCCTCCGAACCAAGCGCGGCTGTGAATGTGAATGTGGATGCGCCCTTCTTCGAGAGCACTCTCACGACCTTGCTGCACGACGCGCGCGCGCTCCAGCGCGGCGCCGACGTGTCCTTCGTCGCGTGCATCGGACCCGGCAAGGCGGCGGCCGCGCTCGGGGCGCGCACGCTGCGGGTCGCCATCGCCGCTAGCCATGCGCGGCTCGCGCCTCCGGAGCCCTCGACGCCGCGCGGGCTGGCGTCGCTTGTGTCCCAGCTGCGCCGGCAGCTGGCCCACGCGACGGCGGCGATGGCGACGAGCGCCGCCTTTCAGGCTGCGGATCGTGAGCGCCTCGAGCGCGAGAACGCCTCGCTCTCGGCACAGCTGCGTGCGCAGCTCGAGTCCGAGGCTGGCTGGCGGCACGAGCTCGAGGAGGCCAACGCGCGCGCCGAGCAAGCCGAGGCCGCGCTCGACGCGGCGCGCGCGAGCGGGCTGGGCGGCGGCGCCGAGACGGTCCAGGCCGAGTTTGCACGCGAGGCCAGGGTGCTCGGGCTCCTCTGCCGACAGGATGGGCGACGAGAGCAGGCGCTCCGTCTGCAGCAGCGTGCACGCAAACTGCACGAGCGCGCCCTGGGCAAGAGCCACCACGAGGTCGCACGCGATCTCGCCAACATTGGCAACTGCCTATGCGATCTGCACCGCCTCGATGCCGCCGCGGCCGCCTATCGCGACGCGTACTCCATCGACCTCGCCAAGTACGGCGCCGACCACGTGCACACTGCGACCGACTTGGCCTCGATCGGCCTCGTGCTCGCGAGCCAGCGCAAATGGAGGGAGGCGCTGCCCCACCTGGAGAGCTCGCAGCAGACGCTCAGCTCGCAGCTCGAGCCCACCCATCCCAATCTAGTCGCCGTCGAAAAGTTCCTCGCCGAGACGCGCGAGCGACTGGCCGCCGAGCCCCAGCACGGCTAATGCACACGACTGAGGCGTGCGCACTGCGCTGAGGGCGCGCGCGCAAGAGCAGAGAGCCATCTTCAGGCGCCGGCGCGCGCGTGTGCGTTCACGCTGCTACGTGAGGGTGAGCGGCATCCACCTCGCGGACACGGTGTGCACCCGTTGAGTGTCGTTTGTGCAGACCGCGGCCGCGGAGCGCTGCCCCTCCGTGTGCGCCCGGCCGGCTGCCGCGCGGCGCGGCGGCGGAGATCGGAGACGCGCCGCGTTGGACGTATGCTTCCGGTTAGCTCCCGTATTAGCCGGGGCGCTTTCGCGGCGATACCTCGGTCCGTTTCGGCAACATTAGCAAGCGGTTCTCGACACGGGGACCGGAATCGCCGCGAAACGAGCGAAAATCACTTGTAGGGCATTCACACCGGGTGTGACACAGCGAGGCTCTGTGGACCGCGCCCGCACGCGCGAGTGGCCCGTCTCCGCCTATAACGCACAACAGTCTCAGTCAGAACACGCCTTGAGCGGCATCCCATACCGCGCACACACGGCACAAAACACCGCTTCTCTGCAACCAGATACACGCGCCTAGAGCCAGACCCCATATTATTCAGATCTCCCCGATGCGCGCCAGGACTCGACAGATGCAC
>Ga0209550_10007002_pt1 | contig 10466 bp, 8 predicted proteins | sample LauGreSuBDMM15SN_2_FD_187567 | JGI IMG/M metagenome (GOLD analysis project Ga0209550, IMG submission 187567) | Freshwater lake microbial communities from Lake Michigan, USA - Su13.BD.MM15.SN (SPAdes) (version 5) | ecosystem: Environmental > Aquatic > Freshwater > Lake | place: Lake Michigan, USA... | reverse complement strand
GGGTCGTGTTTATGTACTACCTGCGAGCCATTTTATCACCATTTTCGGTGTCCGATCCCCACCTGGGAGAGCAGAAAGCATCTTTCCCTAAAACCCTACCCCCGTACCCTGGACAAGGCAGGGCATACCAGGCCAGATCCAGGCCCAAGAAAGGGCGGACACAGGGGCCTGGACAAGGGCCCTGTTTTTGCGGACATGAACCTGGCCGTATGTCCTATACCAGTGTGAGCTAGATCACAGGGGGTTTGTTGTCTTTTCCCCCCACCTGTGGCTGAAATGCAGGGGAGATGACAGCACAGTCAAGGCCGTAGGCGCGGCCGCCCGCCAGGAGCGGTCGAGCCGCCTGGTGCCTTGACGTGGGTGGGCGTAGAATGTCCCCACCAGAATGTCCTCAAAAGAATGATCAGAAAGCCGCGAGCGGAGCGAGCGCTACGGCGGGAGAGCTTAGTTGCTTTCTGTAGCACCCCGCGCACAGTCTATACTGAGAGGGTGGTTCACTCATCGGTGAGCCCCTTGATGATAGCACGATGATCATAACTCGGCGACATCCCACACTGTTGTGATGGGCAGTCCTCGACAGATCAGGACATCGATCCCTATCCCAAACCTCCTCCGTTGGTGAAGCCTCTGGCTCTCAAGCGGGCGGAGTGGATCACCTTCTCCTAACTTTCGGAGGTACGTATGAGCATAGCTAGTCCCCAGTGGGAGGCCTACGCCAACTGGCTCCTAATGGACGACGCCTCTCGGGCCCGTCTGAATCTACCCAAGAACAAGGCCGAGTACGCGATTGCCAACAAGATCGCAGACCGCACAATCCGTAGATGGCAGAATGATCCCCTGTTCATTGCCCTCCTAGAAAAGAAACAAGGCTCCAAGGGTAAACGCGGCTTAGCCGCCGTTTCCCTGGACGGTACCCCCGCCATCCTGGATGACGGAGATCATGACGGTGGGGAATCAACCGATACCCCTGAGGACGAATACCAGCAGATCAAGTCTGCACTAGTGAAGGGGGCGTTGACAGGTGATCCCAAGTATCTCGACCTGTATTTCAAATCTTATGGAAAAGAGTTCGTCGCCGAGGAAGTGGCTGCGCGAACGTCGGACCTTGCTGGCCTGTCACTGGATGCTCTCATCCTGGAGGCTGCCTCTGTCCTTGGAGAATCTCGGATTGTGGATTATCTTAGGTCCAAGGGCTACGAGGTCACTCCTCCGCCTGGAGAAGGAAATGCTGACCCAGCCCCTGAAGAAGGAGCCGAAGATGTTTCCAGCTGATTTTCATTCGTTTATCCACAAGCAGGCTGGCCGAGTAATCGGCGAGAACGGCATGGTGGGAACCGCTGTAGTACTATTCGAGTTCATTGACGGGGATGGCAAGGTCGGTTACTCCATGCTCCGACCACCAGAGACATCCTGGCCAGAAACCATGGAACTCCTGACAAACGCAACCGAGACACTAGTTGCAGCCTTTGAAGAGAAGCGAGGCATTAGGTATGACGACGACGAAGACGATCTCTGATGCCAAGCGCTCCCGCCAGATGCAGAAGCTCCTTGTTGAGCTAGAGTGGCGGAGATGCGCGGCAGACAAGCATTACTTCATCCAGAACTACGTCTACATCCAGGTCCAGGCCAAGTGGGATACCAGGGGTAGAACCAAGTTCGAGCTCTTCGATTACCAGCGTGAGGCTCTCGACACTTGGAACGATAACAGGTTCGTAGTCATCGTAAAGGCCCGCCAGCTGGGTTTCACAACCCTGGCCATGGCCGATGTCCTCTGGCACTGCCTGTTCCAGCCAGGATCCAACATGCTCCTGGTCTCCAAGAATCAGGACTCGGCTAACAAGAACCTGGGCATGGTCAAGTTCATGTACCAGTTCCTCCCTGAATGGATGAAGGAACGCGGACCTTCGATGACGAAGGCCGCTGAGTACAAGCTGGAGTATGAGTTTGCAGACGGCATGAAGTGCCAGGTAAAGTCCTTTGCTGGTACGGAAACCGCGGGTGCGGGTGAAACCGCCACCATGGTGGTCCTAGATGAGTTCGCCCTTATGGATGACCCAGCCAATACCTACCGTACGATCATGCCTACAACTGACGCAGGTGGTAGATTGATCATCATCTCCACAGCTCGTGGTGCCTACAATCAGTTCGCCAAGATCTACAAGGGTGCAAAGGCCAAGCAGAACCAGTTCGTCCCACTCTTCCAGCCATGGAGCGCCTCTAGACTCATCACCGAGAAGGAGTACGAAGACAAAAGACGCGAGTATGCGGCCAACCCATGGGAGTTCTACTCAGAATACCCCTCCAATGACGTCGAGGCATTCCGCGAATCAGGTAATCCACGCTTCGTAAACCTACCACATGACGCAGAACCCACCCTCTATCAGGGCTTTGTGACCGAAAACATCGACGGATTGCTGTTTGATGTCAACGAAGAGGGCCCAGTGCACATCCTGGAGTACCCAGACCCTGGTTCAACCTACTACATCGGAGCCGACCCCGCCCAAGGGCGTGGCGGCGACTACTCAACGGCCCATGTTTTGACTGTGGACGACGACGGATTGCCTAGAATCGTGGCATTCTACCGATCTAACACCACAGAACCCGTGGAATGGGCCTCAGACATCGACAAACTAGGCCGATTCTACTCTGGAAAGGACTCTGGGGCCCTTCTGGCCGTGGAAGACCAGGGTGGACAGGGGCAGTTACCTATCAACGAGCTGCATCGCAACCTCGCCTACCCAAATCCCTACGTATACAGGCCTACAGGACGCCGAGGAACCAAGTTCTCGGACCGTCTCTTCTCATTCCCCATGTCTGCAGACCGTAGACGCATGGTTATCGACAAGCTGGCCGACTTTCTAGCTACAGCAAACAGTGCCAACCCGTCCCTCCGCGGCATACACCCGCTACTTCTCGAGGAACTCCACCAGTTTGTAAGACAAGAGCTCCCTGGGGGAGGCGTAAAGTACGCCGCCGACTACGGCTGCCACGACGACCTCGTTATGTCCCTCGCAATAGCCCTTTGGGCCCTCTCCGAAAACATGGAGCTATCCGCCCCAACCCAGACCAGTAGTGAGACGACCGTTCGAGTCGATCTGTCCCGCATGCGCGAGATCCGAGCCAGGACTATCGCAGATGCCGAGGCAGCTCAAGTCGAAGCTTGGGAGAGTTTCTCTCTCGGCGGCGGATCTTACGACTAACAACCCACAAACCAGGAGCCACAATGAAGAGCTTTACACTGAACGACAAGCAGATGCTTATCCGTGATGCAGTCCGCCGTATGGACCCATTGCATCAACACTGGAAGATCCTTGAAGGCATTTTCCGTACAGGTATGCGCCGCGATCTAAACGCACGCGACTTCACCGACCTGACACCAACAGTTATTCCTGGAAACGTCTTGAAGACAATCAACATGACGCTTCCCCACATTTCCCTGATGGCTACATCTATCGTATCTCGCGATCCTCAGATGCTTGTCGTGCCTATTGGCGGTCAGGATGAGAGCACAGAAGACAACGCTACATTTGCACAGGCAGTGCTTCACTACTTCTGGAAGCGTACCAACGCTACCGATGACGTCAAGGCTGCAACAGAAGACATGCTCAAGCTCGGTAACGGCTTCGTCAAGGTCGGCTGGGATTACGTAGCTACAGAATACAAAGAGACTCCAGAGACTCTTATGGACGAGACGATGATTGCTATCGATCGTGCAGAAGCTACAGGCGAAGATGGTGGCTTTGCTCCAGACACATCAAACCTATCAGCAACTAACAAGGCTCAGTTCACATACCAGAACGTAGAGTCAGATGATCCTTTCGTCGAGTACGTATCTCCTTATGACATCTTCCTAGCCCGCGACGCACGTCGCCTAGACACCTCTCGCTGGATTGCACAGCGCCTACGTCTTCCGTTAGACGATCTGTACGAGCGCTTCGGAGAAGATGCACCAATCTCCGTAGATGCTACGATTGCATCAGACTCACTCGTATCAACATACCTCAATGGCCAGACAACACTACCAGAGGTTCTTAGCTACGCAGTAATCTACGAGTTCTATGACATGGTTACACGTGAGCTCACAGTATTCCAGATTGATGGATCAGAACCACTATACGACGGCCCTATCCCTTACCAGCACCGCTACCCACCTTTCGTACACTTCCGTAACTACAACGACGGCGGTATGCAATGCTGGGCATTCGGTGACCTTGAGAACATTGCAGGTATCCAGCTTATGCTCGGAGAAGTTACCCGCGCACAGATCGACGATCTGAAGCGCTCTGGTAACAAGTACGCAGTCCGTAAGCGTCACATGACACCAGAACTCAAGAAGCAGCTGGAGTCTCCTATCCCTGACCAGGTTGTGGTCTTTGACATTCCAGAGACATCTAACTTAGATGACGTAGTCCGTCCGTTGACACGTACGGCCACCCCATCAGATGCATACACGATGGATGCCAAGCTTCAGGATGCTATGCAGGGAGTCCTTGGTATCAACGACTTCCAGGCAGGCGGAGTCGGAGCTAACCGTATGTCGGCTACAGCAGCGGCTGTGGTAGACGGCGTAGCTACACTACGTGCACAAGACAAGCTTGCTGCGGTCGAGACTGGTATCTCCAGCATCGGTCTACGGATCCTCCTGCTTTGCCAAGAGTTCCTAGATGAGAATCGTGCTATCCGTATCGCAGGAGCTAATGGCTCAATGTGGCTACGAGTATCAGCATCAGACATCTTCGGTGAGTTCAAGGTCGGAGTAGAGGGCGGATCAACACGTGCCCTCAACCCAGCCACCAGAGCTCAACGTGGTATTCAGACAGTGCAGGTAGTTATCCCAGCTCTTAGCCAGCTTGGCTATGATCCTACAAACGCACTACGTATGGCTCTCCGCGACATGGGTTATGATCCAAACTACCTCCTTGTCAAGGAAGAACCAGTAGCACCAGAGGGACTGGCCCCAGAGGCCGCTCCTATGGAGCAGGCCCCAGTGGCCCAGGCGCCTGAACAACAGGCATCCCTAGACCAGCTCATGGCTCAGATGCAGCCAGAGGCAGGACTAGCACCCGCAGAAGCGGTACAAACAGAGTTCGGCGGTCCTGGAGTCCCAGGGGCGACCAACGGCACCCTAGCACTCTAAGAAAGGTTGACACAGATGCCAATGAACAAGTCCGAAAAAGACACCAAGAAAAAGGCTCTCGACCTCATGATCGTCCTAGGCGGCAAGCCTAAGAACGGATCTGAGGATGAGGATTACTCAGAAAAGGAAGAAGGCGGCGAGGATGAGTGCAAGTGCTCATGCTGCGGTATGCCATGCCCTAACTGCGCCGAAGAAGGCGAAGATGACTCTGAAGACGAAGATGAGGACGAAGACTACTAATCGTCCAGTTTTCAAGTAAGTAACGCCCCATACACAGTCCATAGTAGAGGGGTACTTCACCCCCTATAACCAAGTCCGAACAAGACTTTGATGAGCCCGCGGCCATGCGACACGCTCACTGGGTCACTCGAGAGAAGGAAGAAACGATGTCAGAACTGAACCTGCAAGACGTAATCAGCGAGGCCCTCAACGAAATCGAACCCAGCTATCTGGATAACTCGACAGAGGGTCAGGACGAAGACCTAGTAGATCTCGATCTACCAGAGGATGATGTAGACGGTGACCCCGATACACAAGATGAGTCCGAGATCGATGAAGACGATGAGCTCGACGAAGAGCTCTCAGAAGAGGCAGAAGAAGACGTCGAGACCGACGAAGAGGATGATTTTGAATCAGACTCCTTTGTGGTCAAAGTAGACGGCGAAGAGTTCTCGGTGACCCTGAATGAACTCAAGGCTGGATACTCACGCCAAGCACACTTCACACGGTCTATGCAGGCCCTGAAGGAAGAGCGCGAGGCGTTTGAGACAGAGATTTCGCAGTACTCAGACACTCTAGGGCAGCTATCTGCACTGGACGAAGCCTGGGAAAGCAATCCCGTCTCAGTAATGACCAGTCTCCTGGGATCGACAGAGAATCCTAGCTACTACCTTGGTCTTATCATCAAGGAAGCAGCAGCGAATGATCTTCTTACCCCAGAAGCTCTTCAGTACTTCGGTATTGACGAAGACACCAAGCGTGGCTGGTCGACAGAAACTGAGATTGAGCGGTTACGCCGCGAGATCCAGGAGCGTGAAGCTGCCGAGTCCCGACGTTCTCAAGAGAACGAAGTGCAGGCATCTGAGGCTCGAGTACAGGAAGCTATTCGGATGTTCGATAACCAGATCTCTGAGATCATTGCTATCGAAGGTCTAGACTTCCCTACTACCAAGGAACGTGCTGAGTTCAAGGCTGACGTGCTACGTTACGCCAACGACAACAACATCCTTGATTTACATAAGGCCTATGCGGCGCTTGCTTACGAGCAATCCCGCGAGGCTAAGGCTTCTGGTAAGCGTCGCGCAGCGTCGCATGACAAGAAGTCTGCAACCCGAGTGGTTTCCCGTCGCAGTGCTGGTGGATCTGGCGTTACGAAGGTAGACAACTCAACGGACTTACGGTCAGTCATCCAATCAACGATGCGTGACCTTGAGTTCTAACCCAACTCTCGACAACCCCCCTACTACCCTAGAAAGGTAAACTCTACATGGCCCTCGGAAACGCGGCGTTTACCCAGCTTTTCGCTACTACTCTTCAGAAGTACGAAAAGGTCCTGGCAGATAACGTTCTTCTAACACACCCAACACTCGAGCTTTTCAAGCAAGAGGCAAAATCACAAACTGGTCGCGGACTAGTTATTCCACTTCGTTCTGCTAATCTCGGAGCGACTGCGTATGACTCTGCATCAGGTTCTGGCGGATACTCAACCAACGTATCAACCGACACCATTGGTGCCGCTGTATACGACTGGTCAAAGACCGTCTTGACACCGTTCCGCGTAAAGCACTCGGACATCCTTCAGAACACTGGCCCAGAGCAGGTTGTATCCCTCGTTGAGGAATACGTAAAGGGCGCTACAGCAGATCATCAGGACTTCATTGTCGCTGAGCTCTGGGCGACTTCAAGCTCTACTGGTGACATCCTAGCTCTAAACGAGCTTGTTGCTGCTTCAGACAAGACATCTACTACTACATCTCGCCTAGTTGGCGGAATCCGTGGTGGTGTTGCAACTAAGGCTGTAAGTGACTACGAGCGCGCTGGTACAACAGCTACACTTACAATCGGAGCTAACGATTACATCGTTGGTGACTCAGTAGTTGTAACTGGTGTTATCGCTGCAGTTGCTGGTACATTCACACTTACAGCTGTGACTGCTACAACAATCAGCTACACAACAGCTACTTCAGCTACTGTCGGTACAACTTCAACTACAGGTTCTGTAACTTGTGCAGCGATCGCTGACTTCTGGCGCTCAACTGAAAAGACTATCGCCAAGTCAGGCGCTGGTTCAAAGGACATCCTCGCAGCATTCCGCGAGACTGTCAACGCAATCTACGCAGCTTCTCGTAAGCGCCCAACCCACATCATTGCTGGGTTCGACGTATACGAAGAGTTCGAAGCCTACCTACAGGACAAGGGTCGTTATGACTTTGCTAACGTCAACAAGGCTGAGACTCGCTTCCGCGAAATCTCATTCGACGGTATCACAGTTCGTCTAGATCCAGATGCTCCAGTAAACGTAGCATACTTCATCCACGCCCCAGCTCTACGCTTTGCGTACCTTGCTGGCGAGTTCATGAAGACATACCCAGCGGATCGTATCCAGGGAACTCTTGATGAGGTTGTCCCAATCGCATCAACACTCTCAGTTGGTACATCTGAGCGCCGTGCACACGGCAAGCTTATCCGTTCATAACGGTAGCCAGGTTGGAGGCCCGCTCTCCCCTTCGGGGGAGGCGGGTCTTCGCCTTTCCTGGGCACCCCGCCCCAGGCTGTTCTGATAGTAGGAAGGTGGATACATGACACTTGCACAACTCCGCGCTTATGTTAGAGACCTAACAGGCGTATACTCGACCGATTTACTTTCAGACGCCCTTTTGGACAGGTGGCTCCAGGAGTCCTACTCCGAGCTCAACCGTGCCGACCACTGGCCGTGGATCACGTCCATCGTCAGCGGAACCCTGGCCCTGGGCAGCACTACCATTACCCTGGCTAACAGCTCTGGCAAGATCAAGGAAGTAACCGCCCTTTACCCGAGCAGCCTGCTTGTCCAGATCCCTTCCCAGAGAGCACTGATCCAGACCGTATACGCAGATGATGAGATCAAGTACGACTGCGACAACTCTGGCAACATTGTATTCACCAAGGCCTTTACTGAGCAGATCACCTACAAGGTAAACTACATCCTGAATGCACCTTTGCTTTCGCCTACAGGCGACGCAACTAACATTCCTGGAGAGTATGAGGGTATCCTCGCCTACCGTACTGCAGTCAAGGTATTGAACTCACAGGCCGATGACACCAATCGATCATCATTCTACCTATCAGAGTATGCATCAATGCTCGAAGACATGAAGACAGACCTAATCATCGACGAAGATCTTGGCCCTATCCAGATCGGTGGGGAAATCCTCCGTATAGATGGTCGCACAGATGGAAGAGTGAATCTACGCTTTAGGAGCTCGTAATGCAAAGAATCGACCTTACAGACTTTGCTGGCGGAATCAACGAACAGTTCGCTGCCGATAACTTTACCGCCCGTCAGTGGTCACGCCTCAAGGGATTCATCATGGATACCGACCAGACCCTGCGCACGCAGTGGGCTGCTCAGTCTGTCGGTGGATCTACAGCCATTACCAGCGGCGTAAAATCCGTAGCTGGCTTTACTGGATCATCCGCATCATACCTGGTTGCCCTAGCTAACGATGGCTACCTTTGGTATGCCACCGCTCCTAGCGACACAGCAAACTTTGGAACCGCCAATGCTGTTACGTGGACCAAGCTATCAGCAATAGCGGCGAACACCGATTACCGATTCATTACCGAGGTACTTCTTCCAGTATCTGGTGTGGGTGAGGTCAACGCACTACTCGTTCACTCCGTATCTAACTCAACGCCTGCAGTTGCCATCTATGAGAACGATCTTACAAGCTCTATTGCAACCAAGACGTGGGATCGCTTCTATCCCGTAGACCAACCAAACCTGATCAAGCCTCTTTTGGGTGAGACATTAGATCTTACTACAGCCAAGACGTACACGGCCACAACTTCATGGACCGCTGTGCCAACATTTACTGGCGGAGTTACAGCAACCGTAGCTGGTACCGTGTGGACACTAGCAAACGATGGAGCTTACCCAGTAGACGTACGTATCGGCACTGGAACTACTATCACAACCATTGCTCCCCTAGACTCCTATACTCACACCGCAGCGCTGACCGTCGGTCAGTCGCTCCAGGTACAGGCAACTGGCGGATCCAGTCTTATACGCCTAGGTATCCTGCTTGGTTCATACCCACTACCACGTCGCAACGTTATGCCTCGTGCAAACGTAGGATGTATGTGGCGCAACCGACTACTGCTCGGTGACACCGCTACTCGTCGCGACCCTAACACCCCTTGGGAAACTGCTGGTAACATCCAGCGCACCCCTTACTCATTCTTCTACTCTGAGATTACACCAGACAGCTTCCATGAGCAGTCTATCCTACAGGCTGGCTCTGGTGAGTCACAGATCCTGGGCATGCATGTGTTGGATGATTATCTAATCACAATCGCATCACCAGCAACCGAATCTGACGGACTCAGGATCTTCAAGGGTACCCTGGATTATCTGTCACTTCAGCAGGGAACAGTTACAATCAACATCAACGTTCTTCGCGGTGGTATTGGGCCGACACGTGACCTTACTGCTAGCGGTATGCGTGTTGCATCCTGTGTATGGTCAGAGGCTGGAACGGTTATCTTTCTTGATCAGCTAGGTGGAATCTGGTACACAGACGGCATCCAGGTGGATCGTCTAGACAGGGTTGGCCCAATAAACCCAGACAACACCTCAGCTGTCGACGAGGTTACATCTATCGGGCGCTACCTATTTGTAAAGCGTGCTGGGCGATACCTAGTTCTGAATCTTATGGAGGGCCAGCGCGGTCAGTCAGCGACTGCCGCCTGGACCGAGCTAGTCTTCCCTGCTGGAACGACACCGTCTAGCTTCCATCAGGTATCTGGCAGCATGTACTTCGTAATGGATGGCCGTGTCTATCGCTTCTGCGTATCACGTAACAACTCGGCAGATACAGAACGTGCAAGCTTTGACAACACACAGGTTGACTGCACTATCGGTACATCTACCGTGGGAGATACAAACCAGCACCGCAAGAGCAACTGGTTTAGATTCGGCATGCGTTCTCGCGGACGCTCGAACTCAGCCCAGGTCCGTACAGTCACAGTCAAGGCTGGACCTAACCTAGACTCATCTACATTCAACTATAGCACCACACTGAACCGCACACTTGCAGACCGTGATGAGTTTGTTCTTCCTGCTGGCATT
>Ga0209550_10007001_pt1 | contig 10467 bp, 15 predicted proteins | sample LauGreSuBDMM15SN_2_FD_187567 | JGI IMG/M metagenome (GOLD analysis project Ga0209550, IMG submission 187567) | Freshwater lake microbial communities from Lake Michigan, USA - Su13.BD.MM15.SN (SPAdes) (version 5) | ecosystem: Environmental > Aquatic > Freshwater > Lake | place: Lake Michigan... | reverse complement strand
ATCTTCAAGTTGGAGAGGTACTCCAGGTAAATTAGTTGTAAAGAAAGGGGATTTATTATATACTATTTATGATTGTCTTTTTGGGTATACTTCAGAGTATAAATTATTAAAGCATTTAGACAAAGAATATTTATTTACAAGTTGTGAAATGAATAATGGAGGAGAAAATTACAAAACGTTTGTTTTATGGTAATTAGAGGACACCACTTTTTTAGACACCCTTTACTTTAAAGAAATAAATACAAGTAAAGAAATTAATATCAAGGACAAAAACTACAATTGGATTAGAAGAAAAGGCAACATAAAACTAGATAAAAGCACTATAGTTTTTGAAATGAATTCTAATGTTACTCTTGTTGAAAATGATGAAATAATGGATACTATTTCATTTGGAAAGAGCATTAAACATATAAAGTTGAAGCAGCTTTAAATCTAAATTAATAATATGAACCAACTTATTACAAATATTGAATTGTTGTCAAACCAAAAAAGTTTTAGGTTGGGAATAAGTAATACTGCCGAGAATTTATGGTTTTTAATGCACTTTAAAAAATTGGAAATTCTGAATACAGTAATTTATCGCCAACAATATAATGAGTTTAGAACAACAAAAACCAAATATCCTATCAGGCGGTTAATGAAAAAATTTGCCAATACAGCTGATTTTTTAGATTATTTAAGCTCTAATTCTAGACCCACAAAAAGAATTTTTCTTTATGAAATAGCATTTACCAATGGCTGGAAAATTAAAAAGCATTGCTACACACATTTTACTATATATACAAATTCATTAGAAGAGAGAAATACACTAATAAATTACCTTATTAATTCCGTTTGTTATGACCCAATTGCTATTGATTCTTTGGAGCCTAATATCACTTATTATTTTAAAGCATCTGGAAAATTTGAAAAGTATCAATCACAAATTTCTCCAGATGAGTTTTGGAGTGAAGAAAGATTAGAAAAATGGAAAGCGTATGTAAATAAAAAAGAAAGCACTGAGGAGGTACAAGAGGAAAATAAAGATAACTCAAAAGAAAATACCTTTGTAAGTACTTTGAATATTTCTAAAGAGTTTACAGGTGTTAAATTAGAAGGCTGGACAGAAGGAGACCCTTTCTAAAGGTGTTATTTATTCTTAGTTTCATAAGAAAACATGTGTGTAAACTATTCTTCTTGCAATTGTATTTTATTCTAACTCATACTGGTGTTAATATTCCATACCTTTTTATTACACACAGGACATTCTGCGTAAAAACCTTTTCTCCCAGCTAAATGTTTCCAAGAAGCATCAGAAGTACGAAATTCGAACCAATTTAAATTATCAGATTGCAAGTCACACTGAGGGCACTGCATTTGTTTGTTATTGACACCAAGTCTTGCTTTTACATCTTCAAATGAAACACTTGTGTTAAATGAGCCATCTTTGTTTTGTTCATTAGTTACCATAATTTATTTTTTTTTAATCTATCCTTTATAATTACTCACGATAAGGTTGAACCAAAATTGCATATGTTTAAAATAGAATTATATCAAGCAATCCAAATTTGGCAGATATGCAAGACAAAAACTATCTTTCATTTCAATTCAAAAATATTAATTATTCTTTTAAAATCATCAAATGGACTTTTTATTTCAAATCAGATTAACATTGCAGAAATATTATTTGGGGTGATTGTGACTAAAATTAATTAATAATATTTAAAAAAAAGTTTCAACTTTAATTAAAAAAGTCAAACCCGCTTTTTTTTAACTTACCTACTTTGTTGTATGGTACCAATAATTTTAATTCTCAAACGATCGACCGCGCTCCATTTTACCAAACTCATCATCAGGGTATAACCATTTGTTTTTACTCGATTGAGCAATTACTATTTTTTCATTATCAGTTTTATCGGGTGCATCATTTGATTCGTCAAGTTCAATTATATTTTCTTTTGATGAGCTTACATCCTCTCCAATAACGCAATCATCGATGCTAATTATTGTAACATCATTTGATTTATCATTAATTTCTTTGATAAATCCTTCATCAGGATTTAGGAATGTGTTTTTAGATTTTTCAGTATAAGATGGTAATTTGTTACCTAAAATAGCAGCTTCGTCATTGCTATTTCCATCAGATGAATGATTAACATTATCCGCTGTTTCAGATTCCTTTAAATTTCGAACATCAGTGTTATTTTGAGATTTAGTATAAAAATACCTTATAACCATTAAAAAGACAAAACCGATAACTAAATAATTATTCATAGATTTATTTTTAAATAGTGATTTTTAATTCAATTCTAGCTCTATAACTGATTGTTTTATCAATAGAATTCCTGCATTTATCGATTGTTTCTTCACTTTACCAATCAGATTACCTTTCAATTTCACTTTAAGTCCCTTATTTTCCAACAAAGCAACTGCGTCCATTCCGGGCATTCCCTTTACATTCGGAATAACAGTATTAGATTCATCTGCTTTACTAAAGTAATTGTTGAAATTTCGTTCTTGAACAGCAATTTTTTTATTACAATCTTTCAAATCATTGTGGCTTGGAGAATCAGTAAATATCTTCTGCGCAATTCTTTTAAAAACTGGAGCTGCAACATCTGCTCCATAATAATTTCCGTTTACGGTACTCGGTTTATGAACCACAACAATACAAGTATATTTAGGTTTGTCGACAGGAAAGAAACCAACAAAAGAGGATATGTAATGTTTGTCTGCACCACCATTTACTACATAATTACCTTGAGCAGTTCCTGTTTTCCCTGCCATAGAAAAATCTTTAGAATAAATACTTTTTGCAGTACCTTTTTTAACCACATTTTGTAATATTGCTTTAAGCTTTTTTATAGTTTCATCAGAACAAATTTTCGGATTGATAATTTCTTTATCAAACTTTTTTATGGTTTTATTTTGTTCTTTTATTTCCGACACAAATTGCGGCTTCACCATTTCACCATTGTTTGCAATAGCATTATACAACGTAAGTGTTTGCATTGGAGTAACTTCTACCCCATATCCAAAAGCCATCCAAGGCAATGAAAGTCCATTCCATTTAGAAGTGCCTGGCTGAGGTATTATCGAAATCCCCTCCCCTTTCAAGGTCAATCCCAATGGTTTATTCAATCCCATAGCATTAATACGGTCAACAAATTGCTTTGGATTATTTTTGTAATTTTCACAGATTGCTTGAACCATAACCGTGTTAGAAGACATTTCAAATCCTTGCGCTAGTGTAACTCTTTGAATACCTTCACGATGAGAATCAACGACATCTCTTCCATAAAAGCTGATTAAACCTCCTTTGCGGTCATAAACTTTACTGGTATCCACTTTTTTATCTTCCAAAAGAGCAATCATATCCACTATTTTAAATGTTGAACCAGGTTCTCCTCTTTCTCGTATGGCATAATTCAATTGTTCATAATAATTATCATTGTTAACTCCCTTTCCTAAATTAGCAATCGCTTTGATGTAACCGGTTTTAGTTTCCATTACTATTACACAACCATGTTCGGCATCAAACTTTTGCAGCGATTCTAACAAGGCATGATGAGCAATATCTTGAATGTAAACATCTATAGTTGAAATTACATCATACCCTTCTTTGGGTTCAATCTCATTTTCATCTCGAATAGGTTTGTACTGCCCTCTTGCTATTTTTTGCATGAGTACTTTTCCATCTTTTCCATTAAGGTACTTGTCATAAGACCCTTCTATTCCAACAGAATTTTTATTTCCTTTTGAATCCAGACTGGTATAACCAATTGTTCGTTGGGCTATATTGCCTAATGGATAGGCCCTGATTGTATAAGAATCTGAAATTAATCCACTTTTGTAACTTCCCAAATTAAACAAAGGCATTTCTTTTATTTGTAGGTAATTACTATAATTTACTTTGTTTTGAAGAACAACATATTTCCTTCTTAATTGCTTTGCCTTTTTCAGGATTGAATAATAGTGAGACTTTGGTTTTCCAAAAACTGAAGAAAGCGAGGTAGATAAAGAATCCACTTTCTCATTAAAGTTTTTATCGCTCGGTATTGTAGCGTTAAAAGCAATAGTATATTCTGGAATTGAAGTTGCCAACAAACTTCCGTCAGAAGAATAAATACTTCCTTTATCCGCAAGAACTTCAAAAATTTTTACGGACTTTTCTTTGGCGAGTTTTCTGTAATAGGCTCCTTCATGCAATTGGATGTTTGTAAGCTTTACAATAATTCCAATTGCCATAAAAAAGATAACCAATGCAACAATAAAGATTCGATAGTTGGTTGTGATATTGTTTTTTGTCATTTTTAAGTTTCTATATTATTACATTAGTTGGGGAACAATAAAAAATCTAGTTTGCAGGATTTTTCTCTTCTTCTTTCTTTCTCAAAAGCTCTGAAAAAATAAACACGGGATCCTCACCAGTTGCTATCATGCTATTAAAGGACCAAAAAATATCTTTAGTTAACTCAAAATGAGTATCTGTGTCGGTATTAATTTCACCTGGGTAAAGGGAATAAGTCAGTAAGTCCCTTGAAAAAAGAAATTCAACATAATTATATTTTACACTTACTTTAACGGTGCCAAAGTTCAATAATCCATTAAAGTGAGAGGCCAATACTAAAAGATCATTTGTAAATTCTTCATTAAAATTTTGAAGTATGGTTGACCGAAAAAATAATTTACCTGAACCCACAGCGTAATTAAAATCTACACAATTAATATCATCCACTTTAAAGCCACATTCAATATGCTTATCATTATCAAATTGTCCAAAATTCCATCCGGAGGTTTTATGGTATTTAACAAGTTCTTTCCAGACATACTGAGAAGATTTTTTTACATTTAACGTTCTATAAATTCTTTTTAAAACAAATTTTATTTTATTGGAAATATTCCTAATTTTTTTCATAATAACTCCTATTTTTAACTTTCGAATGAACTTTGGCAAAACAAACCACATAAAGAAGAATACAATTAACTTAACTATAATCATTTCTATTTTTTATTAAAAAAATCGCCAATAATAATAAATACCATAGCAATAACGAAAAGGACGACCACATATAGTATGCTATTCACGATAGTCATCAAAATAAATTTTAAAATGGCAAGTAATATGGGCAGTAAAACAATCACTAATACTATTACAATAATTGCGGTTAATATATTTTTCATAAATGAGCTTTTAAAAAGGAAGATTTAAACCTTCAATAATAATTTTATCTTTTTTTAGTATAGTATCATTTTCATTTTGAAAATCATAACATTCATAAATATCAGAAACCTTACTTTCTTTTGTTTGGATAATTAAGTCCATATATTGGTTAGTTTTATTACCCACAAAAGAAAATCCTTTACAATTCAAATTGCTGCAAGCTGCTGAATTACATTTACCTTCAAAAACATTTAAGTAGGTATCTCCTTTTCTTTGAAATTCATCAAAAGCATTAGAAAGTTTTTTTAAGAAGGTTCTTTTATCATAATCTTGATAAGTATAACAATCTTCTAGAATCAAGTTAAGCATATCCTCATCCATTCGTTGCATAAAGTATAATACAGCATCAAGTTGAGAAGCTAAAGAAATTTCTGCATTATCATTCAATTTAATTCTTTTGCCATTTTCCTGGACAAGGATTACATCGCCCATTTGAGCAAGTTGTTTTAAAAGCTCTTTTTTTTTCGAATCCATCAGTAAAAATATTAAAATGGTAGATCAATAAAATTATTTCTTCTTTCAAAACGAATTGAATTTGAACATTTGCCAGAAAATTGCGTTGATAATTCTAGTTCTCTTTTTTTACAAGATCCGCACTTTCTAAATCCGATTACTTCCATAAAAGTTTCAGCAAATCTCAAATTCGGATTGAATTTTATTCTGTAGTATTCAATCAACAGCTTTTTGACAGGTATTTTAAACCTTATATGATACTCTTTTAAAAAAGATTTTACTACCTCATCTGAATACCCTGTGTAATTGTTATAAAGTGGATTATCTGAATAAGCACAGCCAGAATATTTGCCAAAGATTTTTAATATAGAAGTGTTTTTTTCATTGGCATAATAGTATCTCCCGGCCTCTTTTATTAGAGAATCAATTTCTTTTTCAAGTTGTTCTATTGAATAATTCTTATACTCTGAGCATCCCGAGTTTTCGTAGTTAATGGCTTTTTGATTGTATTCGATATTAAAAGCCATTTTAAGTCTAAATGCGAATTTAACGGGGTCTTCAAGCAAATAACGATTTTCAACAAACCAAGTTCTGAATCTTTCAATTTCTGCCTCTCCTCTATCAATAATTTCTTGGGGCAATTCAAAATTTGTAAAATCGGAATGTAATCTTTCGCAAACATCGAAAGTATGGTACGCGGGTTGTTGTTCTTTGAAAATATATTTTTTTGAATCAAACACAACCATTGGGTCGTATATTTGATTAAAATATTTCTCTGGATTTTTAAATAACTCTTGAATTGCCAGCAAACTATTTTCATCATATTGACTAAAGAGGTACAACTTATATTTATAAACTTCTCCACTAAGTTTGATGTTTTTAAAGTTGTTTCTAGTAACAATCTTATGTGCATTATGGGATGTAATGTATGCTTCCATGATATTTTTAATTGATGATTTGTTCTTACTAATTATTAATATTCAAAATCAGAAAAGGTAACCCAGCTTTCTATTAAAATTACTGTCTCAAAAGACTATTCTTTACCGAAGTCATAAACATAATTCGGTCTTTATTAAACGTAATAGCGTTAGTAGTTCTACTTAATGAAATAGACATGTTATCTATGTTTGCTCCATACATGCCATTGCGATAAGCTAACGGAAAAGGAATGGTATTTTGTACTAAATCCAAGGTAGATTGAGGTACGCCTAAATCTCCATTTTCAGGAATTAGATTGTAAATAGTGGTTACAATAATAGCATTTTTAAAGCCTACTATAATTTCACCAACTCTTCTATTAAAAAAGTATTTGTCAGTAATTGCACCAATGTATTTATAAGTATGAACACCTGTTGCAGAAGAAATGCCTAGTAGTTTAAACTGGGTAGCTTTTGGAGTTAATCGATCTCCCAAAAAAAACTTTTGCGAAAATGAATGAACCGAGACCAATAGTAGTAATGCGAGAATAATAGTTTTACTTTTCATCAGTGTTCGATTTATTTTTGTTATCACTTCTAATTAATAATATTCCAGGTAAAATTGTGAATAATCCCATACCTATTAATGCTCCAATAGTTTCTGGTATACTAACACCTAAATTAGGATAACGACCTAATGATACAATGCCGAGGGTGATTAATCCTATTCCAAATAATGTTTTCATCTGTTTAATTTATTTTTTTATTAATATTATTTTTTTTCGAAAAAAGTATCTTGCTCACTACTAACTCAAATAATATTTGCTATTTGTTGTAATGCTAATTTTTTCATTGTTTTTAAAGGATTTATATCACTTTAAAATTAATTCGTTTTGGAAATTCTCCATCAAACACAAACTTGGTTACATTACACAACCAAACTGGTTTAATACCTAAATGATATATACATCCATTTGGTGGTGTTTGTATAACTCTTTTAAGAGTTTCAAATCCATAAGGAGATTCTTTATCTGTTGATAGATTTATTGACACTGTATCACCATTGTTTGATAGATGTTCTAATAATGTATCAGCACCACCAACCATTTGTAATTCTGCTTTTGTTCCTGTCCATTCTGGTAAATCTATATACCAATTGTTGTTTTCTTTGTTAAAACGGTAATTCTTCATCTGTTTGTATGTATTTATTGTTTAGTATTTCGTCTGCCATTTCTATAAACTCAAACTCTTGTTCTTGTAATGTATTCAAGAGTTCAAGACATAGATTGTATTGTCCTAGATAATATTCCCAATTGCTTGCATTATTTTTTAGATATTTAAGCTCTTCTAGCTTTGATTGTAATATTTCTAACATTATTATTAAGAATTTAATTGCTGCTCAGTGAATGTAAATTTTTATTTATAGTAATACCAAAGATTTATACCAAAAAAAGTAAAAGGTAACCCTTACCAAAAAACTCTTATTAATTTTTATTTTTACCGGTTATTTTGTCCCATAAACTAGCTCCTTTAGGATTTTGATTTGGTTCAGATTGTTCCTCTTCATCAAAAACGTTGTCAGGCTTATTAAAATAATTTTGTTTAAATTCTTTTTTCTCCCTGATGTTAGAGCTGTATCTCATTCTACTATTATACTCGTCTTCAAACATGGTTTTGATACCCTCATCATTTTTTTTAAAACTCATAGTGTTTTTTATAGATAAGTTAGTCGCCATTTTTTCTACATCATGATCGGTTCCTATATAGGTAAAAGTCCAATTTTCTATACTAAGTTCTTCAATCATATTCTTAATAACAGTACCGGAATATTCTTTTGAAGCATTCTCTTCTCCATCAGTAAGAATTGTTACCAATACATTATAATTTGGTTGTGATTTTAACTTTTTTCTTAATTTTGTAAAACCAAAACCCATTGCATCATAGAGTGGCGTCATTGAGTCAGGTTTATAATTACTGGAGTTAATTGTTTTAAGTTTACTAACGTCATCCATAAAATGTAAAACTTTATTTCCATTTCCATTGAAAGAAATTATTGAAATATCATGTTCTTGTTCAAGGAATTGTTTTTGTATTCCCTTAATGGATTGAACTAATTCATTAAATCCATTAATAATTGACGGCTTAATAGATTCCATAGAACCGCTTTCGTCTAAAATAATTAGGTTATGTACGTGGTGTTTTTGTTCCATTTTAGTTTTTTTTTTAAATTGTTATATTTATTTGTCTCTTTAGATATAAGTTAATAGCCAAATACGAAAAAGGTAACCCTATTCAATTAAAAATATTTTTAATTGATTTTATTTGCTTTTGTTTTTTAGGTTGGAGAATTTAAAAGTATCTAGCATAATGGCAAAGGCTGGAGTAGTTTCATCCATATACGTTTCAATAGAACAAGCATCAATAGACAACATTCTGTATCCTTCACTATACAAAAATTGCTTGTGATACAGTTGTAAACCATCTTGAAAAGGGGTTAGCAAATGAATATAGTAGCACTCTTTTAAACCAACATAAACAACACCTCGTTTAACAATTTTTGCGGTTCCATAAACCGCATTAAACTGTTCTTCCATTTCTTGATTAGTGGTAGATTCCATTTGTTGTTTTGCAGTAAGTTTTGTTGCCGTTGGAAACGTTTTTACAGAAACTATAAACGAGTTCCCTTTACCATCTACAATTTTAGCATCCACATCAGGATTAAATATTTTGTCTTTCACATGCCATCCATCAGGAATGATAAAGGAATAATTGTATTTAGCACTGCTGAATTTTGTTTGACTAAAATTGGTTATTGGAAGAAGAACCAAAAGGAATAGTAGTTTATGAAACATGACTTTGTTTATTTAATGAATGATTATTATAAAATTTAATCTATGTAGTAGTGAATGTTTTCTCTATAACATAGTTTCTCATTTGCATTAATGCAGGAAGAAATGCAGCATATTCAAATAAATCAAAACTAGTTTCAGGATCTTGTTCTAAAGGTTTCTCATAGAAAAGAGTGTAGGTTTTCAAAAGCATATACCCCTCTTCTTCTGGGTCAAAAAATCTAAGTACTTCTTCCAAGTAAGTTTCAAATCTTGAATTTACAAATTGGGCAAGCTCCATATTTGTCATAGGAATATTATATACTCTTGCTTGTTTGAATATATGTATGAATAAATCATTTTTTATAGTTTCATATTTACCCGGATTTTCAGATTCATATTCTAAAAACGCAACCACAGAATTAAATAAAATCACCTCAAATTTTCCATAATTGGTCAAATCTTTATAGGCTCTTTTAATTTCAACTATAGCGCCAAAAACTACCATAAATAACTTTTCACCATCAGATTTTTTTTGTAATGTTTGAACTAATGAATCTTTAGAATTATAATGTCTTTTTAATACAGCAAACTGAGCTATTTTTTCTGCATCTTCTCTTGATACGGTACATTTTGAATTTCTAAGAATTACATCAGTTAATTCATTCCCATTAGAATAATTTGAAGTGAAGTAAGATATAACGGCATAGCTATAGGCATATTCAGTAGCCTCTTTAGAGTATCTGAAATTTAATAATTGGCGTACCTCTTGGACCTCTTGCTCTTGTTGTTGTCTTCCTCCAGGAAATATTTGTTTTGGCAACTGATTAATTTGTTCTTGTTGTTTTCTTTGTTCTGGTGATTTAAATAAGTCGAATAATCCCATGATAATTGTTTTTAAGTTAGTTGAATTTGATTTAGATTGGAATTTCATTTCCTCCTACAACTGTTTATACTTAAAAACTAAAAAGGTAACCCTACTGCACAAAAAAAATCCCAAATCTTTTATTTATCAAAGATTTGGGATGTGATTTTTTACCAAAAATATAGTAATGCTATATTATGT
>Ga0209550_10007000_pt1 | contig 10468 bp, 1 predicted proteins | sample LauGreSuBDMM15SN_2_FD_187567 | JGI IMG/M metagenome (GOLD analysis project Ga0209550, IMG submission 187567) | Freshwater lake microbial communities from Lake Michigan, USA - Su13.BD.MM15.SN (SPAdes) (version 5) | ecosystem: Environmental > Aquatic > Freshwater > Lake | place: Lake Michigan, USA... | reverse complement strand
GTATTGGCAAGCAACCGAAAGCCCTCAGGGACACGTTCTCCAAAGTCGTCGATGAGCCCTCGGTCGATCTCGATGGCACGCTTGTGAAGAGCAGCCGCAGCGTGGTATTGGTAACTCTCACAGAGAAAGCTGCCTAGATGCCCTGCAATCCTCGCGAGGAGCTCAAGAGAGGCATGTTTAATGTCTTTGCGGCTTTGCCCAAGCATCTTGAAGCTGGTCGCCATCTCCTTTCGAAGCTCCTTTTCGCATTGGGCAAGCGAGTCCACGTACTGTGAACCATGCTGCTGCACCCTGTCGCTTCCAATTTGCGCCCACAAGCTCGTGAGCTCACGAGAAAGGCACGAATCCATGAGAAGGTGCCGCACGCGGCCTACGTCCAAGAGATAGTCGCTAAGCATATCGAGCTCGTGGGCGTGAATCATGTGAAAGGGCAGTTCGGTACAGCATCTGATCCGAACGGAGTCAGACATCGTGCTCGAAGAGAGCGTTCTGAAGAAGTCGATGAGTTCACGATGGATGGCCACGACATAGGCCTCGTCCAGGAAGTAGCGTTTTCGGACTGCCTGGCGCATCACGCGGCCTGAAATGATCAGCAGGCCCACAGATTCGCACAACAGCGTGCGGATCGCGGTGAAGAGGAAGCACCAATCAGCCTGGTTCATCTTGAGTAGTTCGATCATCTCGACCTCCGACATACCAAAGCGGGATGCTTCGAGATAGCTGAAGACGGATTGAATCAGTTGTTTCCCATATCGAGTCTCCAGTCGCAAAAGAACGAACTTGGCAAGCTCGCTTGCGCTGGGCCGCTGCAGACAGCTTGAAAGCAGTGATTGTAACGAGAAACCATCGGTTGTGGAATTTTCGGTTGCAACATCATTGACTACGAGCAGCTCGATGGCCATGCGCAGAAAGAGCGGCGATGTCGTTTTTGTTGTTTTAGTGAGCATGAGCAGAAGGTGCGACTCCAGCGTCGTATTGTGCCAAGCCAGCAAGTCAGCGGTGAGCTTATCTTGGTCGGCGACAGACAGCTTTGGCATCGTGATGATATTATTCCAGCCCCGACTGGCACACGACTTGAGGACCAGAGGATCATTTGAGGTCGAAAGCAGCAACGAGAAGTTGCGCGGCAACGCGTTGGGAAGCCATGCCAGCGCTCTAGCCTCTGTCTCTGCCAGCTGATCAATGCCGTCGAGGATGACGACGACAGGGGTCGATGTACACGCCAAGGTCACCCACTTTGGGATCAGTTCGATGAGCTCGTCTTTGTCCGCCGGCAGGTCGTGTTCGAACCCGAACGAGCGTTTCAGCTCGGACGCCAGGCGAAGCAGGATACCATCATGACTGTTGGAGGTTTCCGTCGCGCTACAGAAGTGAGGAAAGACGAAGCCGACGATCGACGTTCTGAACAGCCAGTTTGCCAACGCTGCCGACTTGCCTGAGCCCGCGATCCCTGCCAGGATGAGAGGTGTGCGTGGTCCGGTGGTGCCAGCTGAAGCGATGTATTCATCTATCTGCTGCTGGACGCTCTCGTGCCCGACGTACACGTCGCAGTGCTGCGAGGCGACTTGAATGTGCCTCATGAATTGCTCATCGAGTGCGCTGAAGATCTTCTTCTCCGGATAGTCACGCAGAATGGCCGCGCGCAGGTCATCAAAAAGGAGCTTAGCGAAGTCTTCCGGACGCTCATAGTCACGGCAGCACTCAACAAAAGGCAGCGAAGCTCCTGAGATGGCCTTGCCATGATGCTTGTTTGACTCAGCGGCGCGGGCTCGGATCCGAAGCTTGAGATCGGCGAGCCTTGACTGCACACAAGGATCTCCGTCTACGTAGTCGTCCTTCGCCTTAAGCGGGATGTTATTGCAAAACTTGTTAGAACGGATGTAGAAGAAAGCGTTCTTGGGTGAGCAGGCAGACTGAGGTCCCCAGCCCAGAGCCCCGTACACAACCTCAACCTCAGTGATCGAGCGACCAGGGATGTACGTTCTGAGGCAGTCAAACTCTTGGACTGTATCTTTCTTCAGCTCTTCAATCGATGGCCTCCATCCGTATCGCGAGCCAATAAAATGGACAAAGTAACGCGATTGCTTGAGCAGCTTGAAGCCGATGTGAACGACCTCCTCTTGGCTCGACTCCGCATGCGGAGTCGAACCCGCACCCAGGTCCACAAATGTGACAAACACCCCTTGCGCCCTAGCCAGAGTTCGAAGCTCAGCAGCGTAGCGACGAGCAAAGAACTCGCGTTCGCCATCCATATCCCGAAAGGTGGACGAGAAGAAGATACGCAGCGCATGGGGTTGATCCTTCTTGTACATACGCCGCATTGCGGGAAGATGTGAATTCTCAGGAAGATCGGCCCCCAGGGCATTGAGGAATCTCTCGGCGCCACGTTTGACCTTTGCATCGACACCTCCGAGCTTGCAGTATTCTTCCAAAGCGTCCGCAATCGCGTGTGCGTTTTCATGCTGGCGCCCAAGGCCCTTTTTCAACATTGCCAACGCATCGACTCGCCGCAAGCCTTTGCGCGCCACTTCGTCTTCGGACAGAGTTGGATCGTACGCCTCTGTAAACCTCTGCATGATTGTCTCCACTGCGGCGGCCATTTGGCGGTGCCACAAGCGCCAGATGGAGCTACGCAGGTATCGACGCTTTGCCCACGAGGTGAGCACCCGCTTTGCAGCCTCTTGTCGAGCAACGAGCAAGGTGACCTTGTCTCGCCTGTGCCGAGCGCACCATCCCCGCAAGCGTGTCTGCAAGCGGACGAGAACAATGACACGATCGATACCCTCGGCCCGATTGCTTTCGAGTCGTGAGTCCAACTCCGTAACTGTCGGGGACGTTGTCATGAGCATGAGCACACCCATGGTGGAAGCTCTCTTCAAAGCCTTTTGAGCCAAATACTCTTCCAAAAGGACTTTAGGTGATTTTGTTGACATCGGCTCCGGGAGGCCAAGCGCGACCCTTTTGGCGATGTAATCCTCCAATAGGACTTTAGGTTGCGTTGGCTTCGTCTCGCTGGGAGGTGGTGACCGACGCCCAGGCAGTGACCGACGCCCATTCCTGGTTTCGTCGTAAGGTTTCCCTTGAAGCGTTTGCCAGCTCTGTGAGCCGCCCTGGTCCTTCCCACCCGGTGGCATTGCGGCCGCAGGCCGCCCGCCTGCAAGACGGGAAGCAGCTCGGGTGGCAGCTATGCTTTCGCTCAGTGTTGACGCGGTGCGAGAGAGGACCTTGTGCTCATGGCAGAGTTTCTTGTCCTTCTCGCCTTTTTGTTCAGCTTTGACGAGCAATGGTACAGAGGATGCACGCTTCAAAAAGGGTGAAATTGGCTGCTTTTCGCCAGGAGATGGTGGCGGTGTACGAGACTGAGAAACCCGGGCTCCAGCCGAGAACATCAAATTGACAGCTTGGTCCTCGACCCGAACACCTTGACGGACCCGTTGATCTGACTCTTGGGACTCAGCTGGGAGAGCGTCACGTGTCCTCGTTAGCTCTCCATCGATAAACTGCTTTTCTGCCATAGAAGCGGTCACTTTGTCTGTAGCAACCTCAAGGCAGCCCAAGGCCAGCTGCTCGAGAATTGGACCGTCCAGTGCTTGAGTGATGCCGTCAGAAATTCTCTTTGAGCCTGTCTGCAAGCGTTGCGGCCTGTCTGCTACTACCGTGCTACCGTCGCGTTGACCTTGGCCCAAAACATGCACCTTGTCCGCCCTCTGCTTGTTCGGCTGCTTGATGAGCGTAGGCGACCGTGCATTCCTCCACGTCTGATAAGGAGAGAGCAGGAGCGGCGTGCACTTATCTCGAACGTCTGTACTAAGTGTCCTCGGCTTTGGTATCCTGGGCATCGAAGATGTGGACCAAACGTCGGCGAGGCTGACCACGCGTGTAGGTGTACGCGACATGACCACTGCGGATGCGGGCCGCCGCGGGTGCAGCGGCGACCCAAAGGGGCGTTCGTCGGCCCAGGAGCCTTCCGCGCGCCAGGCGCCCTCCGGCGCGCTCCACAGGGAGCTGACTGACGCGCGACTTAGCAGGTTGCCCTGACCACTTGGGTCGGCCGTGCTGGAGGGATCATCTTCGTCGTCTGCAACCCAAAAATACGGGTCGAGGATCGGAATGCTCACTGCATGCGTGCCTGGATCCATCAACTTTAGCCGTGCCCGCCGCGTAACAAAAGCTGCCGAACTCTCTGTCAATAGATGTTGCCACTCGTTCGTGGCTAGCAGCATATCCACGTCGCCTGGAGAGCCTCCAATTCGCCTCAAGTAAGTCTCCACAAAGGTCTTTGCGAGGCCCGTCAGCAAGTCCTGCACCATTTTCTGGCTCATGCTGCGAGTTGAGCTCAGGGCTCCCTCGAGCCGTGCGGCCCGAAGTGCACCACCTAGCTGCTCGCTCAGCTGTAGTTCAGAGCCCGAAGCTGAAGTTGGCCTCGGCAACTCAATCGGAGTCTGATTGACATCCATCCGGACTCCATCGGACAAAAGCTCTTGCATCCATAAAGCAAAGGCTTCCATGGACGCAGTGTGCGGAAGTGGTTCCGCCATGAGCGGCTCTGCCATCATGGACGACGGTTCGGTTGGACGCACAGATGCGTAAGCGTGTAGCACGGCTCGAGCAAGGCTCGATTGCATTCGGCGTATCGTATGCATGCTGCTGCACGTTGTTGCTTCTTGTGCTAGTCGCAGCTGCGCCTCCAGCTGTGCTGCCCGCTCCTGCGCGCGTAGCTCGTCGCGTGCAAGATCGGCCAGCAAGTCATGCAGTACGGACGATAAGTAGTGCGACCGCGGCGACGGCATTTTGTGCTGCTGTGGGCAACGCAAGGCGAATGCCGTTTCTGTCAGTTTCGGCACGCGCCGAACTGTACTGTAAACGGAACAGTATAGTACTGGTACTGTACTTGAAACGGTCAGTCTCTGAGTGCTTTGAAGCGCAGGGGGGATCGCGCGCGGCGGCGCGAGAAGTCATTAATTAAAAGTCAAATTAACGTGTACGTGTACTCGAATTTGGTTTCCGTTCGTCTTGTCCTGCATGCAAAAGTTTTGGGTCCAAACGCGTGTTCAACACTGGAGGACGCCGCACACAAGGTGGGGCTTCCCCGGCCATGGGTGGGCCAGTCGTGCCTAGGGTGACGGTCCATCAGATCACAGCAGCGGGTGGCATCGCCAAGCTCATCGTCGGGCTCGTTGAGACGGTGCGCGCCAACCCGCAGATGGAGCTCCGCGAGAAGGCAGTTGCAGCGCTGCGCTCCCTTGCCGTGCAGCAGAACGCAACGGAGTCGGCTTCAAATCCAGTGCTCATTGCGGAGACGGGCCTGCCTCCGCTCGTCGAGCTTCTCAAGTCCGGGAGCACGCTCGCGCAGACCCACGCAGCCGCCACGCTCGCCATCGTCTCGCGTTGCAGCGAGGCTCATCCGCTCGCGATTGCCAAGCTGGGTGGCATCGAATATCTTGTGGGCATCCTGCGCTCGGGTGCCAACTCGGCACAGGAGCAGGCGGCCGCCACTGTGGCGAGCATCTCACGCGTGGCCGCCAACCAGCTCCCCATTATCCAGGCGGGGGCGATCGCGCCGCTCGTGCAGCTGCTCAAGACGGGCAGTTCCGAGGCTCAGATGCATGCAGCTGAGGCAGTGGGGAACCTCGCACGCCAGCCGGAAGGGCAGGAGCTCGTGCAGAAAGCGAACGGTATCCCGAAACTGCTCGTGCTCCTCGGCAGTGGCGCAGGAGTGGAGGTGGCGCGCGCGCTCGCGCTGCTCGCGCACGAGAACGAGTCCATCCAAAAAGAGGTGTGCATGCTCGACGGCATCGCGCAACTTCTCGCGCTCCTCTCGGGGATCAACACGGACGCGCAGGCGATGGCGAGCCTGGCGATCGCCGAGCTCGCCTCGGGTGCCAACGGCAAGAACCGCAAGCGCGCGCAGGACGCGATCGCCAAGGCGGGCGGCATTGGCCCCTTGCTACAGCTCATGGAGTCGCGCTATCCACTCGTCGTGTGTGAGAGTGTGAACGCCATCGCTATGGTGGCACGCGGCAACAGAGCGAACCAGGAGATCATCGCCTCGATGGGCGGCATCAAGCCACTCGTGGAGCTCTCCCAGGCCAGCCGCGGTGAGCATGTGGGCGGCGGCACCAACCCAGATTTCGTGCAAGCCAATGCGTGCCTCGCCCTCAGCTGCGTGTGTCGCAACAACGAACCCAACCAGTCAGCCGTCGCCGACCTCGGCGCGCTGCCGCGGCTGGCCATCCTGTGTAAGCCGACCCAGAGTGCGAGCAGCAGCACTGTCCTGCTCGCCCCCGCCAGCGGCGCTGCCGCCGCCGCCGCCGCCGCCGCCGCCGATCTCGTCGGCCCCCTGCGCGAGGCCAAGGCCCTCGCCTTTGCGGCGGCCTCCAACCACTACGCGCCGGACAAGGCTTTCCCTGTGGCTTTCGTGGCCGCTGAGGCGGCTGGTGCCCTCTGGTCGCTCTCGGAGGGGCACGAGGCCAACAAGGTCTCGATTGCAGGCTCGCAGGCCATCCCGACACTTGTGGGCCTGCTCGGATCGCCAAACGAACGTGCGCAGCGTCACGGGGGCAGCGCGCTCGTGTCGCTTTCGATCGGGCAGCTGGATAACCAGGAGCAGGTGAGTCAACTGCTGGTGGAGCTCCTCTCGACGACGACAGACGCCACGCAGAAGCGCGCCGCCAAGACGCTGTGGCGCGTCGTCAAGGACAACTCTCAGCATGAGGTCGCCATTGCCAAGGCAGGTGGCGCCGACAATCTGGTGCTCCTGCTCCGCGACGCGGCGCGTAAGCCGTCGACTCATGAAGCGAAGGCGTACGCACTCTGGGCGCTCAGCCTGTGCATCGACGAGACCAACCACGCCAAGGTCTCCGAGGCGGGTGGAATCCCGCCCCTTGTGGCCACACTGGTGAGAGGTGATGTGCTCCAAAAGGAGCAGGCGGCGTGCGCGCTAGCCAAGCTCGGTCGGTACCACGACGACGCACGCGCTGCGATTGCCCGGGCGGGCGGCGTCGAGCCTCTCATCTCACTGCTCGACAGGTGCAACGCGGATGCGTCGGAGCTGTCGCAGCAGCATGCGGCCGCAGCGCTCTCGGAGCTTGCTCTGCTCAGCAGCAATAAGCGTGCCATCGAGCGCGCGGGTGGCATCTCGCCGCTCGTGGCCTTGCTCTGGGAGCAGCCGGCTGACCAGCCAGAGAGTGTCGAGTCTAAGCGGCACGCGGCCGCGGCGCTTGCGCGCCTCTCCACGGAAGATCCTGTCGAAGTCGCCGCCGCCGCTGCGAAGGCACTCAAGGAAGCGAATGCGGATGAGGACGAGGCCGAGAGGGGTGATGAGGCGGCCGCCGAGCGCATTCGGCAACGCCACTACACGAAGGAGCACGAGAAGAAGAAGCCCTCGCTGGCCGAGCAGGTGGCAGAGGCGGGTGCGATCGCGCCACTCGTCAAACTCCTGTCGGGCTCCAAATCTACCGAAGCACAGGCCGAGGCGGCAGGGGCGCTCTGGGCGCTGGCGGACCACGCAATCAACCGGCTGGCCATCACGGAGAACGGTGGCATCGGGCCGCTGGTGGCTCTGCTCGGCTGCGAGGACCCGAGTGCGCGCAAGCATGCCGAGGGCGCGCTCGTGCGACTCTCGATTGAGATTTCGAACCGCTCGCTGATCATCAAGCAGCTGGTCTCGATGCTCTATGACTCCGGCACGGGTGCGCAGGAACAGGCGGCCGCCGCGCTCGCCAACCTAGCTCGTGACTCGACCGACAACCGTACATCGATCGTGGATGCGGGTGGCATCCCGCCGCTGCTTGCGCTCATGCGCTCCTCGTCCAATGAGGCGAAGGAGAAGACCCTCCAGGCCATCACGCAGCTGGCGCACAACTCGGCCCCGAACCAACTGGCGATCGCGGCGGCAGGCGGCATCCCGTTGCTCGTGCAGGTGCTCACCACGTCGGCGAACAATTCCAAGGAGGTGTCCGCGATGCAGCTGTGCGCGCTGGCCGCGTGCGCGGTGTGGCGCATGACCGAAGCGAACCCGGCCAACCAGGAGGCCATGTTCAAGGCCGGCGTGATCGTGCCACTCGTGTCCGTACTCGCGAGCCCTGTGCCCGAGATGCAGTCGAATGCTGCGGCGGCCATCGCGAGCCTTGCGCGCGATAATACAGATAACCAGGCTGCGATCGCGCGCGCGGGCGGCATCGTGCCGCTCTGCACGCTCGTGCGTGACGGCAGCCCCGATACCAAGGACCAGTCCGCCTCGGCGCTGTGGGCCCTCGCGAGCAACAATGCGCCGAATAAGGCCACGATCGCCAAGCTGGGCGGGATCGAGCCGCTCGTGGGTCTGCTCATGTATGCGCAGTCCGAGACGTCCTCCATCAACGCGGCCGGTGCGCTCTCGGCGCTCGCCGCGCAGCATTCGGTGCGCTTGCTCCTCCAATCGCTTCGCGCTCGTGCTTTGGTGTGCATGCAAGTGCTCACCACGGTGCCCTCACCTCTCCCCACAGGACAATCGGCTTGCGATCACGAAGCGCTTGGTGGCAGTCCTCAGCATGAAGGCGACTCCGGCGCGTGCAACTCGGCTGCTCTCGGCGCTCGCGGCCCTGTGCGACAGCGAGCCAACGAACCAGGTGGCCATCGCCAAGGCGGGCGGCGTGCAGCACCTGATCGTCTGGCTGAGCAACCCTGATGAGGGTGTGCAGACGCAGGCCGCGCGCGCGATGCTCGCGGTCGCCTCGAACAACATGACCACGCAGGCGCTCGTCGGAAAGCTCGGCGGCATTCCGCACCTAGTCGCTCTCCTCGCGGGGACCGGATTGCTCGAGACACGAGAGCACGCCTCATGTGCGCTGTGGCACCTCGCCTCGATCGAAGAGAACCGTGCGGGCATCGTCGAGGCTGGCGCGATCCCTCACCTCGTCAACATGCTCGTAGCTGCGCAAGATAGGATGGTGGCTGCGCAGCTCGCTACGATGCTGCTCTGCCGTTTAGGTGAAGGCTCCGGCGCAGGCCAGGCGCGGGCTCTAGGCGCGATCGCGGTCGGCATCGGGCCCCTCGTGAGGCTCCTCAGGCACGGCAACGAGGCCGTGCAGCAAACGTCCGCGGCCACACTCGCCGCCATCGCCCTCGTCAAGGTCAATCGCGATCCCATCGCCAGAGCAGGCGCCATTAGTCCGCTGATCAAGCTGCTCAGCTCGACGACTCTCGGCACGCCCGAGACTGCGGCCCGTGCGCTGGCTCACCTGGCGCGCGACAGTGACGACCTCGCCCACCCCGAGGTGGAGGGGGAGACGGGCGGTGAGACGAGTGCGGATGCAACCGGCGTCACTGCTGTGGCTGACACCGATGCCCGCTCTTCTTCATGGATGCGGCGTGACGACAACGACGGCGGCGCTGGCGCGGATGATGGCGAGGACGGCTCCGCGATCGTAGGCGGCGAGGCGCGCCGAGCGCTCATCTTGTTCGAGGGCGGTGTCAAGCGGTTAGTCGCGATGCTCGACGGCTCGAATCTGCCCTCATTCGACGCCAAAGCGGCCGGGAGCGGCTGGGCCAAGGCGCGCATCGGCGTCGCAGGTACCATCGAGCTCACACCCATCTTCCCTGGCAGCCAAGTCGACTTTGGCGTACGCATTGGCATGCAGGAGCAGGGGGCCGCGACGCTGGCCGACCTGGCACAGGCCGATGAGGCGATGCAGGATGCGATCATCAGCGCCGGCGCCGTGCGCCCGCTTCTCGAGCTGACCCGACTAGGCAGCCCAGTGGCACAGGAGCACGCAGCCCGGGTGATCGTCGGCCTGTGCGAGCAGATCGACAATCAGCGCATCATGGTGGCGGGAGGCGCCATCTTCGATTTGACGATGCTCCTCAAGCACGGCAGCGCACACGCCATGGAGGCGGCGGCGGCGGCCATCTCCTCCCTATGCCGCGGCGCAGTCCTCGCCATCGAGCGCAAGGGCATCAACCTCGCCGACCTTCGTGAGGAGATGTCGGGCGCCATCTCGAGCGGCAGCCCCTCTCGAGCGGCACACGCCGCACGCGCGCAGAGCAAGGCAGACTCGGCTGCAGAGGCGCCACCGAGTGAGGTCGCCGCAGCGGCCGCGGAGATGCCGCCTGCCGAGCTCGAGGAGGAGGGGTGTGAGGAACGCGAAGAGTTCCGGCTGCAACTCATTGCTGATGCAGGCGGCATCATCCCGCTGGTGAAGCTGCTCGAGACCGGCACCGTGTCGGCCAAGGAAAAGGCGGCCGCGGCGCTGTGGCATCTGGCGCTCGATCCGGACAATCGCGGCGCCATCGCGATCAACGGCGGCATCAAGCCCCTCGTCTCTCTCCTCGAGCAAGGCACGCCATCGGGCCGTCAGCACGCGTCGGCCGCTCTCACGCGGCTTGCGACCGAGAATGTGGACAACCAGTCGCAGATTGCGAAGCGGCTCGTAGGGCTGCTCGATCATGACGACGCTGGCGTGGTGCAGCGCGCGGCGCATGACCTGCA
>Ga0209550_10006999_pt1 | contig 10468 bp, 9 predicted proteins | sample LauGreSuBDMM15SN_2_FD_187567 | JGI IMG/M metagenome (GOLD analysis project Ga0209550, IMG submission 187567) | Freshwater lake microbial communities from Lake Michigan, USA - Su13.BD.MM15.SN (SPAdes) (version 5) | ecosystem: Environmental > Aquatic > Freshwater > Lake | place: Lake Michigan, USA... | reverse complement strand
ATATTTATTATATATTGTGATAAAGTATATTATGCTGAAGTATTGCAGGGGTTTTCAACACCATATGTGATACCATCCCAAGTGACATTACATTTTTTAGACCACATATACTTAGCGCAAGTTCCATTTGCACCTGTAAATGCAGGATCGGTAAAATTCATAACTAAATGTTTATCACCAGATTGAGGAGGGCAACTTCCTAAATCTTTAACATTTGTACATCTGGTAAAACTACCGGACCCATCTATAGTCCAATAATCTGGGCAATCTGCAAGTATTGGCGGCCATTGTTCTTTAGCTTGATAATAACTAAGACAAATACCAATAATTATTAAAGATATGATTAAAATAATAATAGCAGAAGTGAGAACTATTTTTTGAAAACTTGGCATATATATAGAATAAATATATATATTTTTTCTATCTGGGTAATATAAAATGAAGAATATAAATAATGGACGTATAGATATTAAAACACCTAATACTTCAGCTTTATTTGAAATGTATGACAAAATACCAGCTAATCAATGTACTACTTTTAGAAATGCAACAGAGGGATTGTGGATTGACACGCCATTATCTGATGTATTTTTCTCTCAACAAAATATTCAAATTTTACAAAATGGTATTAGAGCTGGTGTATATCATCGTTCGAATGGTCAGTATGTCATTGGTCCTCAAGATTGTGATTCACTTAAAATAATTATGCGTAGTATATATTTACAACACGCTGCTAATCAAAACAGTAATATTACTCATCAAGTTGTAGAGCTAAATAAAATTGTCTTAAATTATTCGATTCAACAAGTATATAGTGAAGCACAAGGATATATTAAATATCTAAGTGATGCAAGTACACTTGTTGTGCCACTTGCACCTCCAATAATGGGAAATGATACTGATAGAGAGTTAGAATTTAAAAGATGGTTTTAGACGAAAATATTTAATCTAAATATAAATATAAATATAAATTCTATTCTAATTTTAATCTAAAATACGTAAAATGTTAATTAAAAAAATAAATATTTTAATTAACAATCTTTATGGATGATAAAATAATATTAATATGTGCTACAGGACGTTCTGGATCTACAACTCTACAAAGAATAATAAATACTATACCAAAAAGTAATATTTGTGGCGAAAATTTTGGTGCGATTAATAGTTTATTAGAGTGTTATAAAAGACTTAAAACAACTACATTTAAATTTGTACCAGGTGGTCTAAACCCAGTATCCTATAATGATCTTATCACTGAAAATATCAAACCAGCTTGGTATAATTCTTATTGTTTTCAACAAGCAGTTATTATGATAAAGTCACTTATTATCAACTTATTTAAAAAAAATAGTGATACCAATGTATGGGGTTTTAAAGAAATTCGATACGATAATGGTAATATAAACTATATTAAAGATTTTATAGAATTATTTCCTCAAACAAAAGTAATTATTCAGGTACGAGAGAATATAAATGCACAGTCACAAAGTAGTTGGTTAAAAAATACCAAAAATGCTATACCATATTTGAACCAGTTAAATAATGAGTTACTTCTATTTTATAACAATAATAGACAATTTTGCTATTTTACGACTTTTGAACGAATGTTTGATTATAATAATATAAAAAAAATTTTTAATTTTATTGGATGTGATCAATACTATAATGAAGAACAAATTAAAGTTATTCTAAATTCAAATATGACAGATTAGTCTTTAGTCTTCTTCCATTACAATCATTTTTTTATTATCTGAACTTTTAATACCTTTTTTAATAGGACCTTTGGAGACTACTTTTTTATTAATTTTGTTATTACTATCCTCGCCACTCATTAATCGTGTACGTTCATTTTTATAACCTATATATAAGTCATCCAAACTCTCCAGTTCATTCATCCACATTTTATTAATGGTTGTATTTTTAATATTTTCTAATTCTACTTCTCTCTTACTTTTATCGTTTAATAACTTATCAACATTTTCTTCTGTTACAGAGTCCATCGGCATTTTTATTAAATATTTATATTCATCATCCTTTTCTATAATATCATATCCTTTCATAGTCAACATTTCAATTACGTGTTCTTTTTTCTTTTTTCTTAAATCGATTGTACCATTTAAAATTTCAGTAATATATCTTGCTTTGTTACTTAAGATTAAAAGTTCTTTTTCTATATCTTTTATCATATATATCTTTCTCTCTTGGTATAATTTCAATCTAACAACAAAATATGCATCAATAATATCCGGAATATTCTGATATTTTTGTAAAATATCTTCACCATCAAATAAATGCATATTTGTTGTCGTGTTAGTAGTATATAATTTAAGTAATTTTTCTAATCCATTACATTGATAATCACTTTGAGACAATTCCAATTCTTCTAATTTACCTTTTGCAAAAGTAATAGTAAAATCTACATTTGTATCCTTACTCATATCGTCGTAATCTTTAATAATTGCCAACGGTTTCTTTCCATCTTTTGTCGCCGATGGTTCAATTAATTCCTCTAGTAATTCTTTGAAATCTTCGGTCCAATAACCAATAGGTAATTCGGTTACTTTAATTTTATCATTACTAATTTTTTCATATAGACCTTTTATTAAATATTTCTCTGGATTTATTTTTGTTATAGTTCCTTTAAACCCTTCATAATATGGGATAAAATCAAATGTTTCATTTATATTTTGTAATTTATTTTTTAAATAACGAATAATTTGTAATGGATTATAACACATAATATCAGTACTAAAACCAGTACCAATACCTTTTGATCCATTAACTAATACCATCGGTATGATCGGTGCATAAAATACTGGTTCGACTGTCATTCCATCATCATTTAAATATGTTAAAACATTATCATCTGCTAATGGAAATATACTTCTAGTAATTTTATTTAATTGTGTAAATATATATCTTTCAGATGCACTATCTTTACCACCTTGTAGTCGAGTACCAAATTGACCATTCGGCAAAAGTAAATTAATATTGTTTGATCCGACAAAATTTTGTGCCATTCCAACAATAGCACCATTTAAACTTGCCTCACCGTGATGATATCCTGAATGTTCTGAAACATATCCTGAAAATTGTGCTACTTTTATTTCTGTATTTAAATTCTTTTTAAATGCTGAATATAAAATTTTCCTTAAACTAATTTTTAATCCATCCATTAAATTGGGAATACTACGATCACAATCGTATTTGGAGAAATGAATAAATTCTCTATTAATGAATTCTTCGTAAGTAACATTTGTTTTATTAGTATCCAAATATGCATTTCTATCATAATATTTTAACCATTCTTTTCTATCATCCGCACGTTTTTTATTAAACACCATATCAATAGTATCATCACTTTTGGTAGAGTGTTCAAACCCAACCATTTTCTTTTTTTCAAAATATTCACGAAATTCTTTACCTGTACTTGTACCTAACCCTTTATAATACTTGATTTTCCAACCAGTTGTATCATTGTTTTCTTTCCATACTTCATACTCACCATCATTATAAAAGTTTAATTCGGAATTGCCTTTTTTAGCTTTTAAAATGGGTGTATTCATAAATCCAATAAATCCAGGAATTTCAGAAAGGGTAGGCCATTCTGACTGAAACAGATTAATTCCTAATCCTTTAATATGACTTCCATCTAAATCTTGATCTGTCATAAATATAATTTTCCCATATCGCAAATTTTTATATACATCTTCTATTGTATTATATTTTTTACCTGTTTCGAGACCTAAAATTTTTTTAATTTCTCCAATTTCTTTGTTTTCAGAAATTTTTTTAACAGCTTCCCCTCGGACATTTAAAATTTTACCTTTCATTGGATAAACACCAATAGTATTACGATCATCGGAAGATAACCCGGATATAATACCAGCTTTAGCTGAGTCTCCTTCACAAAATATAATGAAACAATCTTTGGATTTTTCAGTCCCAGCCCAGTTTGCATCTGTTAATTTTGGTATTCCTCTTACACTTTTACTCTTACTACCATCTGTCTTTTTAGCAGCCTTATTTTCTTTTACTTCTGTTAATTGTAATGCTGCATCCATTACACCCATTTTTGCAACTTTTTCAATAAATTTATCACTAACATCACATTTTGAACCAAATTTAGATGAAGGTGTATTCATAAAATCTTTTGTTTGACTATCAAATGCTGGATTTTCGATATCGCACCTTAAAAATAAGATTAGTTGTTCTTTAATTGTATTTGGATTAACCTTCACTTTTTTCTTTTTTTCAATAAATTCGACTAATTTTCTAGTTATTTGATTTAAAATATATTCAACGTGTTTTCCACCTTTAGAAGTATGAATTCCATTAACAAATGAGATTTGTACAAATTCGTTTGTAGGTGTTAAAGCAACTGCATATTCCCATCTTATACCATTGTCTTCATAAACTCTAGGTGAAGTATTTTTATCTCCAATATACATATCTATATATTGTTGAAAATTTTTAATGGGTATTAAATTGGAATTGTATTTAACTTTAAGATTTTTATCTGTTATTGCAGCTACATCATATACTCTTTTTTTAAGTAAGGATATTAAATCATTTGATAAGCCATCTATACCAAGACGTTTATAGTCCGGTTTAAATGTAATTTTAGTATATGGTTTATTCTTGCATTTTGTAATAGATGGTTTACATATTACATCTAGATTCTCTTTAAATTCTTGTATATATTTTAAACCACGAATATGATCTACAGTTTCAATGGATCCATAAGTAGACCATATTAATACAAGTTTAAAACCAAAACCATTTTTACCTCCAACAATTTTTTTTTCTGTTTTATCATAATTAGTAGATGTTCTGAGATGACCAAAAATCATTTCAGGTATCCATATTTTATGTTCTGGATGTTCTGCAACATCAATTCCATTTCCATCATTTAACATAACGATAGTACCATCTTCCTGAATGGTTATCTCAATATTAGATACAGGAATAATATTGTCTTGACCATTTGCAATAGAATGTTGCATACGTACGACGTGGTCACGACAATTAACAATGCCTTCATCAAATAATTTAAACAATCCTGGAATGTATTTAATATTTTTCTCAATTATTTTATCTCCAGATTCATCTAGTATCCATAAATCAGATTCTACTTCCTCAACAGAACCTATATAAGTATCTGGATTATCTAATATATGTTGTTTATCGGTCTTTTGTTGATATTTATTAGCAAGATTTATTTCACTAGTATTCATTGTAAAGTCTATGTATTTACCTTTAATTAATTTTAATAAATAAATTCAATTTTATTTTAAATATACAAATTAAAATAAAAAATAATAATAAATAGTAATATGTTTTCGAAAAGACAATTCACGCCAGGCAAAAAATCAAATGCAAAAAGAATGATATCTTTTACCTCAGAATATAATAGACTCAATATATTTTCAGATAAGCTTAACTGTGTTTGTGTACCTGACCGTTATGATAAAACCACTGTAGGTTCAGATTCACCTTCCGTACAAGTATCAAACAATATGAGACTAGCACAAATATTACATTCAGGTTTAGGTGGAAAAACGGAATTTGGTAATTTTTATTTGGGTCAACCGTTACAAATAAATTATTTAGGTCGTGTAGAAGGTATGCCTGGTGGAAGTGGCGCACCACCTAGAAACAAATTTAATTGAATTATAATATCAAATAGCTTATGACTCGAAAATGTAAAAAGGTTTTAATAAAAAAAGACAATCTATGAAATTAAAAACACTATACAAATATATGAAATGTACAAGACGACATAAAGCAGGTACTTGCTACTACGAATGTTTCAGTAAATTCAAATAAACTACCAATGGTAATTGATAAGAATAATATTGCGTATTCCTGTACACCAATAACTACATAAAAATAAATGCGTTAGCTAATTAAATAGATATAATGTATTATTTAGTAATATAATAACCTTTATAAAAAATATATTTTCTCTTATAATTTTATAATGACAAAGTTTTCTAGAACTTCAACTGGTAAATATTCTGTTCAAGGTAAATCATATGATCATTTAATTGGAACTCGTGCTCAAGTATGGCACGGTACTGCATACAAAACAACTGGTGGGTTGACACATTCTCATTTAATGAAAAATAAAACAGGACGTATCGTTTCAAAAACAAAACATAATAGTGCCAAACGAGAGAAAAGATTAATTAAAGCCGGTTTTTTTACAAAGAAAGGACATTTCGGTTTTGTTAAAAAGACACGCGGAGGTGCTACAACACCTTCTACTAATGCTATGTCTAGTACTCCTATGTCTACTACTCCTATGTCTACTACTCCTTCAAGTACTTCTGGTACAAGTAGTACTAATACTATGATGCCTTCTTCTGTCCCAAAAATGACTGCTACATCAAATAATGTAACAATGAAAACTGGAGGTCGTAGAAAAAAAAGAGGAGGTACAAGAATGCATCGTGGTGGTTCAGGAGTAGGATATGCTCTAAGTCCATCTCCATTTAACGGTAAAGGGGTTATGACAAGTGGTAACGCTGTTCAATTTGCGGCAGGTAACGCTTAAATATTCTTATAATACAAATTAAATATTTTAATTATTATTATTATTATTATTATTATTTATAAACCATTCGGTCACAATAAATTTTTCATAAACAATGTAGTCAGATAATTTAAAATATAAATATTTTTCAAAATAATGTTTGCTAACTATAAACTTACACGTAATTTTATTACAATATTTATAATAATAATTATAAGCATCATCAAAGGATATTAATGCTAATTTATTTTCTTTTTGAATCTCTTCTTTTATATACTCAAATGATTTATTAATGTCTCCTATCTTATCCCATAAACTACAACTAACATTTAAAATATATTTGTCTTCAATTATTTCAATCGATTGGAAAAAATGTTTTAAAATTCGTATGACATTTTCTTCTGAAATATTACCATTTGATAATAAATCTCCAGAACATTGTTTTATCCAAACTTTAAAGAGAGAACAAACCTCATCCACTTCTAAATCATTTTCACAAAATTTTTCATCTGATTCATCACCATTTGTTGTAATAGTAGTTTCCCAAAATTTAATAAAATCACTTTCTATTGGTAAATATTTACTCGTAATACCTATAAAACTATCAGTCTCTTCATTATAAATATATAATTCTTTTAATACATTTTTTAATGTTGTTGAATAAATAATATTTGGTAGATTAGAATTAGAGAGAAATGTTTTCCAAACAAAGTGTAAATTTTTCCAAGCAATACTGATATTTGATGTTGTTTCAATAATATATTTATTTTTAAATTCAGATACAATCTGTGACGGTGTCGAATCTTTAAGATAATTGGTATAATTTTTAAGTTCTTCATCTAATTTATTTTCAATAAATTTGTCCGAACAATCATACCGTTTCGAATAATGAGCAGATACACATAATAAGTCTAATCCAATCCTTTTTAAAATATCTCTCCATAGTTCATTAGAAAAAGATTTATTTATTTTAATTAGTCTACAATTTTCATATGAATGATTTTCGTGATATTTTGTCATAAAGTTAATGGTTGTATTATTATAACCAATAGTATTAAGTATAATACTATCCAATTCACATAATAATTTCTTCATTGTAGGAGCTATAAGAAATATCAATTGTTGGTTTTTTTTAAATATATTATCCCCTATAATAGTTAAAAAATATTTTGCTGCATTTTTGCTAGTAAAGATCGATGGATATAGCATATTAAGCACATTTTGAATAGTATCTGATTCAGGTATAGAATTGAAGAGATTTCTCTCTTTGATCTGTTTTATAATATTAAATTTTGTTTTATGTTTCCATTGCATTAGTATGCGATCTTTAGATATACTAGAAAGAAGCTTATGAATAACATCATCTTCTTTTACAATAAAATAATTATTACCATTGTATTCATAAAAAAAATTATTACTAGGTAGGTAATAGTATTGATTTTTACTTAAAAAAACTTGGATAAAAATCTGCTGTTCACTAATTAAATAATTATTTCGGTTCAATCGTTTTTCATAATTTTTAGATTCGTTTTCTAGAGTATTAGGCAAATAATTAACTATATGGTTATGAATACGTTGAGTCATATATTCATTATTTTCATATTTTTCTATCAGTAATAAGATACTATTCGTGCATTTTGTCAACAATTCTGTAGTACCGTTCATTCTAAGTTTCTATATTTATATTTATATCCATTTTAAAATAAAATTATAATACTTTTGGTTTAGGTATTAAATATTATTATATTTAATATAAATGACAGAATCATCTATTTGTGAAGGTAATGAACCTCAACAAGGGGAAGCAAGTGGAGTAAAAGCAGAGCAAGGTAGATAAAATAGAAAAAATAATCCTTGATATTATAAGATTTAAAAAAATCTGTTTTTATTTTAAATAAATGCGTTAAATATTTATAATCATAAGTATTTAAAGATTTTCAACTAAAAATGAATATATAATGTCTACATTTTCCAATAAGAACCAAATATTAACACAAACAGATGGGAATGTTTTAACAATTAAAACAGTTCAAATTGCACCTTTTAGAACGCTTATGACAGCGTTAAAAGATATCTTATTAGAAACGAATATAACTTTTGAACCAGATGGTATTCGTATTATTAATATGGATAAATCACATACCATTTTAGCACATTTATTTTTAGCATCGCAGAATTTCGAATTTTATGAATGTAAAAAAGAGAAAATCATTATTGGTGTCAATATGTTTCATTTATTTAAGCTCATTAACTCGATTGATAATGATGATACATTAACTATATATATAGAAAACTCCGATTATGTAGATGGTATTGTTTCTCATTTAGCATTAAAATTCGAAAATGGAGAGATTAAACAATGTAAAACCCAGAAACTTCGATTAATTGAACCTGAACCAGAAGAGTTGCATTACCCGGATGTAAAATTTTCGTCTATCATTAATTTACCATCCGTAGATTTTCAAAAGATTATTCGTGATCTCTCTTGTATATCCGATAAATTAGAAATTAAGTCAGTTGGTAATGAACTCATTTTTAAATGTTCAGGACAATTTGCTTCTGCAGAAATTCACAGGGCTGAATCTGATGGAAGTATGGGGTTCATTTTAAAGCAAGATTCCAGCAAAATTATTCAAGGTGAATTCTCTCTTAAGAATTTGGGGTATTTCATTAAATGTACCAATTTATGCTCTCAAATTGAAGTATATCTTGAAAATGATTTGCCTCTTGTTGTGAAGTACGATGTAGCAAGTCTTGGGTCCATAAGACTCTGCTTAGCACCATTACCTTCATCATAATTTATTATCATTTATCGTAACAAAAAAATTTGAAATGGTATCTTGTATTTTTATCGTCACAAATTTCACTTATTTTTGGCTATACTTGTTAAAAATATTAAATTTGTAATTTATAATATTTTTAAAGGATTTTATTATTTATATTTAATATATATAAATGTCCAAATACTATAGAGACTATAATCAATATTTAGGTTCACAAAGATGTTGTAATTTAAATAGTCAGGGTCCAGTAGGTCCAGCAGGTCCAGTAGGTCCAGCGGCAGTAGGTGCAAAAGGTGATACCGGTTCAACAGGAAGTCAAGGAGATACAGGACCAACAGGTAGAAGTTGTCGAGGTCCTACAGGTCCAGCAGGAGGTCCTACCGGTGATACTGGACCAACAGGTGATACAGGTTCAACAGGTACTACAGGGCCATCCGGACCAACCGGACCTACAGGTGATACTGGACCAACAGGTGATACAGGTTCAACAGGTCCATCGGGACCATCAGGACCAACCGGTGATACTGGACCAACAGGCCCTACAGGTCAAACGGGACCAACAGGTAATACCGGTCCTACAGGTGATACACTATGGAATCAACTACCATTCTCAACAATAGACTATTCAGGAAATGTAGTTGTTTTGGGTAATTTGATAATACCTAATTGCCCGACTGATCCATTCGGATTAGTACCAGGAACTATTTACTCTGATATTTTTGGGTTTTTAAAAATTGCTTAAAAAGTAATATAATAATAATTATATTTAATTAAAAATATTAAATATAAATAATCAATATTATTAATGAATACTTTACCTACAATAGTTACAATGTTTTATGATATTAAAAAGAGGGAAACACCAAAATTTAAAAATAATAGAGAAATTACGGAATATTTAGATCTAAGTAAACAATTTATTCTCTCTTTGCCATATCCATTAATTATTTTTATAGATGAAAAAGACAATGATGATATCTACCAATATATATATAGTCAGCGAAGTAATTTTAAAGAAATAACAAATATTATTACCTTAAATCTAGAAGATACCTATTACTTTAAATATATAAATAATTTAATTGATCTTCAGAAAAAATTTAATATTATTAATGGAATTATAGAACACGAAACACCATTATATATA
>Ga0209550_10006998_pt1 | contig 10469 bp, 5 predicted proteins | sample LauGreSuBDMM15SN_2_FD_187567 | JGI IMG/M metagenome (GOLD analysis project Ga0209550, IMG submission 187567) | Freshwater lake microbial communities from Lake Michigan, USA - Su13.BD.MM15.SN (SPAdes) (version 5) | ecosystem: Environmental > Aquatic > Freshwater > Lake | place: Lake Michigan, USA... | reverse complement strand
TGGCGGCGCTGCTCAGAACCGGCGCGAGGGCCGCCTCGACAGTCTGAGCAGCCGCGAGCGTGGCGGCGGCGATGCTCAGCGCCAGGCGTACGGAGCCCGATGTGACAGTGAGACGAACGGACGAGGCTGACACGTTGGCCGCCGCCGCGAAGGAGACTACGATTGAGGCGCGCACCGAGTCCGTGTAGTCGCTCACGTCGCCCGAAGCCACCAGTGTCACCTCGACGATGTAGGGAGGCGGCGGCGTCGACGCGGGAACCCGTGGCAATTGCGGCGAGGGCGGCCGCGGCGAGGGCGACATTGAATGCGGCGAGGGCGGCGGCGAGTACAGTGGCGGAGGATGTGATGGCGAGGGTGGCGGCGGCGAGGGCGACGGCGGTGGTGGCGAGGGCGAGGGCGAAGAGACAGCTCCGGGTGACAAAGGTGAGGGTGGCGGCTGCGAAGGGAATGGTGGCGATAATGGTGGTGACGACGGCGGCGGCGGCGAGGGCGATGGGGGTGGCGGCGAGGGCGAGGATGGGGGTGGGCTACAATTGGGCGCCGTCGAGGTCGGGGTACAACAAGTGGGCATCGACCTGCTCGTTCTGGAGCTGGCATCGCCTGGATAGCTCAGGCCAGTGGTGAACTGGGCGACAGTGCCTAGGGCCCACGTACAGCAAGGGTCGCCCATCTCAAGACCGTTGCTTTGGCCATCAGAGTCATCGTCAGCTTGACAAAGTGCTAGCGTCCACACATTGCCAGCATCACGCACTGAGTATCGGAAGCCGCCCACGTGGCCCACGTTGTCATAAAATTGTTGGCCGTATTCACTGCTGTATGCATTGGGAAGAACATCTCTACGGCCCGGATAGCCTTCGACAGCACTCATGAGTGGCACGGTGAAGAGCAGAAGAACAGAGCGAGCGTGAAGGATCACCATCGTCCTTTCTGGCCAAGCAAGGTCTTTCGCCGACGGCTTCTTGGCTAGCCTCTCGGAAAGTACGAAAACTCAGCACCCGGCGCTTAGTCGGCTGCCCGCGCGGACGCTCCAAAATAAGTTGCAGAAGAAGTAGACGTGTGAACGCAAACCGCGACTACCGTGTTAGAAATCACACATACACACATTCACATTCACATTCACACGTAAACATTAACACAAAGGCGGTACCGTACCGCACGAAAAATTAATTCAATGTTAGTGTGTGCACGACCACTTAAAAAGCGTGATCTTGAACGGCGCACGTGCGGTCCGATTGATGAGCGTCGCAATCGAGGTAGGCCCATAGGCGTTCGTGGTTGGCCTAGATGGGTAGGCTCGCACAGCGTGCACATAAACTGAACTTTTGGGTGAGGCTCAAGCAGCCCGAAGCCGTCCGCACTGCCGTCGCCAGAACACCCGACCCCTGGCTCGCCGGGCGGCTGCAGCAGCATGGCGTTGGCGGAGAGTCCGACCAAACGTACCCTAGGCCGCGGATCGAACCAGCTTCCGAGCCCGGTGCGGCTACCGCCATGGGCGCCTCCGCCAGCGAACCAGCTCGTGGACACGCGGGCATTCACCAACCCGGAAGGTTATTTCAACGGCAGGTCCATTGACCAAACGGCCATGGTCCACTTCGTGAGTATTGGGCGCCAATCGACGATGAACGGCGAGCTGGTGCACAAGCCTAAAGGCCCCGGGTACGGAATGAACAAGGGCATCCACATCTTGCCGCACGAGAAGTTGCAAATGCCCAGATTGTCCAAAACCAGCCCAAAGCGCTCGCCATATGAGATGGGTCGATTTGGCCATGCGACTCCGCCCAAGATAGACATTCGACCCGTGAAGTGGTCCGCCAAGGAAGCGAAGGCCGCGCGCATCGAGCACGCGGCCGCCGAACAGGAGCGCAGCGCCTACGAGGCACTCTACCGACAGCAGGATACGATTACGCTCGCCGAGCAAACCGCCATGCTGCAACTTGCTGCCGAGGAGGCATCTACCTGGACGGTTGCCGCAGTCTTCGGCTTCCCGCTGGTGTTGGGCGCCCTCGCGACTGCTTGCGGCTTCAACAGCGGTGCGAGCGCGCTCGCCATCGCGTTGCCCCTTGCCGCGCTCTCTGCTGCCGTCGCGACGCCACTCACTTCGGACTCGGCCGCGCTTGCCAAGCAAAGGGGACGCGGTGGGTGCAAATCGTGGCTCGAGGCGCGCCAAGAGCTCGTTGGCAAGCTTGTGCAATGCGTCGTCGGGCTGGCCGCCTTGGTGCAGGCGTCCCTGCTGCTGCTCTCATTCGAGGCTTGGTGCGTCGACTCGGGCGTGTTACCTGCGGACCGTTGGGTGCCCCCCGAGTGGATGCGCACCACAAACGTGCTAGCGGCGCTACTTCTAGTCGTCTGCACCACCTACTCGCTCGTGGACACCTTCATCTGGCTCGTCAAGAACGCGCCGCGAGTGTGCTGCCTGCCCTCGATGGACAGGATTGGCGAGAGACAGAGGAGAGCCAACTTCGTCCTCATGCGCACCGTGGAGGCGATCGTGAGGAAGCAGGTAGCGCAGCTCAGACAATGGTGTGCCCCAACGCCGGGGAGTTTGCGCTCGGAGCGGTTGATGAACCGGTGGCGGCAGCCCTCGAAGCTCACATTACTCGATGACTTCTTCGACACTCACGACGTCTTCGACGCCCCGATGCACCCGGTGCGCCCGCGTACCGTTTTCGTGCTGCCGTCGGACCTTGAAGAAAACGCCGACGGGTCCTTCTCCTTCAGGCGAGTTGACTCACATGCGACTTTTGAGCATGCGAGAGCCTCGCCTCACATAGTGGCTTTGGCCGCGTGGATCAACAGCATCGGAGCGCACGTGCGTCTCGCTCCACTGAAGACGGCTATTATGTCGATGTACTTTGTCGTGGCCGCTCAGGGGATGGCGGTGCTGTCGGCGCCCACAGTCCTTGCGCTCGTGTCCGCCCTTGCAACAGCTCTGTCGGGCAGCGAGTTCGTGCGTGTTGTAACAAGCGAGGTTGCACACGCTGAAGGAGTGCGGTCCGAGCAAGAGCGACGGCAACATGGCGAGGCGCTCAAGAAGGCGGAGGAGAGGTTGCGGTCCATGATTCTGGAGTCCACCAGGCAGATCGATGAGCGCAAGCTGACGTGTGCGATAGACGACGCCTTGACGGCCAACGTCCCAATCAACATCGTCAAGCAGGCGAGCGAGGCGCTGCGTCTGGTACGCGAATTCAAGGTGGGACAGGAAGAGGTTGCCAAAGAGACCCTCAAGATGGAGGAGACCCGCCGCGAGAGAGCGATAGAAGCTCTCCAGGACGCCATGGCCGGCGATCCTCTGGAGCTCTCTCTGGCTGAGCTTAGGAATGCCATCGAGAATGCCATCGTCGCAGATGTGCCGAAGTCTCGTATTTCCAAAGCGAAGGAAGCCCTCAGCAAGGCGTCGCATGCGCAAAGCTTCCATGCTCGAGCCGTCGCGCGCTTGCAGGCTTTCCTTGACTTGGATCCACAAGCTGATGCGCCACAATCTGGGTCAGAGCCTGCCTCTCCTTTTGGAAAACGAGTGGACAAGCCAGCAGAAGAAGACGTTTGCGGCGCAGCCTCAGGCATGCTTGCCCCAGCGGCGGCGCCAGAAGCGGCGCCAGCGCCTCCGAGCGCTTCGGAGATGTCTGCCACAGACTCCGCCTCGGATCACGTCTCGGAGACGGCCAAAAGAGCCCTATGCACCATAGACGTGCAAGAGCTCGACGAGGCGCTCGAGGAGGCTCGTCGCGCGGGCGTCAACTCCAATCTCATCAAAAGGGCACATGGCATGAGAGTGAAGGCGCTTCTGGCTCAAGCCAACCTGACCGCGGCCGCTACGCTCTTTTATGTGAGGCTACGGCGCAAAGGCAAGGAGAGCAGGTGGGTCAACTCCGGGGGCGAGGATCGGCTGCTCGAGGCGATCGCGGCGGGGAGGGAAGCGCTTGAAGTCCTTCATGGTCAGCAGAAGGCGTTGCCACTATCGGAAGCCATCCCACCGCTCGAGAATGCGCTCAGCGAGACCAAAGCGGCCAACGTGGCTGTGCGTGGTTCCATGTTGAGTGAGGGTGAGAGTTTGCTCACCGAATTAGTGGAAGCACGAGATGCGGTCAGAACAGCGCAGCAACTACTCGAGGCGGCTATTGAGTCTGTCTCGGACGTCGCAACGCAGTCGCAGTTGCTGAGCGCCGAGGAGAAGCTCATGCAGCTCATCCCAGCAGCGCAGCGGGCCGACGTCGACAACCACATCGTTAGCGAGGCCGAGGCGAAGCTGAAGCGTTTGCGAGTCCAGATTCGGGAGGCGGTGGGGGTTGCTGACCGCGTCTACCGTGCCATGGCCTTCTGCAAAGAGCAGCTGAAACTGTTCCGCTCGGGATCCAACTCACAGCTCAAGATGATCGCGATTCCGCAGCTCGAGGGCGCCCTCGCCGCCGCCAAGTCGAAGCCTGTCCCCGAGGACCTCATCGTCTCTGCAAACAGTATCCTGCGCGAAGCGCTAGAGGCTCGCGGGGAGGCAGAGAAGGCCGCAAGCTTTATCACATCTGCCGCTAAGATGGGCGTCAAGGCTTTGAGCCGCGTGGGGGAGGAATCGGACGAGGCGGAGATGGCGCTCGAAAGCGCAGTCGAGACGCTCGCTTCGGCGTTGCAAGGCGTGCGCATGAACGGAGGGGTGGACGAGGCCGAGCTTGCCGGGGCAAACGAGCTCCTCGATAGCATGCGAACATCATTTAGGCGGGCGAAAGTCCGGCGTGGAAACACTGCGCCCTCGATAGTGCTTGCCTTGAACTAAGGAAAACGTTTGTACTCGTCACATGCACAGTGTATTCTAAGGACCTCACAGGGTCATAGGGTGGGGTGCGACGTGCGAAACTTGAGGCGGTTTGAGCTTTAAACCCGCCGGGGAGCGAGAAACAAAGTCACGGTGAAATTCTAGACTTCTAAACGTCCGCCGACCGCCGTCACGTAATAACTTATCCACGCACTATCATTCCCAAACGGCTGGGAGAACATCCTGATCTCACCCACTCTCCCCTTCCCCCTGCCCGCCTTGCCTCTTCATCTTCACACGTTCGTTCACGGTTCGGTTGTTCGGCGGCGGCGCCGAGCGGTGATCGTGATGAGCGCGCTGCTTCGCGAGCTTTCCGCTGCCGAGGCGGCGAAGAGCAAGGCCAAAGATTACGCCGCAGCCAAGGAGCTGGAAAATGCCAGGGTGAGCCTTGAGGGGCTCGTCTCCACCATTGAGACGCTCGAGGCAAATGAGCAGGAGCTCGTGCGGGCGAAGCAGTACGCCGATGCCGAGGAGACCAAGGCACAGGTGGAAGCCGCGCAGTCCAAGCTGGCCACTGAGGAGGCCGACGTGCGTGAGCGCTTGGGAGCCTGGCTCGTGATCAAGGACGACCGGGCAGTGGCCGCGGCGGCCACCCGGCAGTCGCCGAGCGCCCCTTCGACGGAGACGACCACCACCGTGAAGCGCGCGTCGTGGTCGGAAAAGATGGGGCTCGCGTGGAAGAGCGCGGTACATGCGGGCTCTAAACTGCTCGGCTCCGCCGACGACGACCGCATCTACAAGCTGCTCGAGAAGGCGAATGGCGCACTCGATGCGGCGGAGCTCGAGAAGATCGTGGCGGCGGCATGGGTGAAGCGCGGCGACGCGGAGGAGTTGGCAAAGTCGAAGGACGAGGGCGTGGCCGCTGCGGCGAAGGAGGCGCTCGAGACGCGCTGCGTGGCCGTCGCGCTCCTCATCACCGCGCGCGAGCGTCTCGACGACGTGAGCAAGGCACGAACGGCCGCGGCTGCGGTGCTGCAGATGGCCAGACGGCCCTCGATGCAGGAGCAGGATGTAGAGGTGCTGCGGGCGGCGCTCGAGGCAGCGGACGCGGCGGGCGTCGCGCAGCCGAGCCACCGGCTCGAGGGCGGTGCGCCGGGCGCCGAGGTGGTGGAAGGAGCTCGAGCATGGCTGTACCAGGTGCGCGATGCGCGTCAGCGGGCGCGTGAGCACGTCGAGGCAGGGCTCGGCATGAGCGCCGCGACGTTGGACGTTGAGGCGTTGCGAGTGCGTGGTCTCGAGGCGGCTGTGCTCGCGGGCGGCATCGACGCGGAGCTGCAGGCCATGCTCACCAAGGGCCAGGGGCTCCTCGAGAAGGTGCTCGCACGGCGCGTGAGGGCGGTGGCGCGGCTGGTAGAGGCGCGGGCGAGCACGATGGCGGAGCAGGACGCGGCCGTGCTCGAGGCCGCCATTGGGGAGGCGCGGGAGGCGGGCGTCGCGCAGCCTGCGTACCGCCTCGAGGGCGCCCTCGAGCTCTCGACGACAGCATCGACTAGATTGGGCGACGAGCTTGTGGCCGATGCAACGACGTGGCTGAACGCGGTGCTGTCCGCACGCACGGCCGTCACCGAATGCTTGCAGGCCATGCTGGCGCAGCCGCGCGCCGAGCTCGACGTGGAGGTGCTGCGCACCAACGGCGTGGAGGCGGCGCTCGTGGCGGGCGGTGTCGAGCCCTCCCTCCTCGACAGAGGGCGTGCGTTGCTGGCGGAGACGGTCGCGGCGCGCGCTGCCGCCGTGCAGCAGCTGCGGGCGGTGCGCTCGAAGCACATGGCGAGCCAAGACGTGGCCGCACTGCAGGCGGCGCTCGAGACGGCGCGCGAGTCGGGCGTGGGGCAAGCGGCGTACGAGGTAGTGGCCGATGAGTTGCCGCCGCCGCCGCCGACGACGACGACGCCGACGACGACGACACAAGCGACGGCAGCGACGGTGGCGGAGGCGAGCGGGATCAAGTGCGATGCTGACGAGGACGAGGTGAGCAGCGCCGAGGTGAGCAGCGGAGGCAAGGACGGCGCGGCGGCGGAGGAGGTCGAGATGGTCGTTGGCAGCAAGCCGCTCGTCCTGCGAGCTGGGTTCGATCTGAGCAGTGCGAAGATCACTGAGTTGCCCGTGGGAACTCATCTGTGGGTCCTCGAGACCCGTGATGGCATTGAGGGCACAAGGCGCTCACGCGTTCGGTGCGGCGCGGGCTCGGGCGCCGCCGCCAGCGACGTTGCAAGCAACGGGCCCAGCGGCAGCGGCAGCGCCAGCGCCAGCGGCAGCGGCAGCGGCAGCGGCAGCGCCAGTGGCGCGGAAGGGTTCCTCGAGGGGTGGCTGACTTCACTGCTGACGAGCGGCATTCGCAGCCTGCTCCGCCCAGAGGCCTTTGCAGCACTGCCGCAGCCTGGCCGTCGAGTCTTGGCAGAGGCAGAGCAATGGCTGACGGCGGTGCAGACGGCGCGCGCGCGGGTGCACGAGTGCCTGGCGAGCGCGCTCGACACAGCGCCCTCCATGCTCGACACGGCGCGCCTTGAGGCTGAGGGCGTCGGGCGCGCGGCGCTCACCGGCGGCATCGACAGCAACGAGCTGCTGATGGCACGCACGAAGCTCGAGATGGTGATCTCGCTTCGTCAAAGCGCGGTGGCGCAGCTCCGGGCCGTGCAGGCGGCGACCCTCGCGGAGCAGGTGAGTGTCGTCAATTGCCTCTTGGCTGCCTCATGATTGCCTCTTCTGATTGCCTCTTGACTGCCTCTTGATTGCCTCTCTGACGAAGCGCGGCCCTGGAGGAGCGCATCTGACTGCCTCTCTGACGAAGCGCGGCCCTGGTGGAGCGCAGGACACGGCTGCTCTCGAGCAAGCTATCCAGCAGGCGCTCGAGTCGGGCGTCGCGCAGCCCGCGTACCGCCTTGAGGGCGGCGAGCCCGGCGAGAGGCTCGTCACCGCCGCCTCGAGTTGGCTTTCCGACGTGCAGGCAGCGCGGGCGGCCGTGCGCGCATGCCTCACGAGCGCGCTCACGACGCCCGAGACGGCGCTCGACGTGGACGCGCTCACGACACACGGGCTGCTCGGCGCATGCAATGCCGGCGGCATCGATCTCGAACTGCTCGGGGCAGCGCAGGCGAAGCTCGAGCATGTCCAAATGGCACGTGCGAACGCGGTGGCGGAGCTGCTCGCCGCACGCGCCGCCACGACGGCGGAGCAGGACACGGCCGCGCTCGAGGCCGCGCTCGACACGGCGCAGCAGGCGGGCGTCGGGCAGGCGGCGTACCAGATCAACGGCGAGCCGGGCCTGCGCCTGATGCGCGATACGTACGCGTGGGTGTCCCAGTGCCGGCGTGCGGCCGCCGACCGCAAGGCCGAGCTGAACGCACCCGTGCTGCAGGAGGCTGCGGAGCAGTTGGCTCTTCTCGGGCGCCTAGAGGGGATCGCCAAGGGCCAGGGGCGCGAGGAGCTCAGTGCATGCATCTCGGGACGGCGGGAGAAGCTCGAGCGGCTCACGCGCACCTCGGAGCTCGAGATCTTCGACGAGCTCGCGCATCTCGTCGGGCAGACGAAGGTGAGGGGCACGCTCTGGATTGTGAGTTGAGTGCCTTTGAGTGCCTGAGATCGCCGCCCATGAGCTTCGTCAATCTCGACCCGATCTCGACCCAGGTGGAGTTCGGGGACGACTTCGCGAAGCTCGCGCGGGTCGACAAGGCCGAGGCGGAGTCGGCGGCCGAGGCGGCGGCGGCGGAGGCGGCGGCCGATAAGTCTCCTGAGAGCACGAGCGCGCGGCTGCAGCGGCTGCGGGCGGAGGCCCTCGAGGGGCTTCGGAAGGGGCGTCACGAGGCCTTTGGTGGCATCGAGTGCGTCGCGGCCGCGGCGGGGCAGACCGACGAGGCAGCAGCTGGGGCGCGTGTGGAGGCGGCGCCGGCGGCGCTGCTCAGCGACGCGGAGAGGACCCGCCGCCTCGCCCTCGCCCCGCCGGCGCTGCTGCTCATGCAGGAGGGCGCGATCGAGGGCGAACGACCCCCGTACGAGGGCCTCTATCGGCTGGATGAGGGCAGCTTCGTCAACCAGCGGCCTCTCTTCCGGCTGACGGAGATTCCAATGGAGACTCCCGGACATTCCGTGCCGCGCTTCCTCGCCTTCGTCACCGAGGGCAAGGTGCAGACGTGGGCCGGGCAGCTTGACACGCACCTGGGCTCCACGACCGCCTATTTGCAGCTCGTGGACTCCACCGTGCCTGCGACGCCCGACCGGCACGCGCCCTCGTGGCAAGGGGCCGTGTGGCAGGATGCACTCTCACCCGAAGGGCAATGGACGGTGCGACCCAAGCTGCGCTGCACCGCACTCACAGAGGAGCAGACGGGGGCGTGGGCGGGCATTGAGGTCGAAGGGCAGCTCATGGCGACGGGGATTGCGATCTCGGTGGTCGGTTTCGTCGACGAGGAGGAATTCACCGAGTACGTGCTGCACTCGATCCTGCAGGCCGACGACGGCACGATGACCGAGCATCGCGCCAAGCACCGATTCTCCAACTTCGTCCAATTGCATGCGGCCGTGCAGCCCTCGCTCGCGCCGTACGTGCCGTCCAAGTTCCCCCTCGGTCGGATGCAGGTCGCGCTCACCCCCGCGGGCAAGGCGGCCGCCAAGCAGAAGCGCGGCCAGCAGCTCCAAGGCTACCTCCGCCAGCTGGCCGCCGCCGCGGCCCTCAAGGGTGTGCGCCGTGGCGGTCCCAGGCTCTACGCCTTCATCGACGTCAACGCGTGGCTGCATATGGACGCGGACACTCTGTCGGCGATTGGCGGAGGTGGCGCTGGTGCAAGCCCTCTGCTCTCTGCCGAGCTTCTCGGAGCGCCGTCGCCGGCACGCGGCGCGGCGCCACTCCTCTCGGCTGAGGCACTCGGCGACGAGTCGACCGATCCGTCGCCGCCGCCGCCGCCGCCGCCGCCGCACTTGGACCTACAGCCGCAGCAGCAGCAGCAGCCGCGCTGGCGCAGCCTGTGGGGAGGAGGCGCGGGATCGAGCGAGGCGCGTCGCACCTCGGCCCTCGACCTTGATGACGACCGACGCACCTCGAGGCTCTCGTTTGACGAAGCGGAAGGGGAGCCGAGCGCCGTGGCGGGCGGCGCGCCTCTGCTCGATCTCGATGCGCTCACTCCGGCAGCGGAGGTGCCCGGGGCGGCGCCTCCCAAGTTTGGGAATGGCAACAGTGGCGCCCATGGCGGCGAGGCGGCGGCCTCGGCCGGTGACGAGAAGCCCACCGCCGGGTTCGTCACCGCCGGCGGGGGCTGGTTCTCTCGAGCGAAGGCGATGGCGGCGGCCAAGCTAGAGGCGATGGCGGCGGAGAGGGAGGCGGCGAAGGCGGAGGCGGCGAAGGCGGCGGCGGCCAAGTCGGCAGCTGTGCCCGTGCTCACGTCACCCACTGGCAAGGCTTCGCCACCGGCCAAGTCGGCGGCGGCCGTGGCCGCCGCCGAGGCATCGCGGCTGCCCGACGCCGCCGCCGACCCGGCCCGTGCCGTCAGCGCCGGGTCGGCGCCCACGGGGCTGATGGCGGAGTTGCAAGTGGCCGAGGCGGACAAGGTGGCATCTCGGGACTATCTCGGCGCGGCCAAGGTGCAGGAGGCGATGGACGCGATGGACGCCGCCCACCACAGCGCTCTGAGTGCATGCTGATTGCCTCCCTCATCAGGTGCAGGAGGCGATGGACGCG
>Ga0209550_10006996_pt1 | contig 10471 bp, 1 predicted proteins | sample LauGreSuBDMM15SN_2_FD_187567 | JGI IMG/M metagenome (GOLD analysis project Ga0209550, IMG submission 187567) | Freshwater lake microbial communities from Lake Michigan, USA - Su13.BD.MM15.SN (SPAdes) (version 5) | ecosystem: Environmental > Aquatic > Freshwater > Lake | place: Lake Michigan, USA... | reverse complement strand
TCCGCCCTCGCGATGCTGCAGTTCCACACTCCTCCTCCTGCTGGCGCTGCACCCAACTCGCCTCAGGCCGTCATTGCGCGTGGCGCTGACCCGGCTGTCGACGTGCCTGCGGGCGCTGCGCACTTCTTCCGCCGCATCCTGAATTTGCCATTTCAAACGCCTCCTGGAGCACTCTTCGCGCAGCCCTCTCTTCTGCCTCTCTCCATCATCGAGGCCATCGGAGGCCCCGCACTCAACGTGAACAACGACGCCGCCGTGCGTCAGAGCTTCTTCCTCCTCCGCGGCGTCTTTCCGGAGAAGATCGACGCGGCCATCTCCCAGCTTGAAGCTGAACCCGCTGGGGTTGGTCTCGACCCGGCCGCGATCTATGAGAGCATGTCGCACGCCGCCTCCGCGGTCCTGGCCGCGGTGGCCCGCGTTGCTCAGAGGTCTCGCTCTGGTTTTCCAGTGCACCAAGCATACCTCATCTCGATCGCGGTCGACACGTACGACCACGAGCCGATGGCGCCTGGGACGCTCGCTGCCTTGATCGCTCTCGGTCAGCCACCAAGTGCTCTCTGCTTCAGTCACCTGGAGGGCGAAGAGGGCTTCCTCGTGCACTACGGCGTGCTCGCTTTCTCGCTCTACGGTCGTTGCCTAGCCGCGTCACGAGATGCGCCGGGCAGCCCAACTCGCCGCTTCCTGGCCGACGCGCATGTCCTCTCCGAACAAGCCGGACTAGCTCGTGCGCAAGCAGCCGGCGCCCTCGCCACGCCAGCCTCCCTCATCTCCTGGCTCGAGGCGACTACCCCTCCCTTCTTCGTAGCCTTTCGGGCCATAGTCGGTTTGGGCGCTGACGCACGCGAGCAGGCGATGCGCGACCAGCACATGCTGCGCTTCGGGACCGACGACCAAAAGCAGATCCTCGTCGCTTCTCTCGCGAGCAAAGAACCCCTGCGCAGCCGCCTCCCCAACCTCTTCGCGGTCCTCAGCCCGACCTCCGTATCAGGGGCGGCCAGCCACCTCGGGCGCCTCTGCCGCGCTGCCAACCTCGCCGGGCTTCGATCCGTGCTCGACCTGTCCTCGCTGTTCACGCTTGACGGAGCAATCAAGGACGCTGTACGGAGTCTCACCGCACCCGGTCTAGTCGTCACCACAGTCGAAGACCGTCTCGCCCGCGTGGAGGAGTTCTTCAGCTCGACGGCACCCGCGCCCGGCGCCTCCAGCGGGGGCGCTCCCGCGGCCTCACGCTCCGCGTACGGCAACGAGCTCAGTCTCCTCGTCTCGCAGCCCAGCTGGCGCGCAACCGAAGCCAGCCTCGCTGCCGAACTGGCGGGCGAGTGCAAGCCCCTGTTCATATTCGAGGCCCTCACGACGTCCTCAGTACTCGGCGCCCGCCAGCTCGCCCTGGGGAAAACCGTGTCTGATGAGCTCAAGCGTCTCCTCCAGCTCTCTAAAGTCCTGCAGAAGTCAGTCGACGTCCTCAACAACGGTCCCTATGTCCGGCACAAGCTAGTCGCCGACGCCTTCGTCGCCAGCCGCGTCTCCGTGCTGGGAGCCCCCCCGTCACTCAAGCCGGTCACGGACCCGGAAATCCGCTTCCACACGCAGATGCCGAAAGAGATGTCGTCCGCCATCCTCCGAGGCGCCTTCGATGAGATCAACTGGATCGAGTTCCTCCGGCTCCTGCTCGCCGTCCAGCGCCCCAACAACCAGGTCGCCCCCTACGCTAACGGATGGCACGACCCGCACTTCGTCTCTCTCATACTACCGCATCTCGAGCGCATGTCTGCGCTCCTCGGCCTGCCGTCGACGCTTGTCCCCGGATCCCTCCCGGTGCCGCTGCCCGCAGTCTTTGGCACGTTGAGCTCGGTCGTCACCACAATCTCGCGGCAGCACGCCGACATCGTGGGCGTGCCCTCGGCCTTCACGTCCGAGAACCTCAAAAACCTCGCGAAATTCACCGCCGGAGTCTTCCCCGAAATGTCCCGGCGCTACAACTCCTACTACTCGCGCGCCGACCCTTCTGGCCCGCTCCCGCTATCTCTCTTCGAGGACCCGTCCGCAGCTCTCGCCGACCTGCGTACGCTGCAAAAGTCTATCGCCTCGCAGGAGGAGCTCGCGACGAACGAGGAAATCATCTATAACCTCGCTGCTAGCGTCGCGCCCTACGGCACGCTCGAAGCCATGCTCGCGCACTTCGGCAGCAAGCGCCGTGCAACTGCCTCGCCGTCGCCCGGCCGCGCCGAGCCGTCCCCGAAACGGCAGGGCAGAGGCAAGGACAAAGAGGTCAGGGAGGTCAAGGAGGATGCCGCACGGCCCCCCTCGCGCGCTGCCTCCGAACGCAGCTCCCGCTCGCCCAGCCAAAGCCGCGCGCCCTCGCCCGGCCCCCTCGGCTCTCGCAAGGACTCGGTTCAGCACTCCGCCGACGGCTCCGGCTTCTGGTTCCAAGACCCGACGACAGGCAGGAAGGCCTCCGCGGTCTACACCTACGATGTGCTCGAACAGATTGCCGGAAAATCCAGAGTCGAGCTCGACTTCCCCGTCATCCTGTCCCACAAGTCCACGCCGCAGGCGCGCGCGACTTTATGCTGCTTCGAGGGTAAGCCTGGGCACGAGCACGCTACTTCGTCTGCCCACGTGGCTCCCTTCGGCGACTTTGTCGCCCGAGTCCAGGCGCATTTTGGGGCGCCGGCGTCGGCCCGGGCATCGACGTCGGCTCGCTCTTCACGCCCCTGAACCCGGCGGGCCCTGCGGCCCACTCGCACGCGCCGCTCGCGCCCATCGCGCACAAGGTGGCTCGTGGTCGCTCCCCCGCGCCGCCCAAAACCCGCTCGCCCGTTCCCTCCGACGACGGCGAGCCGCGTCCTCGCCCGCCTTCGCCAAAGCACGAACCCCTTTCGCCGAGCGCCAAGCCGCAGAAGCCAGCTACCCGGCAAAGCGGTTCAGCCGCGGCCAAGTCCATCTTCAAGACCGGCGTCGCTTTCGGCAGCGCAACGAAAGCAGCCGCAGCATCTTTCCGCTCTGCTTGGGCGGGAGCGGCCGCCTGTTTCCGACTCGTTGCTGCCATGCTCCACGCAGTCCCCGACCGGCCGATCGTCCGCCTCGCTGCCGCCCCGGCCGCAGCGCTCATCCGTACCTTCGTCGTCGCGATCGCCATCCCGCCCGCCGGCCCGGCCTTCTTCCTCGCGCCCACCGAGCCGGACTCCCTGCTCGGGCATGTCTCGACGACATCTGACGCACGCCGAGCCGCACTCGCTGTGGCCCGAGGCGTGCTCGCCCTTTTGCCAGTGCCATCACTCCGGGATGCCCTCCTCATCCCGGCTTTCGAGAGGGTCCCAGCGTCCGGCGACCCGGTGCAGACCGTGGACCGCATTGTCGCAGTGCCGATCTTCACCGGCACTCCTGCCTTCGACCCCAGCCACGACGGCTGGCTGCATTGGATCACCCTCGCCGCGGCCTCATCCCTGGTCTATGTCATGGTCGCCCACGCCATCAATCGCGTGCGCACCTACCGAGCGACCATACCGCGCGAAGTCCTCGACTCCCTCATGTCCGTCTCCTCGCGCCTGCGCTCCGGCGCCCTCGAGCCGCGTCGCATCCGCCCCTCGCCGAAACGCGAGCTCCCGTCTGTCCCGGCGGACCCTCGCGCCCCGCCTCGCCGCTTCGCCGATGCGCTCGCGAAGACTCTCGCGGTCGACGAGCTCCTCCGCCGCACCCTGCTCTCAGTGCCCGACACGGACCCGCTCGCCGAGCAGCTGCACGCCTACGCCGATCGCGTGCAGCCCGCAGACCTCACGGAAATTCCCCCGGCCTTCATGCTCGACGACGGCCTCCCCACCTTCTCCGACTCGTCCCTCTTCCTTACTCCGTTCACTGTCCGCGTGCAGCCCCCGCTCACGACATCACTTCCCCCAGTGCCGCCGCAGCGGGCGCCGCCGGACGGCTTCGAGCCAAAGGACCTCCGCGACCTGCTCACGGCCCAGGGCGCCAAGCTCCTTGAGGAATGGTACGCCGCCATGTACGACTACCTCATCCTCGTCGACGCACTCTCGCCGCTCCTCAGCGTCAGCAGACGCCGCCGCGCCGGCATCCTTCGCAAGGCCGCTGAGGGCGATCCTGCCGCGCTCGACGACATGATCTCCATCCTCATCGGCGACCTCGACGACGGCCGCGACGTAAAGGCGCCCGACGTGCGCGCTTTCGTTCTCGACGCCGCTCAAGCCATGTCCGGCCGCATCCCATGGAGCGAGGTCCGCCCGGAGCCGTTCGCCCGCTGGCCCGAGCTCGTCTACGGCGAATGGGAAGCCCTCTTTCTCGACGACAGCCGGTACAACGGCCCCTCCGACGACGTGATCCTAAGAGACATCCTCCGCGCGCGCCCCGACACCCTCGCCCTCGGCGCGAGCTGCTTCGACCCGCGCGCTCAAGGCATCGTCTGGGATCTCCGCCACCCTGTCCCACGGCCCGTTGACTATACCGCGGCCATCTCTACACATCTCAACCTCGATTTCGTCCGAGCAGCGCAACAGGCACACCCTACCTACCCCGACCAAGAGATCTTCGATCACCTGCTCTTCGGCGTCCGCTTCAAGTCGCAGCCAGAGTACCAGATGGTCCTACAGCCACACCTCTCCTCCCTGCCCCTCGGCTATGAAAACGTGCACAAAGAGCTGCGACGCCTACGGGACAAAGGTTTCTTCGAATGCTATAAAGGTCCACCGTTTGCTCCATGGCAAACGCATTCAAATGGGGTAGCCTTCAGGAAACTCGAGCCAGACCGACCACGACGCACCACCGACGGCGGCAGCCCAAGGCGCGGAGAGAAGCCCAGTCTAACCCCTAGCGCATCGGGCTACTACCGCCGCAGCAGCTCCAAGTGGATGACCGACACCGACGGAAGGCGCGTCGTGCCCATCAACTCCACCCGTTGGCCAGAAGAAGACCTGCAGCGCGGCACGCTGGAGATCTTCTTCCAGGGCTGGAAGGAGCGCCTGCGAAGCACCGCCGGCTCTCCTCCGCCGGGGCTCCACCCCCTCCTCTCATTCCACGGACCGGGTCTGTCCACCCCCCCGGCATCGCGCCCGCCGTCGCGCCCGCCATCCCCGCTGCCGCAACCGCCGCTGCAACGCCGAGCCGTCATCATCTTCTCCGGCGCTCCCGACAAGCCCTTCAGCCTCTCACAGTCCCTCAGGGAGCTCGGGTGGCTCGTCCAAGATTTTGACCTGCTTGAGGGGAAAGACGACCACAACGTGCTGCTCAAAGAGCCGTCCGACGCGATCGCCCGGGCAGCAGCCGAAGCGCACTTCGTCTGGATGGCTCCGCCCTGTAACCCCTACTCCGTCGCCGCAGATCACAGGCCCCAACTCTTCTCGGTCAAAAGCCAGTGGTGGCTGTGGATGGCCCAAGAGTCCGAGGGTGCCGAGACCGGTCGGCTCCACCCGGCTTGGTCAGCGTACGCCCGCCAGGCATGGGCGATCAGCCGCTTCGTCGCTCGCGTTATACTCGCCTGCCGCGCCAGGCGCGTCTTCTGGTGCATCGAGAACCCGCCGCGGCGCGACCTGCCGGGAGTGCTCGGCTACTGGGAGGAATTCGCAGACTACGGGACGCTTTGGCACGCGCTCAACGCTGACGAGCGCCTGGCCGCAGTCAACACCTGGGACGTCACTTTCCCTTACTGCGCGCTCGGCACACCCTACCAGAAGGTCACCACGCTGCGCTCAAATTGCCGCGACCTGATCCTCGCGTTCGGCAACCTAGTTTGCACGCACGAGCGGCATGAGGGCCGACTTCGCGGGGCCGCCAGCGACGGCACGCCCCACTCTCGGTCTGCCGCCGCCTATCCGCTCGCCTTCATCACCCGCGTCTGCGAGGCGATTGACTCCGCGACCCAGGCCCGCTCTTCCCCTCACGACGCCCCACCGCCAGCTGAAGAGCCGCCAGCGGAGGAGCAGCCGGAGGCGAGCGCGTCGACCCGCGGGCAGCTCTCTCTCAACTCGCGACCGGCCGCTCCCGCCCTCCGCCTCGGCCAGGTGGTCGACGTGGACATCACTCGCGCAGGTCCCACCCCGCAGTTCGCGAATCCTTTCAGGATGGGAATCCATGGGACTGATGGCCGCCTCCGCGGCCTTGCGACGGCCACCCACCGCTCGTGGCTCCTCGCCCGGACGACGCGGGCGGGAGAGTGGCCGACGGCGCTACCCGTTTCTAGGCACCTCCAGGACCTCACGGGCGAGGACGTGGAGAAGGCTCTGCATGATCTCTTCGAGCGGCACGGCAGAGCCTGCCGCTACCACTTCGTCTGCGGCGCAAGATGCTTCGGAAAATCCTGCCACGGTCAAGCCCTCTTAGCGCTCGCCGCCCAGATCCTGGACGGGTCGGCTGACCCGCCTTTTGCCAGAGAGCTCAAGATCACAGTGCCCGAGGCAATGAACGATCTCGCCGTGCTCATGCATGTCTCCTACCTCACCGACGGCCTCCTCCCAGTCATCCAGATCGCAACCGACGTCTCCGACTTCTTCAACCAGCACCGCCTCCACCCCTGCGAAGTCCCTCGAGTCGGCCTCGTGACCCTGGATATCGACCTCCTGCTGAAGGCGACGGGTCGGCTCCGTCGGCATGACCCGGAGTTCTGCAATGTTGCTGATTATGTGCTAGGCTACGGCTTCTTCTTCGCGTCGCAGATCGGCCAGAGGCACGCCTACCTCCTCTCCTTTCTCTGGCTCGTCGAGATGCTCCGCGAGTGCGGCCCGATCGTCGAAGCCCTCTGCCGCCGGTTCCCGGTTCTGACCCGCTGGATGGAGGAGCGACGGAAGCTCCTCGAGCCCCCCGCAGAGGCCGACTGGCTCGATCCGACGGCGAAGGTTCGTCTCGGCCAAGCCCAGCTCTTCGCGATGAGCATGTACACCGACGACGCCCACAAAAAGATCCTCTCGGTGGAGCTCGCGGTCCTTGGCCTGCGAACTTGGCTCAAGATCACGTCCTCGCTGAACCTGACCATGGCTATTGTCCAGAAGCAGATGATTGGCCAGTTCATCACGAACCAGGGCCTTCGCTTCCACTCGGGTTTCGGCATCGTCTACGTCCCTCACGACAAGCTTCGGCGGTCCTTCGCCAGCATCTCCGAGGCTGCCGCGGGCACCCTCGCGCTCCGCGACTACCACTCCCTCCTTGGCTTGCTCCAGTCCCTCATCTTCGTGGTCGGCCTTCGACGCTCCTCGACCTTCGGTCTCTGGGCGCCCCTTTCCGGCGACGTGAATCCAGAGCACCTTCTCGTCCCCTCGCCCGCCATTCGACAACGGCTGGAAGAGTGGCGGTCACGCCTGTCCGAGTGCGCCGGCGCGTCCTTCGAGGCCGGCGTCGAAAAACCCTCGGACGATCGCGACGCTGCTTCCCCCACCGAGGCTCGCCTTGTCTTCGTGTTCCGCAGCGATGCCAGCAAGGAGGGCGCCCGCATGTCCGGCCTCGGCGGCTGCTTGGGGGGGCGGGGATGGCGATACCCCGACGCCAGGCCCCTCTCCGGAGCCGAGCTCGACTTGCCCGTGGCCGTTACAGAGTTCGCCGCCTTCTTCGGCCAGGTCGAGCAGGCCGGCGACGAGGTCCCCGACGACGCCCTCGTCCTAGCCGAGGTCGACGCGCTCGCCACAGCGCTAAGCCTGACCGAGGAAGCAGCTCAGTCTCACCTCATGCAGGAAGTCTACTCGGAGCTCCAGCAGCTGCCCCAGTTCCTGCGCATCCGCGATCGCCTGATCGTCGCTCACTGCCACGGCGATGCGAACATCATGGCAGACGCTTTCTCTCGAGGCGAGCTCGACACGGCCAAAGAGATCTGCCGACAGATGGGCATGTCTTTCGACCTGCAACCGAGCCCCCCGCGCCTTCGCTCCCTCATGAGACGCCTTGCCCGGCTCCACCGCGCCTCCACGGCACCGGGAGTCTCGAACCCGAACATGGCCCCGTCCCCGTTCGCCCACCTCGCTCAGGCCGAGCTCGATCTGCATCGGTGGCGCGAGTACGAGACCTACCTGCTCGCGCTCGACGACGAAGCCCTGCGCGCCATTCCCACGCCGCCCCCGCCCAGCAGCGAAGCCTCTCGCGAGGGATGGGAGCCCCCGTCCGAGGGTTGGGAATCCGACCGGGAGTGGGACCGCTCGCCCCGCTTCCCCCGCGACACTGGCGACGACGAGCCCGGGGAGATCTTCACTTCGACCACGCTGGGCTCACACAACATCGCGATGGACGGTCGGCCCGTCGCCCACCCGGACGTCACTATGCATTTCCCGGCGGGCTACGGCGCACCCGCGGCGGCTCCCGAGACTACCCCTCGCGCCGCCCGCTCCTCGGCGGCCGCCCTCACTCCGATTCGCTACTCGCTGCCGGATTTCCAACTGCGCGTTGCCGAGGCGCCCGCGAGCCGCAAGCGCCCCGGCGAATGCCTGCTCTCGTACCCCGACAGCTACCTCCGCGAGCCCTCCCCCGTCCGATGCCCGCCCCTCCCCGAGTCCACCTCCTCTCCGATGCCACCAGGCCTAGCCGGGCTCGTCTCTCGGATGCTCGAAGAGGATACTTCGAGGCTTGCTCTGCGCCCCACCTCCTTCACCCTCCTCTCCTTGTGCGAGCAGCTCTATGACCCTCGAAGATGCACCGCCGCCCGCACCTCCAAGGGCCAAAAGTCAGCTTGGGTCCATTGGGCCGCCTGGTGCCAGGTGCACAACACGGAGCCCTGGCGCCTCGAGCGCTTCGTCACCGACACCGACCACCACCGAGAGGCGGTGCTTCAGGCTGGCTTCATCAACTTCGTGCACCTCCGACAATCCGCTCGCCCAAGGAGCGGTCGAAAGGCCGCTCTCCCGAGCAGCGCCGCCAAGACGCTAGCGCACATCCGGAAGATGCACAAGGACCGCGATTTCCCCATGGTCGCGTCCCGGCTCGTGCAGAACGAGATCCAAAAGCTTTACATGGACCACAAATCGCGTCACGGCGTCAAGGACCTCATCCCCAAGAGGAAGGAACCCTTCACGCGGGACATCTTGCTCAACACGATCCTCGGCGCGCCCGACGCGACGGCGGTCGGTCGCTTCAAGATCGTCTGGGCGTCTCGCAGCGGCCGCGCTCTCCGCGCCCTCACCAAAACTCTCGCCTCTACAGGCTTCCGGAAATCCGAAGTCTCCGTCGAAAAGATCGGCCAACCCCTGTGCGACTGCCTCACCCGAGCCAGCCTCTCCTGGCTGCTTCGCGGCAAAGTCTTTGCCTCCGGCTCCGCCCCGGCCGACCTCCTGTCGCAACCGCAAGAAGGCGACTTTGCCATCCTGCAGCCGCCCCCGAGCAAGTCCGACCCCTTCGACATGGTCTGGGGCTCCAAGCCGATCTTCCTACCCTTCGACGCGGACCCCCTCTCAGCCTTCACCTCCCTCGCAGACATCGAGCTCAACGACCCGGTCACCGGCCCCCCAGAGCTGACCGCGATGTTCACGGCCGACGACGGCTCGCCCTTCACCGGCCACTTCCTCGATCGTCTGCTCCACGGGCTCCTCCTCCGCCACTTCCCCGAGTCCGTCGCCAAAAACTACTCCTGGCACTCATGTCGCATCTGGCTCGCCACCGCCCTCCTCGCCTCCGGCGCTTCCCGCGCCCAGATCCAAGCGCTCTGCCGATGGCAGACAGAGGAGAGCCTCAACATCTACGCATGCCTGGGGGCGCAACAGTACTCGCTCCTGCTCGCCGGGGCGTTCAAAGTCCGCATCGACGCGGCCCGCGCCGCCACCCTCGCCGACGCCGCCCCGTTCATATGCAGAAACGACGTCCTCGCCGCCACCGGCGCAGCCCGCGCCCTCGCCGCCGCCCCCAAAGACGCTCTCGACGCCGACGTCGCGCCCGACGACGATGCCGACGACGACTGATTGCAGAGGCACACAGGCGACTGCCCACGGCTAGTGAGCGCCGCGCTGGTCACTCACGAGGCACACAGGCAGCCGCCCACGGCTAGTGCGCGCGGCCGCGCTGGTCACTCTCGCGAGACACACAGGTGCCCGCCACGGCTAGTGAGCGGCCCGCTGGTCGCTCGCACCTCCCCGAGTCACAGACGGCTACCCACGGCTAGTGGCTACCGCGCTGGACCTCGCACTGAGATACACAGACGACCGCCCACGGCTAGTGAGCGTCATGCTGGTCACTCAGCCCCTCCCCGAGACACAGGCGGTTACCCACGGCTAGTGGCTACCGCGCTGGCCCTCGCACTGAGGCGAACAGATGACCGCCCACGGCTAGTGAGCGCCATACTGGTCACTCAGCCCCTGATTATCCCGCCCTCCCACCCTTCGGCACCGAGCAGGGGGACGACACGGACTACACGGCCCGTTGCGGCGCCACATGCCTGCCACGCAGGCATCGATCAGGGCCTACCCGCCACGCCGACCCACAGGAGCGTGTCACGTCCATGCTTTCTAATATTGCCCTACTCTTTGCGGTTGCCCCCCCAACCGCCCAAGAGTCT
>Ga0209550_10006995_pt1 | contig 10472 bp, 5 predicted proteins | sample LauGreSuBDMM15SN_2_FD_187567 | JGI IMG/M metagenome (GOLD analysis project Ga0209550, IMG submission 187567) | Freshwater lake microbial communities from Lake Michigan, USA - Su13.BD.MM15.SN (SPAdes) (version 5) | ecosystem: Environmental > Aquatic > Freshwater > Lake | place: Lake Michigan, USA... | reverse complement strand
CAGATCACCTAGGCGAGCTCTGTACGGTGCTGCTCGCCAACACGGTGCTGCTCGCCAATGCTGCGGGCGACTGAAAGGGCAAACGAAGCGGCCCGCCGCCTGCCAGCCCCCCCACGCCTGCCATCGCCTGCCGGAGCTTGGACGTGGCCGCACGCAGGTACTCGCGCTCCTCGACGAGGTGAATGTTACCCGTCGGCCGCCAGGCGCGAGCGACACGTGCGCCACCGCCATCCGCCGCCATCGTCGCCTCATCGCTCTCGCCCAACACGACGCTCTCGCCCGCGACGCCGTTCTCTTCCCCAGTCGGCTGTGGCTGGTGAGGCTGCTGCCTGGGGTTCGCACGCCTATGCTCTCTGTAGCGCGCGTGCAGCGGCTCCGTCGGCATGCGGGGTGGGCGCTCACCCTCCTCGTCGGCCTCGACAGCGTGAGCGTCAGGAGGTGTCTTCGCGCCCAAGGACAAGCGGGGGCGAGTCGATGGCGGCGGCGGCTCGGCGGCGTGTAGGCACACTCCCGTGGTGACCTCCACGCGCTCTATCGAACACGCCTCGGCCATCGCGTCCGCTTGGGCCGCGCGCTCAGCGGCCACTGCATCACGGGCAATCAGCGAAATGTCGTCCGTCATCATCACCTCCGCCTCGGCCGCGGAAGTGATGCTCACGCGCACTCGCAAGCAAGCTCCCCGCATCGCCTGCGCCGCCGCCGCGGCCAGCGCTTCGTCGGCGCGCCGGTGCCTCGCCTTGGCGCGCTCCTCGCGCCCGAGATTGCGACTCAGATCAGCCACGTGGCGCGCGGCCGCTGCGAGCTGGGATTGCGTCGTCGCGAGCTGCGAGCGCAAAGTCGCGGCTCGCGCGTCGGGATCCGTCGTGGCCGTGGCCTCCGAGGACCGCGAGGCGCCGTGATGAGCGCCGGCCTCCGAGGCCGCCGTCGCCGCCTTGACGGCCGCCGTCGCCGCCGCCAGCCGCTCGCACAACCCCGCGACTAAATCGGGCGCGGACGCGAACACCCCCGGCGCCGTCGCACCGAGGTTGTCCCCGTACTCGTTGGATGAGGGGGGCAGCAGCCCCGGCGTCCCTGGGGTCCTCCCGGGGGTCGCCGCGCGCGCCTCGGCATCCGCGACCCTCACGTCTGCGGCCTCTACCGTCGCCTCCAGCAGCACCATCTGCGCATCGGTGAAGTCCGCCACCTCCGCGGCCGCAGCCTGCGCCTCGAGACGCGCCGCCTCGAGCAGACGCGCCGCCTCGAGCGCCTCAAGCGCCTCGAGACGCGCCGCCTCGGCACGTGTCGCCTGCGCCACGGCTGCATCCGCGCGTGCGCCCGCGTGCGCCGCCGCCTCCGCCGCCGCGGCACTCTCGGCCACGCATGTCTCCACGTGCTCGAGCACCTGGAGCCTGTCGGCCTCGCGTGCGGCATCGGAGAGGCGCAGCGCCTGCTCGAGGGCGCGGCTAGTCGCCTCCTGCTCGGCAAGCCGCGCCTGGAGCGCCGCGGTCTCCATCTGCCACCTCTCGCGCTCCGCCTCATGCGCCTGCGCCGCCTGCTCGAGTTGCTGCTGTTGCTGCAGCTGCTGGAATTGGTGCTCCTGTTTGAGTTGCTTTTGCTGTTGCTGCTGCTGCTGTTGCTCTTGAAGTTGCTGCTGCTGTTGCTGCTGCTGTTGCTGAAGTTGCTGCTGCTGTTCAAGCTGCTGCTGCTGGAGCTGCTGCTGCTGGAGCTGCTGCTGCAGCTCTTCCACATGGGTGCGCGCCGCGGCCAGCTGCTCGGCCGCCCTCCGCCGCTGCTCGTGCACAGCCGCGTGCGCTGCCTTGAGCGCCTCCTCTCGCTGCTCCAGCCGCGCCGCGCGGCTCTGATGCGCCTCGGCGGCCTGCACCTCGAGGGCCAGAGTCAGCAGCGCGACGTCGTGCGCCTCTCCCCTGGCAACCAGGTGCGCCTCGAGCTCACTCACATGTGCGAGCGCCTCGAGCAGCTGGTCGTTAGTGACGACGAGCTCCCCCTCGATCTCGGAGATCGCAATCTCGCTCTGCACGCGCGTCAGCTCCGCGGAGCGTCGTTCGCTCTGCACGTGCGCCAGCTGCTGCTGCGCCGCGCCCAGCTGCTGCTGTGTCAGCTCGAGCTGCAACTGGCTCGCGCCGAGCTGAGCGTGCGCCGCCTCGAGCTGCTGACGAAGCAGACGCTGAACGAGCGCCGCCTCGGCGGAAAGCACCGCCTCGCGTTGCGCGAGCGCATCCGAGTCGACACGCACTATACGTGCGGGTTGGTTGCGCACGCGCGCCGCGCGCCGCCCGAACTGAAGCGTTGAGCGTGTCTCGGCTAGGTCGGTAGTGCGCGCGGAGATGGTGACGAGCAGAGAGGTGCGGCAGTTGCCGCCGAGCGACTCCTGCAGCAGCCGCGTGAGTGCCGAGTTACGAAAGGGCACATGCGAGGGCGAGGGCGTCTGCGATCGGTGCCTGCCGCCGACGCCGCCTGCCGGCGAGGGCGGCAGTGCGACGGCGCCGTTGAGCTCGGCCAGCCGCGAGATCACATTGCCGAGAGCAAACAGCGATACATTTATCTGCTGCGCCTCGTTGAGCTCGGTGCCCGAGACCGCCGTGCGCTTGACGCGTTCCGAGCCGGCCAAGTCACAGATCGTCAGCTTCGCGTGGTACGCGAGCGGCAACGCCTCTGTGGAGACGGTACGGGCGGCGGTAGCAGTGGCTGCGCCAGGGGCGGGGGCGGCGCAGGTGAATGTGGGCGCGGCGCCGGTGGCCGCGCCGGCGGCCACGCCGGTGGCGGTAGCGGTGGCGGTGGCGGTGGCGACGGCGGCGCCGGTTTCCTGTCGATAGCTGACGCTAAAGATGGCGACGGCGTGGGAGCGCGACGAGTGGCGATTGAGCTGCGTGGATGAGAAGTGGAGCCGTGCCGCGCCGCTCTGGATGATCGCCACGCCCGCGGCTACCGTCTCGATCGGCACCGTCGTCGCGCGGTGCACGTACACGCCGCAAGCTGGGTCCTCTCGCAGGGCAAGAGAGGCGCTCTCGCCCTCGCCGCCGCCCTCGGCCAGCAGGTCATACACCTTGTCCAGGTACACCTGCACGTACTGCAGGCTGATCGAGATCGCGCAGCCCGCTGGCGCCGTCGGCGCCGTCGGAAGCGCCTCGGTGACGGAGACCAGCGCGGGAGCACGCGCACGCCTCGGGGACGAAGAGCGGCCGCCAAACTCGACGGGCACGGGCGAGCAGTTGCCTATCTCGGCAAGCCTGTCGCCGTCTTCGTCGTCCGAGGGTTCGTCGGGTTCGTTAGGTTCGTCGGGTTCGTTAGGTTCGTCGTCCGAGGGGTACCCCGAGGCGGTGGTGGACGCTGCCACCGAGTCCGTGGTCGCGTGCGTCTTGGCGAGGGCGCTCGCCTGCGCGTCGGCGAAGAGCGCGCGCAGCATTCGCGGCATCAGCCCCTCCGCAGCAGTGCCGAGCCGCCCGGGCTCATTGAGCGTGTACGTCTTGCCCGTGCCTGTCTGGCCGTAGGCGATGAGCGTGCCGTTGTAGCCGTCGAGCACCGAGCGCACGAGCGGCTGGCCGAGCTGCCGGTACACGCGCGCGTTGTCCGCTTCGCCATCGAAGACATGGTTGAAGCTGAAGCGGCCGCCATCTGCGAGCGAGATGGTGTGCGCCTCTGGCGAGGCCTCGACGGTCAGCACCGGCACACCTGACGTGTGCGGCAGCACACGGACGTACACCTTCATCATGTCGTTGTCGTATGGCGTCGAGGCCTCATGCACATCCGTGTCTTCGCTGTGCACGGATGCAATGTCGGAGACAAATCCTACCTCTTGAATCATAAGTGGCGATGGTGGGCCGTCAGCCCTGTACGGCTGTGCGGAGAACGCGGTAGCAGGTTGTCTCAGACTCGTGGGAATGTGAAGCAGTGGCTGGGACATGGGTGGCCGGTTGAATGTCGGCGACGGCAACGTCTGCGCCACCGCTGCAGATGGTGCTGCCATCGCTGCAGATGGCGCTAGTGTTGCTGACGACAAGGGCGGCGGTCCAGGGGCCCGAGGAGGTATCCTCGCCGCGCTGGGCCCTGGACGGCCGGCGTATTTCTGCAAGCTTGCGAGCTGCGCATTCGTCATGCGTGTCGAAGCTCGACAAGCAGCAGGAGCACGACCCGGGAGGTCGATCGAAGGTCGACCGCCTGCAGGGCGGCGCGATGGCTCCGCCATATTCCTGCAAATCCTGGTAATCCAGTCCGCGGCGGAGAGTCCGCAACCTCCGAATTTATTGCCGTGGATAATTCAACGTTTCTGCCGAGCTGGGGAGTTCGGGTCGGGGACGCTCGAGAAACGCACGCACGCGAGCCCCAATCCTGACGAACTCTAGAATTCCTTATGTCGGCTCCTGGCAAGCGAAAGAGCGAGCAGCTCGTCGCACCGAAGCCGGCGCCGGTGGTGCCTGCGGAGGCTGAAGCGGACGATTCGGGTCGTGCACGCAAGAGTGCACGCAGCCGCGGTGTGAGCGTCAAGCTCACGGGCGCTGGAAGCTGCAAGCAGCAAGAGGCGGCGGAGCCGGGCAGCGGCAATGCCGATGACACTGACATGCCTCCGGCGGCCGACGCGCCGATGGTGGCTAGTGGCGGCGGCGGCGGCAAGTTTGACGTGGGCGACACGATCATCTTGCTCAACGGCTCGCTCTGCTACGAGGCGGACGTGCTGCAGGTGCAGGGTGCCGATGCTCCTGCAGCTACCAAAAAGGGCACGAAGAAGGCAGAGCCGGCGCCGGCGGCGACGCGCTCGTACCTCGTCCGGTACACCAAGTGGCCGCGGCGGCCCGAGGAGTGGGTGGCGGAGATGTTCGTCAATGAGTGGAGCGAGACGCTCGCGAAGGGTGCCACCAACCGGCCGCCGCGCGCGCGCATGTGGGACGCGAAGAAGGCGGGCGGCGCCAAGGGCGGCGCGGCAGGCGCCGATGACGAGGAGGAGCTCGACGAGGAGGACGAGCCCGCGCCTAAGCCAGCACCCAAGGTAGACGGAGGTGCCGCGCCCAAGGTCGAGGATAAGGCCGAGGGCCGACGGTCGGGGCGCGGGCCTAAGCCTTCGACGGCAGTCAACGAGACGGGCGCGGACGAGGCGGGTAGTAAACGGCAGCGCAAGTCGAACGACAAGGCCGAGGAGGTGAAGGAGGAGAAGGCTGCGGGCAAGGGTGTCGGCGCGGTGCGTGGCGCGGCCGCGGGCGGCGGAGGCCGCGCAGCCGCGCGCTCGGTAACGCCTTTCTCCGACGGCGAGGGTGGTGAGTCGACGATGGCGGTGCACGCAGACGAGGACGCGAACGCACTCATGGACCTGTTTGGCGGCGGCGGCGGCAAGAAGGACCCCAAGACGCTCAAGGAGGAGGGCGAGGAGGAGGACGACGATATGAACGACGACGAGGAGGAGGGCGAGGACGATGACAACGAGGAGGAGGATGGCGAGGATGGCGAGGAAGACGAGGACGAGGACGAGGAGGAGGAGGAGGAGGAGGAGGCAAACGACGACAGAGAGGGCGAGGCCGAGGTCGACGATGACGAGGAGGAGGAGGAGGTGGAGGACGACCTCAAGCTCATCCTCGCGCAGCAGAAGCAAAAGGATAAAAAGGATGCCAACCTACTCAAGGAGCAGGAGGCTGCGCAGCTTGAGATCAAGTCGCCGCGCGCCGAGGCCAAGAAGGCGATGGAGGACGCGCGCCGCAAGCACCGCCGCAAGGGCCTGCCGATGAAATCGCTGCCTGCGCCGCGGGAGATCGACCTGGCGGCGCGCACGCTCGAGGGAGAGGGCGATCCCAAGGCCGCACTTTCAGACGAGCGCCCTCCGTCATCCGCTGCAACGACCAAAGATACCTCGGGCGTGGCGCGCGTGCGCCGGCGTAAGCCTGCCAAGCCGTGCGCCAGCCTCCTGCCCATGTGGTGAACAACAGCGGCAGCTTTAGCAACAGAAGCAACAGCAGCAGCGGCAGCGGCAGCGGCAGCAGCAATGCGCTCGCTCAGACGCAAGGGCGTCCAGCGAGAGCACGCTGTCGAAGGGGCGGCTCGTGCAGATGTGGAAACAAGAGAGGCATGTGATTGCCAGCGCCCCCCGACGGGTGCGGCCTTTGCGCAGGGGATTGGCGGTAGGGGCGAAAGGAGCAAGAGGGGCACAGTCGCGGAGATGAATATGTTCTCAGCAGCGGCGGCGCACACAGCACGGCACAGTGGGTGTCCCTCCTGACGATGAGAAGGAGCTGTTTGTCGGCCGTTATGGCCGCCTATGTACTGTTCCGGTTTCTTGCACAACGTATCGAATTAAGGTTTACGAACGGCGCGACGTGTACGATAATCGAACTTTCGCGCGCGCGGGTCGTCGTGTTCCCCGGTAAGCGCTTCCGCCGGCGTACCAGACGGTCACGCCAGGCTGCAGGCTCGTCCACCGGGCGACCGATCGCGATGCATCCATTACGCCGTGCGCGGTGCGGCCGACCGCCGGTTGCGGTTCGCCTCGTTAGATCGGCGTTAGACCACTCGCGCACGCCCTCGCAGCATGTATTGCTACTACCGAAGTGTACCATGATAGGCTCATCGACAGCAGCCCTCCTCTGTGCTTGACGGGTCGACGCTCCACGGCGGTGCGAGCGCAAAGAAGATGACGGAATAGCGTAGGCCCGAGTAGGGCAGAACCTCGTGCTCAAAGCGGCCGTCAAAGCGCACGAACCGGTCGCGCGTGTTCACGTCGAGGATACCGTCCTGCCCATGCACGCGCAGCTCGCCGCCTTCGTACTCGCCGAATGCCGTGGCCACCTGGTAGGTGGCGTCCTTGTCGTCTCGGTGGCGTGAGCCGCGGAAGTTTTTGTTGAACTGAACCGAGGTCCACGGGTACGTGGGATCAGCGGCGCTAATGAGGGCGGAGGCGGCCTCCCAGAGCTGCTTGTGCTTCTTGGTGACCGAGGCTGCATCCCACACTCCCATACCCGCCTTGAAGGCGAAGGGCAAGTAGGGCCCATTTTGTTTGGCCCACACCTTCGTCGAGAGGCCGAGTTTGAACGACTGCTCAGCCATCTCGCCGCGGAGCTTACCGTCGGCGGGCATCACCGACCAGTCCAGCGCGTCGAGCAGCTCACGCATCCGCGCCGCCTCTGCCCTCGGGAGCGGCAGCCCATTCACACGGCCAAGCCAGACGTCTCCGCCCGTAAGCCGCCTGTGCTTGAGCAGGCAAGCAGCCAGCAAACCACCCGGCTGCTTCGGCGTACCCGAGCGTGCGACGGCGCAGAACTCATCCACGGCCGCGTTGGCCGCGCCCACCTCGCAAGTGAGCAGTAGATGCCGGAGCGTTGGCGCCGGCAGCATCTGCGCGGGGTTCGCCGAGCCCACGGCCCCCTTGACTTTGGCCTCGAGGCCCGCCAGCTGCTGGCGCATTGGCGCGGAGAGGGTGCCGCCAAACCCCTCCTCGGCCGTGGCCGATGTTGCAGCGGTGCACACGTGGATGCGTGAGCCGCCCACGGTCGCGAGCGCTGGCTGCAGCGCGAGCTCGACCGCACGCGCCGAGGCGAGAGCTAGGCATGCTGCGACACGGGGCTGCTTGGTACTCCAATCTTGGAGCAACCTGATCTGCGACGGCGCGCACGCGGCAAAGTGCCGCTGCAGCTCGAGCTCGCTCATGCCAGCGGGCACGCCAAGGACAAGGAGCACATGATTAGCGTCCATGCCCACGGACGCCGCAACGGCGGCGGATGTTGCAGGAGAGGAGGCGGCACGAGGCAGAGCGGCTGTAGGAGGGTCGGCCACACGCTGCTTCTTCTTGGGCTGGGGTGCTGCAGCCTCGGCACGGCCGGTATGGCTGCTGCCGACTGGTGCACGCTCGTCAAGAAAGAGCTGTTCGACCTTCGGTGGTGCAGCATTGACGCTGGCGACGGGGCTGCTGTCAATTGGCAAAGACTCGTCTGGCACACGCTTCCTCTTCTTCTTCTTCACGGCCTTCACAGCGGCAGGTCGTACCGATGGCGAAGATCCTACGGAAAAGAGCATTGGTGGCGGCGGTGCCGCGACTGACGGCGCCGCGAATGATAAGTGACTCGCTTGGCGCTGCGCCTTCCTCATGGAGGATCCGTGGTTGGTTCGAGAAGCGCACGTGATTGCGGCGGTTTCAAAACTCGTCTTCGCGTACGGGGCTTCACGAACACGTTTCCAAAACCTTCGGAGTGCTGCGAGCGGACAGCACTAGGAATCCCCTCGTCTTACATGTGTTCCTTAAAAATAAGCGTATAAACTATACGCGAGCCGGATTCGTCATTCGAAACGGGCAGGCTCGTACCTCGTTTCGCCGGGGCGGTTACATGGGAACATGGCATGTCGGACCATTCAAGCTTTCAAGGCCCCGCCGGGAGACGCGCGGACACGTGGCAGTGACGTGACAGTACCGAAGGAGCCCGAGGCTGATGGCTTTCCCACCGCGCCACGTTTATGCCTCATCATCGGTCGCCGCCTCCGCAGCACCAGCGGTGAGCATCGCCGCCATCGGGTCGTCGCTCCGCTGCTTGATTCGATGGTAGGCCTCCATCTCTTCGGCCGTGGTCTCCACCGAGGTCATCGAGTTGTACCTGCGCTTGCGCTCGTCGAGCACAGACTCGCGCTGGCGTACGCGTTCCGTGGCGATCGCCGCCTGCATCTTGGCGCCATCGAGCGGTGCGTCCGCGAGGTCCTCGCCCGTGCCAAACATGGCACTCTGCGGCAGCGCGGACGAGCTGCTACCCGCGAGCGACCTGCACGTACCGACCCCAGTGCTACTGCTGCTACCACCGCCGGCCGCCGCAGCCGCCGCGTCCGCAGCCGCGCCGCCGCCATCAGCAGGCGCCGAGCGCTGCGCCGCCGCGAGCATCCGCGCTCGCTTTCCCGCCGCGCCAGTGCCGTAGGCGTTGCGCACGGTAGCATGGTCGTCAGCGTACCCCCATCGGAAGTTCTGCCGGTCGAAGAAGGAGCCCCACACGGCCATGTGGTTGAACACGTGCACATCCTCCTCGTACTTTGAGCGCACGATTGCCTTCTCGCGCCCGTGCTTGAGCGCGCCCGAGCGCGTGTACTCGGTGTACTCTTCAGTCTGTGCGAAGAGCAGCTCGTCGGGTGGCTTCTCGAGGTGTTCGGCGCCGCCGTACTTTTCGAGCACGCGGTTCACCTTCGTCTCCTGCAGCTTGGCCTTCTTCTCGCGGTAAATCTTGTTCATGAGCTCGATGCTCGTCGGGTCGGCGTTCAGGTGGATAGAGGAGCCTTTGGAGGAGGCCTCGAGCTCGTACAGCTGGAGCGCGGCGAGCTCGCGCGCCTGGCCCGAGCGCCTCTCCTCGTTGTACGGCACAAAGTCGTGCGCCGTGCCGGGCAAAGGATTCTCTCGCATCGAATGCGTCTTTGGGTCATAGAAGGCCGAGTTGACGTCGAGGTTGAGCAAATACTTGGCTGTGTCCTCTCGGATGCGCAAGTTGCGCACGGTCATCTTCGCACCACCGTTCTTGTTTGCGTTCATCTTGGTACCCACGTTGAGCTGCTCCGACTCGGCCAGCTTGCCCTCGGGGTCGTCGAGCCCCGCCGCCTCGTCGTCCGTGTCTGCGTCCGTGTCCGAACCCTCGCCCTCCTCGCCCTCCTCATCGTCCTCGGCGCCGCCGCCACCCTCGCCGCCGTCGGCGGCCTTCTTGGCCTGCCGCTTGCGCCGACGCTCCGCTCTGCGCTCCTCGCGCTCCTTCTCCTTGGCTGCGAGCTGCCCAACCTGCGTCTGCTTGTGCTGCTTGATCCGCACCTCCATCTCCTTCTCGTGCGCCTCAATCATCAGCGTGTGATCGGATGGGTCGTACTGCGCCCAGTGGTCGCGCTTGCCTGCGTAGTCGAAAACCATCTCGACAACCGCCTCGTCCGCCTTGATATCCGTGCCCGTGAATTTGGCGCCTTTCTTGCGCGGTCGCTCGACGCAGTCCTTTGCGGCGTGCGTCATCGCGCCGCAGTTGGTGCAGGCGCCCTTGCGGAACTTGGTTGCCGCGGGGCCGGCTAGCTGACCACGCGGAATGAAATCGCTCACAGTGGCTACCGGCTTCTTACCCTTGAGATTCTTCTGGTGCTGCAGGCCAGGCCCCTCAGCGTTGAGGTACCACGGCGCCTGCGACATGTACTGCGGAATGTGTGGGTTGATCTCGTTGCCATCGGCATCCCGCTCGGCCGGCACCGTGCCCGCCTTGCGCGCCTCCTCGAGCTCGCGCTCGCGGCGCCGGTCGTCGATCGACTTGCTCATGTCCGCCCACTATTCTGCGCGGACGACGGACGAACCTTGGTGCGCACGTCCGACAGACCCGTGCGAGGCACCATAATGACGAAAATGATCAAGTCGAAAGTCAACTCACTGTGGAAGCTCGAACACGTCCTCTGCAGACCTCGGAATCTCGAACTCGCGAGGTCCGACCTTCTCGCCATGCTGCGCCACAGCATACTTCGACGACGGCCAACCCCCGCCACGGCTGCACGGCGGCTGCACC
>Ga0209550_10006993_pt1 | contig 10472 bp, 12 predicted proteins | sample LauGreSuBDMM15SN_2_FD_187567 | JGI IMG/M metagenome (GOLD analysis project Ga0209550, IMG submission 187567) | Freshwater lake microbial communities from Lake Michigan, USA - Su13.BD.MM15.SN (SPAdes) (version 5) | ecosystem: Environmental > Aquatic > Freshwater > Lake | place: Lake Michigan... | reverse complement strand
ATTTTTTATACATTTCTACTATAAAATTATTTAAAATGATTTCAATTTCTTTTTCATTTATATTTAGTTTTTCTTTATTTGCAGAAACATATGCAATCAAAGACAATTTAAATTTGTTAAATTCTTGATTCAGTGCATTTCGAGCACATCTATTTTGTAGTGATTTATTATGTAAAATCCAATCTAATTTTGTTTGTTTATTATATTGTTCCCAATGTGGTGACGATGTAATTGTTTTATTTTCTTCACTTTTTGTGTTGGAATTTTCTTTGCTATCAGACATATACGGTAAATAATTATTTATATTATTATAATATAATAATATAAATAAATTTAAATAGTACACACTATTATCAATTATATTTTCAAATAGTTCAAAAAATAGTTCAAAAGAAATGAGTTATCAAAATCAAAAAAACGCATCAACAACAGATGTTAATAAATCTATAATTGTAAAAGGGTTTAATAAACATTTTGAAGAATTTATTGAAGATGTTCAAAGCATTTTCCCGGAAGATGATGAAGTGGTAACCATGAAGAATTTAATGTTTCTCTTGAAAAAATCGAATCCGAGAATAATAATGGAAAGTTGGTACATGTACATTAGCACACCGTACAAAGAACCGATTGAAAAGGGTGACATTTCTTTTTTTGTAAATAAAGATTATTCGGTGGATGTTACTATGACCGATGGTATTTCCAACTTTATCGAGCGTTTGAGAGGATATGTGAGAAATATGGCGGAGGAAAATCAACAAAAATCAATGAAGTATATTCAGAATTTGTGTAATTTGACAAAAATGTATTATACGCACCACCACACTTAAAACCATCTGGTGTGGGTGGAAGCTATTCAAGTAACATCTCAATCTATTAGAATGAACGTAGCAACCACCGATGCTATAAATATAAGCGAAGTTTTAGCTGGATAACCGCTGGCGATATTATAAATATTCAATCCACTGGAAATAGATTACACAATTGCTGCATTCGCAATTTATTTTCATTCGGCTCGTATTTTGAATTAAATGAATTCTCTCTTCATGTTTAATTGATAAACATTTATAGAATATTGGATGTTTGTTACGAATATATCAATGTTATAAAATGAAATATTACAATAAATATTTATATTATAATATTTCATTTTATGAAAATGATTATAAAATTATAAAAATGTGTTGTTATTAAAATATATTATTATCATTTACAACCATTTAAATAATTCGTTACAAGTATTTTTATAAATAGTTAAATAATATTTATTTAAAAATGACAGCATCAAAAAAACAGATTCCGGATGAGTTTAAAAAGGTTATTTTCGAATTTCTCTCTGATATTTCAAATACGTTTCCCGAATATAAGAGCACGCTCGGGTTATTTTTGGATTCCAACGGAATCAACATTTCTAATTCCGAGTCCGACGCGCAGAAAGTTGTCGACATTCTTTATGAATACTGTTCAAAAGTGTATCCCGAGAGATTCTTTGACATTCTGTATAAAAATGAAAAATTATTTGATAAAAATATCAGCGAGTATGCGAATGTAAACACGCACTTTTTGCCCAATATTGATTTTAGCGTGTTGTGGAAAACGGAAGGCATAACTGACGCAACTCGTGAAACCATTTGGAAATACTTGCAACTCATTTTAATGACAATTATAACAAACGTTGATGATCGAAAATCGTTTGGTGATGCCGCAAATTTGTTCGAGGCGATTAATGAAGACGAGCTGCGCAACAAGTTGGAGGAGACCATTCATCAAATGTATAACATGTTTCAAGGGGATCAATGTGAAGGCAAATGTCAACAAGATTCGAATGCGAATGCTTGTCCAGAGTCATCACCAGGTGACGAAAATGCAAGTGATGCGAAATCAGAAGAATTTAATTTTTTCGACTGGGCTAAGAATATGAATAAAAACGGAGACGGAAATACCGAACCGAATAACGCAAATGCCGAATCCATTCACGATCACATCTCGCATATTTTGAATGGAAAAATCGGAAAACTTGCAAAAGAGATTGCCGAGGAGACGGCGAAAGACGTAGATTTTGGTATGGATTTTGGGGGAGAGAGCGGAGAGAATGTTGATTTTCAAAATGTATTTCAAAAAATGTTTAAAAATCCTGGCAAGTTAATGTCGCTTGTAAAAAACGTGGGTTCAAAACTTGACGAGAAATTCAAGTCGGGTGAAATTAAAGAGAGCGAACTTATGCAGGAAGCAAGCGACTTACTGAGTAAAATGAAAGGGATGCCGGGGATGAATAATTTAGCAGACATGTTGAATAAAATGGGAATGGGTGGCATGATGGGTGGAATGGGAGGTGGAGGAAAAAGCAAAGTCAACATTGGAGCCATGCAAAGTCATTTGCAACGAAATATGAAGGTGTCTCAAACGAAGGAGAGAATGCAACAAAAGCTGAAAGCACAACAACAACAACGGGATGCAGCTCTTGCAGCTCAAAGTGCGGCGGCAGCATCAGCAGCAACAGCAGCAGCAGCAAAAACGCCACAGTCACAAGTTTTTAGTACGGGTGAAGTTGTGGAGAGAACGCCGATTGAAGCGCCAAGACCATCGAATTCAAATAAAAAAAAGAAGAAGAAATAGATTTAAGAATGTTTTTATATTAAATAAATAGTAAAGTTAAATAGTTGCAGTATAAAAATAATAAATAATTATAATATTATATACAGGTATTATAATTATTACAACATTTAGTATATCATTTTAATTTATATTTGAAAAAATAAAAGAAAAAAATGTCAAATGCAAATGCAAATACAACAACAACATTACAATCTGCATCCGATTTAAAAAACGCGACAAACACAATGATGCCGACCACAAATTCAAATGCGGGAACAAACTACCCGGAACCTGTTCCAACCATGGAAAAACAATTGTCGTCGACGCCGTTTTGGATAAACGATCCGACGGTTCTATTTAATAAAGAAGAAATAATGGATATATGGCCTGCTCCGCTCATGTCGATTGAACAAAAAATGAATGCAATATCAAGAATTGTTATTCTTCTAAGTATTTTAGGATTTTTAATTACAAAAAACGTAAACATAATTTTCACGGGAGCAATTACGTTGGCTATTTTTGTCATGATGTACAAGCTGCAACATCAAGAAGAGTATGATGCCAAAAATGGTGGGAACAATGGTAATGGGAACAATGGTAACGATAAAAAAAAGGAAGGGTTTGTTAATTCGACATTTAATGAGCCGACAAACACGCGCAGTGTGTTGAAACCAAAAATGACTACACCGACCGTTACGAATCCGATGATGAATGTTCTACTTCCGGAAATAGCGTATGATCCCGAGAGAAATAAAGCCGCATTGGCATACAATCCCAAGATTGAAAAGGAAATTAACCATACCACAGAAGTTGCAACTGTTTTGGATTTTGAACCAAGAACTATAACGGAAGCCGAGAAGCTTCGAAAGAAATTATTTGCAGATTTAGGAGATAAATATGAGTTTGACGATTCTATGCGGAGTTTTTATACGAACCCAAACACCACCATCCCAAATGATCAAAAAGGATTTGCAGAATTTTGTTATGGTTCTATGATTTCATGTAAAGAAGGCAACGAATTTGCTTGTCAAAGATTTAATCCAATTTTAGGCAGTGTAATCAATTAAATTAATTTATTACTTTTATTTATTTTTTTATTGAATTAGAATTAAAATTATTCCATTCAATTTTATGTTTAGAATGATTTTTTTATATTATTATGTATATATATATAATATTATATTATCCAACAGTTATAAAATATAAAATATAAAATATGGCAACAATTAAAGATTATGTTTTTGATAATATGTCGCGCATCGGAAACGATACATGTGGATTAAGTCAACGAAATGTTCAAAATTTGAATTCGGGAAATTACATGTTGGAGAATTTTTTTGCATCCGATTGCACAATGTCTAGACCCATCGAGTTTGCAACCAGTCAGCCGGGAATTTTTTATGAAGGTGGTCACCAAGTTGGCGCAGGCGGGTGCAACATTGACGTGAATTCTCAACTGTTGACCGGGAGCGGGCTCATGCATCCGAAATGCAGAATTTCGCTGAATCAGCGACCGTTTATAACTGTGCCGTATCTCGGACGCGGCGAATGCAATCCGTTGTTGGAATCAAAGTTGATCCAGGGTGACATGACAATTAACAAACGAAGTGTTAACCTGTTATCGGAACAATGTTATTCAAACTATTTGAACTATCCGCTCATTCCATCCATTGCTTCGACCGTATCCAACCCTTCAAATTTGATTGAAGGCGTTGCGGCAGACGGGTGGGTGCGCGGAGGCATTCCGTCGCGCGAAATGTCGCGTGAAAAAGCATATGCGGCATGCAATTACGGGAATAACTGATCAACTCAGCTCAGATCAGCATCTTTATATATGCATTTGGATGCATTTATTCCAAGCAGCGATTACAACAGCGGCGCATGGCCGAGTTGGTAGTCCGTGATTCGAAACTTCAACACTTCATATCTCGAGTTCGAATCCCGATGTTATCGCTGTGAATTTTCAGTTAAAATAAACCGGCATGGCGCAGCGGATAGCGCGCGTGGCTCATAACCACGAGGTCACTCGATCGAAACGGGTTGCCGGTATTCAGGGGAATCATGTCCCCGGTATTTTTTGTAATCTTAATAATATTAATTAAAACGTAATAAATAAAAATATTTTATGATAATATTATATATGATTTCATAAAATATTTCATAAAATAAAAATGAATCCAGAAGTTTTCTTGAGTTTGTCTTTCTACGCACACCTTGCAAACATAATGTTTGTTGTTTTAGCATTATTGTTTGTGATTTCTAATTATTCTTACCTTGAAAAAATGACGCCTGAAAAGAAGATTTATTTGGTTCTTTTATTTTCAATTGCGGCAGGCGTTCATGGATTGTCTCATATTGGTTTGGAAAGTGTTTACCGTTATAACCCGATCGAACTCATTGCAAAAAGTTTTCATAAATTGATGTGATTTTGAATCGATAAATAAAATATTTATATAAAAATGATATTTTATAAATAAATATTTATAAAAATAATTAATATTAATATATAAACTGATATAAATAACTACCAGTATAATAAGTAGTAGCAAAACTAGCCGACACAAAAATGGCAAAAATAGTAAAACAATATACAATTCAAGATTTTAATAATATTTTAGCAGCCGGATTTTCATATGACTTGAAAGACAGTAATGTTATTGAGTTGATATCGTCTTTAGCAAATAAAGTCGGGGCTCCAACGTATATAAAAACGCCAGTATTTCCTAAACGAGAAAAACCAACTGGCGAGCAAATCGAATTACAAGAAACTTCGTCCTTATTATCATCATCATCATCTTCGTCTCTCTCGAATCGACGTGCAAGAAATAAACCATCGCAAATAAGTGATGATGACTGGGGCATGATTCGAACATTCCAAAAAACGGAAATGAAAAAAACGGAGGGAATTGAAAAACGGATTGATGCCATTCGATCGTTGCTTAACAAGTTGACAGATGCAACATATGGCGTGATTGAACCGGAAATACTTTCCGAAGTAAATAAAATTATTCGGGGAGAAGAGGATGAAGAAGCGGGTGGCAATAATAACGGCGGCGCTCTTGTCATTGAAGAAGAGAATATTAATAAAATTGCGCATTCCATATTCAACACTGCGAGTTCCAACATGTTTTATTCGGCGCTTTATGCAAAATTGTTTAAACAACTCGTGCGGTGTCATGACATTTTTACAAACGTGTTTGAAAAGAGCTATTCAGAATTTGTGGGGTTGTTTAAAAAGGTGGAATATGTTGATCCGAATGTGGACTATAACAAGTTTTGCGAGGTTACAAAAATGAATGACAAGAGAAAGGCGATGAGCATGTTTATTATAAACTTGATGAAAGAGGGCATGTTGGAAGCGGATAGTGTGGTTGAAATTATTGTAGAGTTGCAAGAGATGGTAAACTCTTACATTAAGCAAGCAAACAAAATGAATGAACTCGAAGAGTTGAATGAAAATCTTTTCATTTTGCTAACCAACGGGAAAAATGTTTTGTCGTCCCATGAAAAGTGGGAGAGTATTGTATCCCGCATTAAATTTTTGTCAATATTAAAAGTGAAGATGAAAGAGTATCCGAGTGTGAACAACAAACTTATTTTTAAAAATATGGACATCTTGGAAGAATTGGGATTGAGTTAACCTGGTGACAATCATTTTTGTTTTTTTATTTTTAAATTTTAATAGTATTTTCGTTTTTTTAATAGTATTTTTAATAGTATTTTTAATAGTATTAAAAATTTAATTTATAAAAAACTTATAATATAGTTGTTTTTGCGAATAATCATAGTCGTATCAGCGGTTTTATACGCATATTTTCAATAAATATTTTTTTCTGCATTGAAGTAGTGACAAATGAATTAGAAGGATTAAAGGATGAAAGTTTCACAATGGTTATACTGCCATCCTGATTCGAGTATATTATATTTTTTAAACCCACCGTTTTAAGCTTGTTAAGACAGTCAATGCACGGCGCACTGCTGACACAGTGAATGTCATTTTCAGAAACGATGCTTCGTACAACACAAATGGAAAATTTCCCCAGTTTTCGCTTAATTTTATCCGGGTCTCTCTTTGAGTGCGAGTGTATTTTAATGTAACTGTTTAAAAATTTAGTCACCGCACCCATTTCTGCATGAATGCTGCAGCATATGTTCCTTCGATAAGATGTCCTCGTGTCCATGTTGTGACTGCAGCATATTTTTTTCCCCCCTTTACACAATACCGCTCCGTGCTTGAATTGTTGAACAGAGTGACGACTTTCTTCAGCCGCAAATCCAACCAATCGTGCGATTTTATTCGAATGCGTGTGCGAATGCGTCATTGTTCTTTATTTAGTATTGTGGTAATCTTTATTCCTTTAATTCCTTCGTGTATAATAAGCGCATATCGTTTTTATTATCAATTTTTAAAATAATAAAAACGTTGATTAAATCATCAGATTAACATTTGAAATTTTCTTTTGAATATCCAATAACGGCGCACGCAATTCGTTTTCCCGCATTTCCCGTTTTCAAACTTTCCGGATTGCCCCCCGCGCCACAATCATCTTCATCTTCATGAATGATTAACCCCCGGCCAATAATGTTGCATTTTGTTCCTCTGAGTTTTATCACATTGTCATAAAATATATACTTTGCCTCGCCTTTACCATTTGTTACGATATTTCCCAAGTCACCGACATGGCGTTCTTTTAATCCCGGACACCCGTGATTTTTTCCAAAGGGGTTGAAATGAGCACACATGCTTGTGCACTTGTCTGTTAAATCGCCGGCTTCGTGAACATGAAATCCGTGTTTACTTTTTGGCGTTAGTCCCGTAATATTTAATTCGATTTTGATTCTATTTTGTTTGACATCTTCACTAAATTTGACTGTTCCTTTGATGACATCGGTAAATACGGCAATGGCATAGATTTCCTTTTCCATTTAATAATTATATAAATAATATAATTTAATTCATTTCTTTTTATATTGTATTATTTGTTCATTGTTTTATAGTTATTTAATAAATTAACAAAGGTCATACTTTTTGCCATGTTTATATTTTTTACGCATTGTTTTTTTTCTATATTTTTTACTACCCCCACTTATTAATTTTATTAAACTCCTTGAATTTTTAGTCCTTGATTTTTTAGTCCTTGATTTTTTAGTATGAGTGTCGTCGCCATCATTCTTTACCGCATCATTCTTTACCGCATCATTCTTTACCGCATCATTCTTTACCGCGTCATTCTTTACCGCGTCATTAATCCATGCAATAATATTTTCTGGTTCGCGCGGTGTAGTCACCGGTAAATCAAACGACCTCATTGGGTTTCCGTCTTGGCTAAAATGAATGTATCGAACAATTGGATAACCATCAATTTTACCAAATATTTTTTTTCGTTTATGCTCTTTGTATTCGGTTTCTTCGATTGAACCCAATGTAAGCAGTCCTTCAAGATCTGGACTAAACTCGTTTGATGTAACAATATCATTTTCAAATTTTGGCATCAGCGTCTTGCAGTGACCACACCAATCTGCATGTATTACAACAACACACGGTCCTTTCGGACTTTCCATTTTAGGATCATAAGCAAGTTTAACCATTACTTATTTTCTTCTATCAAATTAAAATATATTTATATAAAATTAAATATATTTTATTCTTTACTTATAATAATAGTTAGTTATATAATACAAACAACTGGTTATAAAAATGGTACCGAGTAAAATGTCAAACACACTATTGTTTACGGTTGTAGTTTTTATTCTAGGACTTTATTTCGTGGTAAACTATTCCGGTTCAGAAGAAGGGTTCGTGAGCAACCAACCTCATAGGTGCCCGAATATTTTAATACAAAAAGGCACCGAAATATACTTGTATAATTCGCAGGTTGCTAAAGTGCCAGGGGTAAATCCCCTTAGATTTAATAATTTAGAAGATTATGTGGAGTTTATGAAATGGCAACGAAGTCAAGGCATTGTTTGTCCGGTTTTATATTTGCAACAGACGAATGATGCTCAGGGTAAAAATATTTATAAAATTCGCCCGTCACCCGTCGACTTACAAGGCGGATTGCCGCCCATGATTGACACGACAGTGGGTGCCGGAAGAAACCGTTTGCCGCCCATCACCAAACTCATGGACTCGAATCGAAATGACCCACCATTCAATACAAATTCATATCCCGGCTTTGATGCAACCGGGTTTAACATGGGCGACGTTACGCCGCTCGATCTGATGAATTTCATTCAACAAGATTCTGGCACGAGTCCGAATCCGATGGACCCGAATTGGGGTGGTCCAAAATTCACCCAACATTTGATTGATTCGGGGTACTATGAAGGGGACCAAGTGAGTTTATACATTCCTTAGGCGCATTGCGCTTTTACATTTTACATTTTACATGTTCAATAAATACCTTTGAATATTTTCAATGCAAGTGGATGTAATTTTGCGTTGTTTACCATTTGTTTCAATGCATAATTTATTTAAACAATGCGGATTTTGTTCGAATGATTTTATAAGATGCCCGATCGTTTTAAACTCATTCATAATTACAATTGCCGTTTTCGAACTTATTCCCGGTATCGTGGATAACATGATTACGCCAATATTTTCCGGTGTCACGTTTGCATTTTTTTCCTTTTTAACTTTTAGCACGTTGCAATAATCGTATGATTGTACTACTACATCTTTATCATTTGTTTTTGTATTTGATTCATTATCTTCAGGCGCCTGCATCTGTAACTCACTCTCGTTTAATTCAATGTGAAACTGCATGTTTTCTTTATTTTCTGCAATAGTGGCGGTAACAGGAGCAACAGGAGCAACAGGAGCAACAGGAGCAACAGGAGCAACACCTTTGTAATAGGCCGTTTTTTTAACACTAGATTTTGCTTTTTTCTCATCCATTTCGCGCTCCAACTTGTCACCCCAGCTCCAAATGAGTTCGGATGTCTCTACAACATTCATAGTTCTTACAACCGAAAAACCCTTGTAATAAAGAATAGAAAACATGGAAGATAATAACGTATTCTTGTTTATGCGCGTATATTGGCTCTCTCGGTACTTTGAAATGTCGCCTTCAATTAGATAGACAATATTATGATTGGGAACGGGTTGATGCCCGTCGAGTCGAAACGACTGCTCGGCATATCTGCCATCTTTAATGCTGGATGCCAAGTCGTTTAAACTTTTTCTCTCGAATAGAAGCAACTCTTCGCCAATTTCATTGTCATTTTTATCTATTTCTACAAATGAAACATCGCCAATTTTCAAATTATCCACTTTTAATTTTATAGACGCATTTTTATTATCATTTGAATCATTTATTAATTTTAATTGCATCAATGCAATAAGATCCTTCTCTCTAAAATCCACCTTGATAAGCAGCATTTTTTATAATAAAAAAAATGTTTAATATACCTATCATTTATGAAAAAAATCTCTCTATTATTTTTTCATAAATATTTTATTCTGTCTCTTTTTCTATCCCATGGTTGTGCCGTAAGCGCGTCTCCCCGGATTAACAAACGGCGTCCAATTGAACAAATAGTTGGCATTCAAAGCCGGAGCTGCAATCATGTGTCGTCTCCCAAACGGAATCATAAATCCGGTTCCGGATGGTTGAGCTCCGCCTTTGCGCATACCGCCGCCATTGTCCGTGTTTGTATACATGCCGTTTGTACTTCCAGTTGCGCTAAAGATTGCTTTGCGAGCAATTGCCGACCTGCCATTTTGACTTCTAGGAGTGTTTCGTGCCATTTTTATTGTTATTAATAATCTTACTAATAATTTTATACTATACCATAACATAAAAATATTTATTATAGTAATTAAAAATAAGTTACTAAATTAAAAATATAAATAATTAAATAGACACAAATTATTTGTT
>Ga0209550_10006992_pt1 | contig 10473 bp, 9 predicted proteins | sample LauGreSuBDMM15SN_2_FD_187567 | JGI IMG/M metagenome (GOLD analysis project Ga0209550, IMG submission 187567) | Freshwater lake microbial communities from Lake Michigan, USA - Su13.BD.MM15.SN (SPAdes) (version 5) | ecosystem: Environmental > Aquatic > Freshwater > Lake | place: Lake Michigan, USA... | reverse complement strand
ACTTTATCGATTTCTGATAGGGATTGTAAAGCTTTTAGTCTTATAGGGTGTGGGTTATTAATGAAACTCACCAAAAAATTATTTTTCTGCAGTAACTGATCTTTTGAGATATTCCTTTTCAACATTGCTGCTTTTGGACTTATTTGATGTTTTGCATAAGTGCTATTAATTCCCCTTATGTCCATATACTGATAAATTAAAGGAAAATAAAAATTATGACCATTATAACTGTCATAATCAAATGACAAAGTTAAGTCGTAATTGCTATGAGGTGGACGCCGATTCTCGAAAGTTACCCATATATTGAATTCATTTTTGCTGGAAGGGATTCTTATGCCTTGCTGACTATTTAGCCAACTAACCATACCGTTGTTCGAAAATTTTGAAAAAGTATAAGCTTTTAGTTTTTTTGTAAATTCTATATTTGGATAACAGCCATAAAAGTGAACATCCAGCCCAAGATTTATTTTTTCAGTAGCAGTGATAATTGCATCTCTATAGATGTTATTTTTGGGGTTCAAATCGGGAGGGAAATCACTAAACTTAATTTTGCCTGTACTCATAACTCCTTCTTCTTATTATACGTAGAAAGTTCTTTGCTTTAGTTATTCAAAAGTGAATTCAGGTACAAGCCGTATTCATTGTTTTGGTATTTTTCTCCTTTAGTCTTCAAATCTTTATCTGTTATCCATTTATTTCTCCAAGATATTTCCTCGATACAACCGACTTTTTGACCCTGGCGCTCTTCGATCGATTTTATATATGAAGTTGCTTCGTGCAAAGCTTTAACTGTACCGCCATCAAACCATGCGGTTCCTCTTGAAAGCACTGAAACTTCTAACGATTTATTCTCTAAATACATTAGATTTAGTGAAGTTATTTCTAATTCACCTCGCTTGCTTCGTTTTACTAATTTAGCCATCTTGGTTACCTCTGAATTATAGAAATATAAACCTGGCACAGCTAAGTTACTTGGATTACTGGTTGGTTTCTCAACTATATCTACTGGACTTAAAACATCATTCAAGACAACCACGCCAAAATCTTGAGGGTTATTAACTTGATAGGCAAAAATATGAGCACCTCTTGGATCGGAAAAATTCCTTAAATTTCTTCCCACTCCTTGTCCATGAAATATATTGTCGCCTAAAATTAAGGCGACTGGACTGCTTCCGATGAAGTCTTCGCACAATATAAATGCTTCGGCAATTCCATTCGGTTCATGTTGAATAAAATATTTTATGTTTATCCCAAGTGTTGATCCGTCACCTAGTAATCTTTTGAAAGATGGCTGGTCTTGCTCGGTAGTTATCATCGCTACTTCTCTTATGCCGGCCAACATCAATGTTGAAAGGGGGTAATAGATCATTGGTTTGTCGTGAACATGGAGTAATTGCTTTGAAACACCCTCTGTTATTGGCCAGAGTCTTGTTCCTGTACCGCCAGCAAGAATTACGCCTTTCATGCGTATAGAGTATCCTGTCGACGTTAAAACTCTTAATAAACTTACTGGGCGGTGCTATTTTGAAAATCTTTGTTACGGGTGGCGCGGGTTTTATCGGCAGTGAATTCGTTAGAATGTCATTGGATGGAAGTTTGCAAGATCTAGGCATTAACCCAACTAAAGTCATTGTATATGATGCACTCACATATGCTGGAAACCTAAATAATTTAAAAACAGTTGCTTCCGATATTAGATATGAGTTTATCCATGGAAATATCTGTGACCCACAAATTTTAAACAAGATACCAGATGATTGTGACTTAATTATAAATTTTGCAGCAGAGTCACATGTAGACAGATCAATCGATGGTCCGGGTGTATTCGTGAAAACAAATATTCTCGGAACTCAAAATTTATTAGATGCTGCGAAGAAAAAAGGCGTTAAGAAATTCGTGCAGATTTCTACCGATGAAGTTTACGGCTCAATCGAAACTGGTTCTTGGGACGAATTATTCCCTTTAAAGCCTAACTCTCCCTACGCCGCATCTAAAGCGTCGGCTGACTTAATTTGTCTTTCATACTATAAAACTTTCGGCGTACCGGTGATTATTACAAGATGCTCCAATAACTATGGGTATTTCCAAAACAAAGAAAAATTAGTTCCATTATTTATTACAAACCTATTGGCAGGTAAGAAGGTGCCATTGTACGGTTCGGGTAAGAACATTCGAGAGTGGATTCATGTTTCAGATCATGTTAGAGGAATTGCACATGTAATTAAATATGGTGAGCTTGGGGAGGTATATAACATAGCAGGTGACACAGAGTTAACCAATCTTGATATTACGCGATTACTCCTGGAATGTTTCAGTTTAAATGAATCTTACATAACTTATGTTTCTGATAGGAAAGGTCACGATTTCAGATATGCACTAAACAGTTTAAAAATTCAAAAAATTGGTTTTAAAAACAAAGTTGAATTTAAAGAAGGTATTGAATCTACGATTTTGTGGTATAAAAACCATAAAGATTGGTATACGGATGCAAGTTAAAAACTCAATTAAACATATTTTCGTAAATGAATAAACAAAATAAAATTTTTAATGTTGCTTTTTTTCAATTTGCCACTTCTAGCATACATTTTGCGGCCTCGTTGGAAATTCTGAATAAAGAGTGTAGGTCAGGGAACAAAACTTTTTATAGTTTGCTAGGACAAGCCACTTGCTTTCCATCGAGAATGGCAAAAATGGGTGAAACGTTATTAGGCAAAGCACCCAGGCAGTTAAAACACTTAATTTTTAAAGCTGACCCGAACGTGACTTTTAAAGACAAGATTGAATATAACGAAATTTGGGTACAAAAACACATAGAGGCATTCACGCAACAATTGAACAAAATTTCAAATATATCGATGCTTTCGTCCTTGCAATTTGATTCAATCAAACCTGGTGCAGCGGTTGCGAATGAGATTATCACTTATTCAAAAGATAATAATGTTAATCTATTGGAAAACCAAAAACTGGTTATATTCTTATTACGATCTTACTTGGAGGTCTACTCCCATACCTTAATTTCTATACGAGATAACCGAATTTCTCGTGTGCATATTTATAACGGCAGATTTTTACATGAAAGAGCTTCATGGGATGCAGCAAAGCGGCTTGGTTGCGAAATTTTAATCTTTGAAACTACTCACGACCGCTACCAGCAAAGGACCGAAGGTTTTCACAATCGGGTAAACAATCAAAAAGTTATGAAAGAACTATGGGAGAACTCCAAACTAGAGATTTCCAAAAAAACCAGTGAGGCCTCCGTTTGGTTTAAAGACATGAGAAGTAACGTCAATCCATTTATGGTCAAACATCCTAAAAAATTTATATCTAACAAAAAATATTTCGTCTATTTTTCGAATTCAGATGATGAAGTTGTAGGATTTTGGGATGAATGGACAGAACCATTAGGCAATCAGTTCGACGTAGTTTCTAAATTAATTGAGATTTTTTCTAATCAAAATACCTACGAGTTAGTTATTAGATTACATCCTAACTTGTTAAATAAACCGCCAAAGATAATCAAGAAATGGCAATCTCTAAAAACAAATCGCAATTCTGTTTTGATCCAATCTGGAGAAAAAATCTCTTCATATGATTTGATAGATGATTGCGTTGGAGTTATTAATTTCGGGAGCACCATCGGTATTGAAGCGGCATACTATGAGAAGCCAGTTCTTGTCTTGGCAGACTGTAAGTACGATGAATTAGAAATAGCAGACAAATTATTTAATTGGGATGAGATTGATTCATGGATAAAGAGGGCTGAGTTTTTACCAAGAGATTTAATATCTCAGAGAAAAGTGAACTCATATATATTCGGATTTTATTTTCGAGCTTGCGGTACCCAATTTTTAAATACAAATTTGAAGAAAACTCCCAATCAAGGAGCGTGGGAAGCTGATAAGTTCTTGGGTATGAAATTACAAGAATTCAACTTTATCCGAAATTATAGGAAGCTTCTCTCAAGGTATAAATTTTGGAAAATTCGAGAGGTGCTTGGTTTTGAATAAAGATATTTTGATGGTGACTTTTAACACTGAACCATGGAATTTAGCAGTAACTCTTGACATCATTATGAAGGAACTAAAACTGAAAAAAAAAGTTACTTGGTTTTTATTAGATAAAATTTCATTGGATAAAGAGGTTCTGCCATTAAGCAATAATTTGCGTTCAAAAGAAATTCGGCGATTAATACATAAATTAGTTGAATCTGACTCGCGATTCTTGGCAAATGTTAATATTTTGGACTCAATCAATTTTACCATCAAACCATATAAAGATACCAAAAGGTCTAAGGAAGTTGCCCGCGCAGAACTGATATCTAGATTACGTGATAGTAATCCGTGTTTAACTCATAACTTAGAGGCACTAAAGCAATATTCTCAAATTTATCTTGATTTGAATAAATTTTTTATTGATTATCTATCTAAGAATACATTTGAGAAGGCTTATGTGTTTAATGGTCGACCTCTCTGTGAAAGAGCTTTTAATGATGCGGCAATTACTAAACTTCAAAAAGTTTATTACTTTGAAACTTATAATGAAAATTGGGGAGATAAATATTTCATTTTTAAGAAACCAACACATTCGGTTAAATATAGAAGTGAAGTAATGGAGAAATTCTCCCAGTCTGAAGAAGTAAAAAACCAAAAAAAATATAACAACATATCTAGGTCTTGGTTTGATCAAAGAATTGCCGGTGTAACACAGTCATATACTAAACATCAGTTTTCGTCCGGTAAGTTCTCACGGAAAAAACCATATTATGTTTTTTTTCATTCCTCGCAAGACGAATTAGATATGGTTGGGTTAAATGATAGATACTGGGGTGACCAGATTGAAATTTTGAAAATTCTTGTGCGTATTTTTAAAGCTCAATCGAACTATGACTTACTGCTTAGAATTCACCCGCATTTGAAGCACAAATCTCCGAGAGATCAACATGTTTGGTCTAAGATCGGTGAGAATTTACAGATAAAATACCCTTGGTTTACATATTTTGGACCAATGAATTCTGTTAGCTCATATGATTTAGTCCGACAAGCTCATGGGGTTATAACTTCTGGTTCAACAATCGGGGTTGAAGCAGCTTATCTGAAGAAATCAAGTATTTTGATTGGTAATGCTTTCCATAAATCTATGGGTATTACAATAAATCCTAAGTCAATTCGTGAATTGGAGGATTTAATTAATCATTCAAGACAAATTACAAATTTCGAAAAATATTTTAAAGCGGCATTAAAGTACGGATATTTTCAGTCTCAGGGTGGATTGAAATTTGATTTTGTTAAATATAATGGTAAAAATCAGTATTATGTAGAATCACTTCGAATTTCTCATTCTTGGTATTTAAGAGCCTTAAGGAGTTTAGAGCTAAAAATGGCATCTATCTACATTAAGAGTAAATCTAGGAGGTGTGATTGTGATTATTGGATTGATTCCAGCACGAGGTGGTAGCAAAGGAATTCCGCGAAAAAACCTAGCATTCTTAGGCGGCAAGACACTCCTTGAAATTGGGGTGGCTAAATTATTTTTGTCTGGATGTGATGAGGTATTTGTCTCCACCGACGATCAGGAAATAAGCGAATGCGCTAGAGAGTACGGGGCTAAAATTATAAACCGACCTAGTGAGATTTCTGAAGACACATCATCGACTGAATCTGTGATTTTGCATGCTATAAATTCACTAAGAATTGATCCAGCCAATACACTTGTGATTCATCAGATAACGTCCCCCATGATCACAGTAAAATCAATAGTTTTTTGTATTAACTCATTAGAGAATTCAAAATTCAATTCAGCGATAAGTGTTTTCCAGGAATCCCCGTTTATATGGGTTGAGAATGAGTTTCAAGAATGGGAACCAAATAATCATAATAGAGCTAGCCGCCCTCGTCGCCAGGATTTGGCAAAATCTGGTATCGAAACCGGCGGAATTTATGTCGCAAAGGTAAAAGCAATAATTGAGCAGTTAAATCGATTTCCAGTGCCTACAATTTGCGTTCCAGTCAGTTACATTGAAGCAATTGACATTAACACTGAAGCAGATTTGAATGACGTCCGCAATTTTTTTAAAATAAATACTGAAGAAAAGTAGTCTAGAATTTTCGAGTATTCAAGTAATAAGCATTCCCACTAATAGCACCAACCCTATCGATTCTAGACACGAAATTTATTTTGTCCATGAATTTCTTGATGTGCTTAAATTATGACTGGTTATCATATAAATTAATTCTAGAACATTCTAGATGTATAGATTTAACTTTCTCGATTATCTGTTGTTCTGCTTCTTTTAGTATATCTAATTCTTTACCTTGAACATCGAGCCACAATAAATCAACGATCGGGATATTTTGTTCAACCATAAATTCACTAAGTTTCACTGTATTTACGATTTCAACATCATTGAATTTAACTTGTGGAAACCAATCCTTATGTAAATTTGGGGTCAATAGAGAACTGGAACCCATGCCACCAAGATATCCAATAGATTTTCCTACATTTATTTTTTGTGCACCACTGATATCAGATAAAGCAGCATTGTAGATTTTGATATTACGACGACCTGAAAATTTAGTTATCAAAAATTTATACTGTTCTTTTACTGGTTCAAATGCATAGATATTTACAGCCGGAAATAAATCAGTAAATCTCTGCGTATCTACCCCATCCGAGGCTCCTGCTTCAATTATTATATCTAGATTCCCGACAATGGACTTAATTTCAGCCAACTCGATCTTAGAATAATCCTTGCTTGGGCTCACTAAAAATTTGAAAGAGTTGATTGGATTAGTAATTAAAAACTTTATTCTGTACAAAAATAATTTAAATTTCATTTTTGCGTTTTAAAAGTTTTTGTGGATCTCATCTGCGAATTATACATCCTCTCCTCATGATGTTCAGCGAGTATTGGTGTATAGTTAGTAATTATCCAATTTGGAGGAAATTTGAAATTCGCAGATTACATAGATAACGGCAACGTGATTGTAATTGCAGAAATTGGTATAAATCATGAAGGTTTGTTGGATATTGCTCAGGAGCTAATAGCAGCAGCAGTCAAATCTGGGGTTGATGCCATAAAATTTCAGTATAGGAATTTAGAAAATACTTATGCCCTCAAAAATGAAATCGGTGACGAGATTCTTTCTGAGGAAATTTCCCGAAATTATTTAAGTGTGAATGACATTATTGAGCTAACCAATTTTGCGCATGAATGCAACGTTATGGTAGGTATTAGTTTTTTTGAAGTGGGAGATGTAATTGATTTTGGGAAAAAAATTGAAATATTCGATTTCTTTAAAATCCCATCTGTTGAGATCACAAACTTAACATTAATTAACAAGTTAATATCTTTCAATAGGTATGTGCTGATTTCGACAGGGACTGCTGATGAAGCAACGATAAGATATTCCTTGTCGAACCTTCATGGTGATAATTGGATTCCACTCCATTGCATCAGTAATTACCCAACAGCTTCATATAATTCAAAACTTGGCTATATTCAACATTTAAGGGACACTTGGAAACGACCTGTTGGCTATTCAAGTCATGATTCTAATTGGTCCGTTAATTGCGCTGCCATTCTTCTCGGTGCTCAAGTAATTGAAAGGCACATAACTTTGAATAAAGAATCGAAAGGATTAGACCACTCTTCAAGTTCAACTTCTGATGAGTTCGAATTAATTATAGATTTTATAAGAAATAAGGATCGGTTTTTAACAGGATCCGGAGATCGCGTCCCAAACCAAGGAGAGTTATTGAATTTACAAAATCTTGGAAGAAGTTTTTATGCAGCAAAAGATTTGCCTGTAGGTTCTAGAGTTCAGGCTAAAGATTTTAAGTATCTATCACCAAAAATAGGTTTTGGTTTTGAATTGTTTGCAAGCACTGAAAGTCCAGTATTAATCAAAGATATTAAGGCTGGTGAAGTTCTAGCACCTTTTTATTTAAAAAATAGGAAAGTGCTTTCTGATAGGGCGATCGATTTCGCGAATTCGATGAATGTTGGCTTACCTATAAGACTTCATGATTTTATTGAAATACATAACCTATTTCATTTACAGAATTATGAATTTCATTTATCTTATGGTGAAATAGGTAAGTTAAAGGACGTCAATGAGTTTAACAAAACTGCTAATTACACTATTCACTTACCAGATTACTGCTCTGCAAACCAATTGATGGATCCTTTCTCATTAGATGTATCTCAGAAAGAAAAAAGCATAGATGTTATGAAAAAAACTTTAATATTCGCGGATAAAATCAGCGCTGTAATTGGAAAGCCAGTGGGAGTTGTGGGTAGTTTCTCTGTTGTTAACTCGACTATAGAGCAATTCTATTTGCATTATTCTAATTTATTGGCCAAAAACACTTCGCATAATGTCAATTTAGTTATGCAATGGCTGCCACCAATTGCCTGGTATTTTGGAGGATCAGTTGAATTAAAAGTTTTGAACAAATTTTCTGATGTAACCCATTTATTAGAGCATAAAATTAATATTGTGATGGACACTTCTCACTTGTTTATGGGTAAGAATTATTACGGGTTTGATGAATTGGGAATTGTCGAGAAGCTAAAATCACAAATAGGATGGTTTCATATTTCAGGAGCTTCAGGAATAGATGGGGAAGGTCGAGGTTTTTCTACATTGAACCAAGGTGAAAGGAAATTAATGAGTGATATTCTGAAGAGTAATAAAATTAAAATCATTGAAGTTTGGCAAGGTCATTTAGATAATTACTTTGGATTTCAAAATGCAATTGAGACATTAGATCGAGAATTTAATGTTGGCTAAAAATAAGATTTTAATTACTGGAGTCACAGGGCAAGATGGAGCTATCTTGGCCGACATTCTTTCTAGTAGAGGTTTTGATATTTTCGGTGCGTCTAGACGTAATTCACATAATCTTTGGAGAATAAATGAATTAGATCTTGCTAATAAAATTAATTTTTTGAATTATGATGCTACCGATGCATCTAGTATTGATTATATATTGAGTAAACATAAATTTGAATCTATCTTCCATTTTGCTGGGTCAAGTTTTACGGTTGATTCACTTGAGTTTCCTCAGAATACATTGATTACCAATATAAACGGGACGTTGTCATTACTGGAGGCGGCTAGAAAATATTCTCCAGAAAGTAAAATCTTTGTTGCTGGATCGTCAGAAGTTTTCTCCCGTACTACTACTTTAAGGACTCTCCATATAAATGAAAAATCTCCCCGGTCTCCTGTAAATCCTTATGGTGTATCACATTTAGCTATCGATGCTTTAGTTGAAATTTATAGAAAAACACATGATCTAAAAATATCTCTCGGCATATTTTTTAATCATGAAAGTAAATTTAGAAGTTTGCAGTTTGTTACCAGGAAGATAACCAGCGGGCTTGCCCAGATTAAGAGTGGGTACGACACGCCTCTAAAGTTGGGTAATTTCTCGGCTTGCAGGGACTGGAGTTGTGCTGTTGAATTTATGGAAGGGGCTTCTTCGTTGATTGAAAACTCGATTTTTGGTGATTTTATCTTTGCATCCGGGGAATCAACAACTGTACGTGAATTACTCGCTCATTCAGCTAAGGCGGCTGGCTTTAAGCCAATTTTTGAAGGGATAGAGTTTGATGAAGTTTGTATTGATTCAGAAACTGGAAAGGTTCTGGCTGTATCAGATAAAAAGTTTTATAGAGAAACTGATTCTTACAAGGTTGTTGGAGATAGTTCTTTAATCTTACAGGCTACAGGATGGCGCCCTAATCGAAATATTATAGAAGTGATCGAAGAAATGACTTTTGCGGATATTAAAAGAGCTTCAAAATAGCTCAATTATTTTATCCTCTGTTGTGATTTCTACAAAATTAATTCCTGTATCTAAATTGCTCTCTATAGTACCTTGCCAAACAATTTCAATTTCTTGCAATATTTCTGAAAAAGTATCATTAAATTTTGGATTTAAATCTTTCAATTCACCATTCATAACAATTTTACTTAGTTTTGCCTTTGGGCTACCGTCCCTAGACGGGTGATTCATTGAAATCCATTCAATAAAAAAAGGATTCTTTGAATCGTTTAGAACATCTAAAACACCAATCTGCTTCCATTTCAACGTTGTTCCGTCAGGTTTCCTTCTAACTCCTTCAACCGAATTTCTTTCTAAAACTTTCTCGGCTAATTTAATATCTTCGACAGAAATCACCCAAGTCATCCAGCCACCACCTGCATCTGCTTTTTTCTTAACCGCCTGTCCAAAAGGAGTCGCATCTGTTGCTGGATGATCGAGTGGACAAACAATTTCAATATATTGTCCATTTAGTAATGGTGCGGTGAAATTTCTTGTTCCAAACTTCGGGTGAATTCCGCCATCAACAAAGGCGGTTTCTATCTGAGATCCAATTCGATTAACTACATCTGAAATTTGATCATGGGAGGCAACATATGAAACATGGTCAAGACGCATGTGAGTATTTTGCCTTATCTAGAT
>Ga0209550_10006991_pt1 | contig 10473 bp, 7 predicted proteins | sample LauGreSuBDMM15SN_2_FD_187567 | JGI IMG/M metagenome (GOLD analysis project Ga0209550, IMG submission 187567) | Freshwater lake microbial communities from Lake Michigan, USA - Su13.BD.MM15.SN (SPAdes) (version 5) | ecosystem: Environmental > Aquatic > Freshwater > Lake | place: Lake Michigan, USA... | reverse complement strand
AGCCATAATCTCCTATCTTCTAATAATAATTAATTATTACCTAATTCGTTCAGCGCCTTCCATCCTGCATCAAATCTAAATTCATTAATTTGCTTAAATGGATTTTGAATGAGATGACCTTGTCGTTTAGAAGAATCTTTTGCAAACATAAGGGGATTTTTTGCCTCTCAAAACATTGGCACATTTGCAACGGATATTGGTACATTTTTAGGTGCCAATGAAGCAGAGTCGGTCTTTTCTGATGATTTGGAAAGTTTTGAATCTGGAGCCGCCCCACAAGAAGAATCCGATCCTTCGTCAGTTACTCACAAAAGAAAAAGCGCTTCACAAAAAACTCCAAACGACTCTACGCTAGATGAGCAAGATTCGCTCGTTTTATCTGCTGAAGATGTGAAAGAAACTATCGATAGAATAAATGCCAATCCCAGCACTTTGGTTAAGCCCTCTGGACATCGCGCAATTGCTCGCGGCAAAAGGAGAGCAGCTAGATAAAACACTATAAAAGCTTCTTCTTCCTAAAAATCGCCAACGGAATAATTGATGACACCACCATCAAGGCGATAGCAATGGGATAGCCAGCAACCCAATTGAGTTCGGGCATCATCCTAAAATTCATCCCATAAACACTGGCAATTAAAGTTGGCGGCATAAACACCAACGACACTACAGTAAAAGTTTTAATCACTTTATTTTGCTCGATATTCAAAAAACCTAGGAAAGATTGTTGCAGATATTCCAGTCGCGTAAAATTGAAATTTGCATGCTCAATTAGCGAGCTCAAATCTTTCAAAATTGTGCGCAGGCGGTTATAATTATCGACCATTAAATCTTCATTTCGATGCAATGACGAAACCACGCGCTGCTTGTCAAAAAGCGCCTCGCGAAGAGACATTGTTAAATCTTGAAATTCATTAATTTTTAGAAGCATTTTTTCATCCAGCGTGCGATCATAAGTGACTTTGCGACCAATATCGGCGATATATTTTGAAACCGCTTCAATTAAATCAGCGTCAAAATCAATTCTCGCTTCAAAAATAGCGATAAAAATTTTTGACGGATTAGCAAAAACCGCCGGAAATTGTTTAATTTTTTTCACTGTTTCTGAAATCACGCGACTGTCAAAATAGCGCAGCGTGAACAAGGTTTTTTCAGTCAAAATAAACGACATTTCATGCTCTTCCAGCTTGCCAGAATGCGGAATAATATTGATGAAAGTTGAGTTAACTTTAATGGTTCCAGAATTTTCTAAATAGCGCGACGATGTTTCAATTTCCTCTTGCTGTTGGCGGGTTGGAAAGTTGATGCCATATTCTTCTTCAACCTCTTTAATCTGCTCGGGCGTTGGATTTTGCAAATCAATCCACGAAATTTGCTGCTTGGCTTGCGCAAAATTTTCTATCTCAGACAGCGAAGAAACCTTTTCTTGTAGATAATTCGGCAGTTGAAAAATACGAATCATAATCTCTCCTCTTTGATTAAATGTTAACTTTGCGCTAACTGATTTTTTTTGGAATAGAAATTTGGTGAAAAAATTATGCACCAAAAGTAACCAAGACACCGTCATGCAACCGGTGAAATTAGGAAGGGCTCAACCCTTCCCTACAAAATAATATTTATTGCGGATGCGCGAATTCACTTCGCGCGTAGCAATTCAATTAAACCTTAATTTGCGACAGCAAATTAAAACGAAGTCCCAAAACTAAATCTAAAATTCTGCGTTTGGTCAAAATCTTCTTTGCGATTTATTCTCGAAAAATCAAAACGAATTGGTCCCATTGGCGAAGCCCAAGCAATGCTAAAGCCATAAGAAGAGCGCAATGAGCCCGTATCGGCAATTGCAGTATTTTTGCGACTGATTGAATCAACCCCTTTTACCGTGCCATTTTCTGAAAATAAAATTCCGTTAATTCCCAGCTCTTTTGGCAATCCCAAAGGAAACATAAACTCAACACTACCAACATAAAAAATATTACCACCAACAATTTCGCCATGGCGCGCATCGCCATTGGCGTTTCTTGTTCTTGGTCCTAAGCCAGCAAAATCAAAGCCACGAAAACTATTGCCGCCAAGGAAAAAGGCGTTATTACTACGCACATCTTGCCCCAAGCCGTCAATGATACCGCCGCGCGCCAAAAATTTTAAGACAAAATCATTGCTAAAAGTTGGAATATAAACGCCCGCAGAACCTTCATATTTCATGTTTTTTATATCGCCGCCAATGCCGCTATAATCTTGCGAAACAGTCACATAATAGCCACTGCGCGGATTTAGACGATTATCTCTTTTATCATAAGTAAAGCTTTGCCCAACGCCCGAAGTCACAAATTTTCCTTGCAGCGATCTTACGCTAAAAGACGCCGTATTACTAACGCTACCAACATCTTGCGTGCTATAAGAATAGCGCACCAAATGACTTAAAAATTCAGTCATAAAATAATTGCCGCGAAAAGTAATGCCTTCTGAAGTTTGGTCATAAGCAAGCGTATTTCGTTTTTGCAATTCATATTTAAAAATATCAAAACCCGCATCAATGGCGCGCCCCGTAAAATAAGGCTTGGTATAGCTAATATCAGCGCTAAGTGAGGCAAAAGATTTTTGCACATTAAAGCCCAAATCTTGACCAGTTCCAAATAAATTGCGCTCACGAATTCCGGCGCTGGTTGTAAGCTTATTCACTGTTGAATAGCCAATACCAAGGTTGATTTCGCCCGTTTTTCTTTCTTTAACTTCAATAACTAAATCAATTTTATCACTATTGCCAACGCGATTTGTTCTGAAATCTACCTTCTCAAAAAATCCTAAATTTTCGATTCTTTGCTTAGAGCGACTAATTTTTGTAACATTATAAGCATCGCCCTCGCGAAGGCGTAATTCGCGGCGCACAACCTCATCAAGAGTACGCACATTTCCTAAAATTGTAATTTTATTAACATAAATTTTCGGCGTTTCTTGAATGACAAATTCAATATCGATAATTTTATTTTCCTTATCGCGCTTTAAGTTTGGCTCAATATGGGCAAAGGCGTAAGACTTATCCGACATAATTTGCACCATTTTATCGATGGTTTTATCAACCAAATCAGCATTATAAATTTTGCCAGTTTTAACTAAAATTTCCTTTTCCAAAACCGAGGCGTCAAACTTCTCTACATTATTGACAATTGTGGCTTTGCCGAAATTATATTTAATGCCTTCTTCCAGCAAAAATGTTACAAAAAAACTATCTTTTTGCGGCGTAATTTGTGCAACGGCTGAAATGGTATTATAATCAGCAAACCCGCGCGCAGTATAGAAGCGACGCAATTTCTCGCGATCAAATTCTATGCGATCAGCATCGTAAATATCAGAAGAGGATAAAAATTTCCACCACTTGTTTTCCTTGCTTGAAATCTCTTCGGCCAAATCATTATCAGAAAAAGCTTGATTGCCCACAAAATAAATTTTGCCAATTTTTGCTTTCGGACCTTCATCAATATCAAAAATTAATTCTAAACGATTTTGTTCTTTTTGAATAATTTTTGGCTCAACCTTAGCTAGAAAGCGACCGCTTTTGGTATAGATTTCACTAATTCTTTTTAAATCATTTTCCAATTTTGCCTTGCTAAAAACCGAGCGTTTTTTTAAAGAAATTTCACTTTGCAGCGCGTCATCATCAATCTTTTTATTTCCAATCAATTTTACTTCTGAAATTATCGGACTTTCCACCACTTCAATTATGGTTTTTTCGTCTTCGTGAGAAATTTTTACATCAAGAAATAAATCAAGCTCATAAAGTTTTTTTAGTGAATTTTGCAGCGCTAAATTAGAATTTTTCTTCAAACCTTCTGCGTCAATATTTTCTATTATAACCTCGTTAGCAACGCGTTGATTGCCTTTAATGATAATTTTTGAATCAGCTTTTAAATCAGCTGCAAATGCGCAAATTCCATGCAAAAAAATTGCTGCAACCATTAGTAATAATTGGTAATAATTTTTAAGCATGAAGAATGATGAAAAAAACCCTGTTTATTTTTGAAAAATCTGGTGTAATGCTATTTACAAAGTTTTTGTTTTCAAGCTTACAACTCGCAAATTTTACCATGTTACGCGCAATTTTCGCTTTAATTTTATTAATCCCAGCAACTGCGCAAAGCCTTAGTTTTAGCGAGTTGCTTAAGCCAAGCGCAAGAAATCATGTGCAAATTGTTGGCTCATCAACAGTTTATCCTTTTGCCGCAGTAATTGCCGAAACCTTTGGTCGCGACACCGATTTTAAAACTCCAATTGTCGAAGCAACCGGCACTGGCGGCGGCTTTAAGCTGTTTTGTTCGGGCATTGGTTATAATTTTCCTGACTTTTCTAACGCCTCACGCAAAATCGAAAAAAGTGAAATCGAAAAATGCGCCAGCAATAATATTTTTGGAATTGTTGAAATTAAAATTGGCTATGACGGAATTGTGCTTGCCAACGCTATTGGCGGCGTTCAATATAGTTTAACTAAAGAACAAATTTTTCTTGCACTTGCCGCAAAAGTTCCAAGTTTGGATGGCAAAAATTTAATCGAAAATCCTTATAAAAAATGGAGCGATATTGATAAAACTCTGCCAAATATCAATATTGCAATTTACGGTCCGCCTACAACTTCAGGCACGCGCGACGCTTTTGCCGAGCTTGTTATGGAAGATGTTTGTAAAAATAATCCAGCCTTTAAAAATAGTTTTTTAGATAAAAAAATCTTAGCAAAAAAATGCCATATAATCCGCAGCGACGGTCATTTTATTGAAGCGGGAGAAAATGATAATTTAATTGTGCAAAAATTAAAAAATGATATTAATGCCCTTGGAATTTTCGGCTTTTCGTTTTTAGAAGAAAATCATCATGCAATTAAAGCGGCAAATATTAATAAAATTGCACCAAGCTTTGATTCTATTGTTTCGGGAAAATATGAAGTTTCTCGTCCGCTATTTATTTATCTTAAAAAAGAGCATCTCAATTTGATCGCAGGAATGCGCGAATTTGCTTTAGAAATTGCTAGCCCAAATACCATCGGTTTTGATGGATATTTAATGCAAAAAGGACTCATCCCTCTTACTAACTTAGAACTTGAGAAGGTAAGAAGTGAGTTGATAAAAAATCTGAAATAGATTTTTTGTCACAATTAAATTAATCAGCTATATGGTCTTTATTCCATTAGTTGTGTTAGTTACCTATTCTGTTATTTCTTGGTTTTAAGCTTTTGAATTGCTGCGCAGCGAGTAAATCGCTGCATTCGCAATAAATAACCATTAATACGAGTAGCACTTTTCTAAATAGAACCTTTCTTCAAACATTCACCTTTTGAAGGAAGATTTCATTTAGACGCAACGGTCTGCTGCGACCCCTAAATAAGTGGGCGCAGCAGATCGGTTGTTATATGAAAATCAATAAATCTCATGGAAGAAAAATTTATCAAAGTTGTCGGTGCGAAAGAGCATAATTTAAAAAATGTAAGCGTTAATATTCCAAAAGATCAGCTAGTTGTTGTGACGGGACTTTCGGGCTCGGGAAAATCATCTTTAGTATTTGACACAATTTACGCCGAAGGTCAGCGCCGCTTCATCGAAAGCCTTTCTTCCTATGCGCGCCAATTTCTCGACATGCAAGATAAGCCAGATGTTGAGTCAATTACGGGCCTTTCGCCGTCAATTGCCATTGACCAAAAAACAACTTCAAAAAATCCGCGCTCAACGGTTGGAACTGTCACCGAAATTTACGATCATTTTCGTCTTTTATTTGCGCGCATTGGCATTCCTTATTCACCCGACACTGGCAAGCCAATTGAGAGCCAGTCTGCTTCAATCATGGTTGATAAAATTTTGCAGCTACCAAAAAAATCGCGCATTTATATTATGGCGCCAATTGTGCGTGGACAAAAAGGTGAGTTTCGCAAAGAGATGATGAATGCTAGAAAACAAGGCTTCCAGCGCATTAAGGTTGACGGAAAAATTCACGATTTAAACGATATTTTACCGCCACTTGATAAGAATAAAAAACACGATATTGAAATTATTATCGATCGCATTGTTATTTCAAACGACCTTGGCAACCGCGTTGCCGACTCGGTTGAAACCGCATTAAAAATTTCCGAAGGATTGCTTTATGTTGAAATTGTCAGCCTTGCCGAAGAAGCCGTAAATAACGAAAAAGTTGGCGATATTTTAATTTTCAGCGAAAAATTTTGCTGCCCCGTTTCTGGTTTTACAATTCCAGAAATTGAACCAAGATTATTTTCTTTTAACTCGCCATTTGGCGCCTGTCGCGATTGCAACGGTCTTGGCAGTGAATTATTTTTCAGCCCAGAATTGGCAATTGAAGATGAAAATTTAACCTTGCGTCAAGGCGCAATTACCATTTGGCAAGGCGTGCAAGAGCGCTTCTATCAACAGGTTTTATCGGCAATGGCTCTGCATTATGAGTTTAATTTGGATACGCCTTTTGCAAAATTGCCGCAAGATATCAAAGATAAAATTCTCTACGGAACTGGCGATGATGAAATTGAAATTAAAATTGAAGATGGTCTAAAAGCCGTAAAAGTAAAAAAACCATTTGAAGGCGTAATCAATAATTTGAAAAAAAGATTTAGCGAAAGTGAAAGCGAATCAATGCGCGATGAACTCTCTAAATATCAAGATTCGCGCGTTTGCAGAAAATGCAGCGGACATCGTTTAAATGAACAAGCCTTATCAATTAAAATTGATGGCTTGCATGTTGGGCAAGTAAGCTCGATGCCAGTTGAAAGATTAATTACTTGGTTTGATGAATTGCCAAGAAAATTAACAAAAACGCAACAGCAAATTTCAGAAAGATTGTTGAAAGAAATTACGCGACGCCTTGGTTTTCTAGGCAATGTGGGTTTAGAATATTTAACAATTAATCGCGAAGCGGGAACGCTTTCTGGCGGCGAAGCGCAAAGAATTCGCCTTGCTTCACAAATTGGCTCGGGGCTTTCTGGCGTGATTTATGTTTTGGACGAACCCTCTATCGGTCTGCATCAATCGGATAATGATAAATTAATTAACACGCTAAAAAACTTGCGCGATCTTGGAAATTCGGTAATTGTTGTTGAACATGACGAAGAAATGATGCGCGAGGCACAATATTTAATCGATGTGGGCCCAGGAGCGGGAATCCACGGCGGTCAAATTATTTCTGCCGGCTTGCCAGAAGAAGTAATTAACGATCCAAAAAGCGTGACGGGTCAATATTTAAGCGGCAAAAAGCAAATCGAAATTCCAAAAAAACGCCGCAAGATTGATCCAAAGCGCATGATTTCTTTAAAAGGCGCAACTTTAAACAATCTAAAAAATGTCACTTTAAACCTGCCGCTGCGCTTATTTGCTGCGGTTTCGGGAATTTCTGGCGGCGGAAAATCAAGTCTGATTATTAAAACGCTTTATCCAGCGCTCAATAAAATTTTAAATAAATCAAAAGCCAGCGCGGGTCCTTTCACCGGCATTTCGGGGCATCATTTTATCGATAAAATTATCGAAATTGATCAATCGCCAATTGGCCGCACGCCTCGCTCCAATCCTTGTACTTATGTTGGAGCATTTACTTTTATTCGTGAATTTTATACCAATTTAAACGAGTCGAAAATGCGCGGCTACAAGGTTGGTCGCTTCTCGTTTAATGTTAAGGGCGGTAGATGCGAAACTTGTCAGGGCGACGGCGTAATCAAAATTGAAATGCATTTTTTGCCCGACGTTTATGTGAAATGCGAAACCTGCCACGGCAAGCGCTATAACCGCGAAACTTTGGAAATTACTTACAAAACAAAATCGATTTCCGATGTGCTTGAAATGACCGCCAATGACGCCGCCGACTTCTTCCAAACCATGCCTCATATTTATGATAAATTTAAAGCACTTTGCGATGTTGGTCTTGGCTATATCAAGGTTGGACAAAGCGCTACCACGCTTTCTGGTGGCGAAGCGCAGCGTATTAAACTTGCCAAAGAATTAAGCAGAAAAGCTACAGGCGATACGCTGTATATACTTGACGAACCCACAACTGGTCTGCATTTTGAAGATATTAACAAGCTTTTAAAAGTGCTGCATAAATTGGTTGATTCTGGAAATTCAATTTTGGTTATTGAGCATAATTTGGATGTTTTAAAAACCGCAGATTACATTATCGACATTGGTCCATGCGGCGGCGAAAAAGGCGGCTACATCGTAGCTGAAGGCACTCCAGAAGAAGTTGCAAAAAATAAAAAATCGGTGACAGGAAAATATTTAGCAAAAACTTTAAAAGAAAATGCTGTCAAATAATTTAAGTGAATCGCTTTTGGGCTGCTCTATTGTAATGCAAAAGCATATTGACGATTTATTGCCGCGCGATTTTTCCGATTCAAAATTAATGGCGGCAATGCGCTATAGCGCTCTTGGCGAAGGCAAGAGAATCCGCCCATTTTTAGTGATGGCATGCGCCCAAATTTTTGGCGTTTCTGTTTTAAAGACGCTAAATGTGGCAGCCGCGCTTGAATTTGTGCATACCTACTCGTTAATTCATGACGATTTGCCCGCTATGGATGATGATGATTTTCGTCGTGGTCGCCCTACTTGTCACAAGGAATTTGACGAGGCTACTGCCATCTTAGCGGGCGACGCTTTACTAACTTACGCTTTTGAAATTTTATCCAGCAGCGAAACTCACGCCGACGCCAATATTCGCTGCGAACTAATAAAATTAATCGCCAAATCTTCCGGCTTTCACGGCATGGTTGGCGGGCAGATGATTGATTTAGAAAGCGCGGGAATGGATATTTCTAAAGAAAAATTAGCAAAATTACATCGCCTAAAAACTGGTGAATTATTTGTCGCAGCGGCTGAAAGCGGCGCCATTCTTGGTCGCGCTAGTAAAGAAGAAATTTCGCATCTAAGACTTTTCGCCCGCGATTTAGGATTAGCCTTTCAAATTAAAGACGATCTTTTGGATTATGCTGGAGCAGAAAATATCAAAGTTGAAATTGACGAAGCGCATAGAAAAATTGAAGCCAGTATTGTTGAGGTTGTAGGCGTGGAGGCGGCGCAGAAGCAATTGATTTTGTTGCAAAATCAAACAAAAAATCATTTGGAAATTTTTGGTGCAAGAGCGCAATTGTTGAGAGATTTGGTGGATTTTTTGACGGAGAGGGAAAGATAAATTTAAATTTGCTTTCAGCAAATTTAGTTTGAGTTGAATTGCTGCGCGGCGAGTGAATCACCGCATCCGCAATAAATTTTAAATTATTTTATCCTCAAAGGCTGGGCGTAGTTTGCAACTGCGCCCACATGTTTCACAACATAAAACATTTTGTGGCATAATTATAAATCATAGCATTTCAATTAATAAATAATCACTTCCGTCATCGCGAGTCTTGCGAGGCGTGGCATGGCGATCGATGAATGGCGTATAAAAGTGGAAATGTCATCACGCCTAGCGACAAAAAAATTAGCTTAAAAAAGGGCGATAGATTTTTAGCTTGATTGCAAATCTTACTTTCTAGAAAAACTCTTCAAAAACATAAAAAATTTAGATTTCCTAAAACCCTCTTCATCCTTCTTAAACATATTGCCAAACTTAATAAACAAAACCGCCCCGCCCAAAATAATCACCGCAATATTTTTAAAAATAATTGGAATATTGTTAATCATAATTCCAAATATTAACCAAAAAACTACCCCCACAATTGAGAAAAAATACATCCAAAAAGAAATGCCTTTGGTGTCTCTAGTTTTAATAGTTTTGATCGCTTGCGGCAAATAGCCAATCATGGTGAAGAAAGCGGCGATTGAGGCGATTATTTCGGGGTTGTTCATAAATTTAATAAATCAATTTTTCACGCATTATTTCTGCGAATTTAAAAGTTTTTCCGTCGTCAAAATTTCAAAAAATATTTTAGAAAATCCTTGTAATTTTTTACCTTTTTTAATCAAAACTCCATAATTCATTTCAGGAAAATAATCGGTTAAAATTTTTTGCGATAAATCTTTTTCAACCTCGCCTTCAAGCACAATATTTGAAATCATCGCCACGCCAATATCAGCTTTAACAAATTTTTTCAAAATTTCCCAATCAGACATTTCAAATTCAATATTGCTTTGAATATTATGCGCCTTCAAAAGCTCCTCAAATGCTGGCAGTGTAATTAAATTTGGATCGATGCGCACCAGCTCATATTTGGCAATATCTTTCATCGTCACTTTTTGCTTTTTTATTAGCGGATGATTCTTTTTGGTTAATAAAATTGGCTGATATTTTACGATTGAAAAAAACTCAAACTCACACGCTATTTCATCGCGCGTCATTGGATAAATAAACATATCAATCTCATCATTTACAAGCCTTTTAACACATTCACTTTTTGATAAATTTCTAATTTTAAATTTGGCGTTTTTATGTTCGGCTTTGAATTTCTTTATATATTTTGGCAAGATATAAGAAATGCCCGCATGATTAGAAGCGATGTTGATT
>Ga0209550_10006986_pt1 | contig 10476 bp, 5 predicted proteins | sample LauGreSuBDMM15SN_2_FD_187567 | JGI IMG/M metagenome (GOLD analysis project Ga0209550, IMG submission 187567) | Freshwater lake microbial communities from Lake Michigan, USA - Su13.BD.MM15.SN (SPAdes) (version 5) | ecosystem: Environmental > Aquatic > Freshwater > Lake | place: Lake Michigan, USA... | reverse complement strand
GCCAATAATAGAACCTGCCACGAAAGAAAAACCTGTGGAAAAAGAAAAACCTGTAGAAAAAGAAAAACCTGTAGAAAAAGAAAAACCTGTGGCAAAGAAATTTCGCGTCAAAATTATTAAACCGGACGCTACCGCTGCTGCTACCTCTGCTGCCGCCGCTAAAAAAGGTAAAAAGGTTCTCGAAAGTCCAAGTGCTATAGTCGGCATCGATCCAAATGCCGTATTTGGCTCCTTGTCATTAAAAGAACGCATCAGCCCCCCTCCCGAAAAAATCGTCGCGTCCCCTTATTTCATGAACAATCGCAAAATATTCGTAGATTTCATAAATAAATTCTTTTTAACGAAATTCAAAGACGCGTCTGAAAAAGGCGCGCCCATTACGTGCGAAGAAATAAAAAAGGCAAAAACTGATAGCGCCCGCCTCTCTCTATTTCCCCATCAACAAATCGTAAAAGATTATTTGAACATGTATACGCCGTATCGTGGCCTCCTCTTATTTCACGGTCTCGGCAGCGGGAAAACGTGCTCTTCTATTGCCATTGCCGAAGGCCTTAAAACGGAAAAACAAGTTATTATTATGACGCCCGCATCTCTCCAAGTTAATTATCGCAACGATCTCAAAAAATGCGGCGACGAGTTTTATAAACGCAATCAGCACTGGGAATTCATTTCTGTTCGAGAAGTTCCAGAGTCAGAAAGGGGTGAAAAAATCGCGCAACTTGCCGCCGTTCTAAACATCAGCACCGATATGGTCAAAGAAAATGGCGGCGCGTGGATGATCAATGTGAAAAATACAAAAAATAATTTCCCAGATCTCTCCACGGAAGAACGCCAACAACTCGAAGCCCAACTCGACGTCATGATTGAAGCCAAGTATAAATTTATTAATTACAACGGCCTCAATCGCAATAAACTCGCCGAACTCACGAATAATGGCAAGGTAAATCCGTTTGATAACGCCGTCGTCATCATTGATGAAGCGCACCGTATCGTGAATTCAATCAGCAACCAGCTCAAAAATTTGAAACCCACAAAGAGCGACGACAAGAAAGCAAAAGCGCTTATTTCCATTCAACTTTATAAATATCTGCAAAATGCCGACAATGCCAAAATTATCTTGTTGACCGGTACGCCCATTATCAATTATCCAAATGAACTCGCCATTCTTTTCAATATTCTGCGCGGTTATATTAAAACGTGGTCTTTTAAATTGACCGTTGACAAGGATCAAAAATTCGACGAATCATCCGTTGTTGCCATGCTCAAAAAATACAATATTGCCAATTACGATTACGTGAAATACACGCCGTCTACGCAAACCATGACCGTTACGCGCAACCCGTTTGGATTCACGGATGCGTCCAAGGGATCGGGGGGCGCTTATGCCGGCGTCATTCGTTCTTCTAATGGCGCTAGTGGCGACGACTCCAATGAACAATTCCTCCAAAAAATCAAAAAAATGTTAGCATCAGAACAAATCCGGTCAGAAGATCCAGTAATTGCGAACTTTACCGCGCTCCCCGACAATTTTGAAGATTTTAAAAACAAGTTTCTGAAAATTAATCCCGATACGTTTGAAATCGTTGGGGTAAAAGAACTGCCGCTATTTCAACGCCGCATTCTCGGGCTAGTGTCCTATTTTAAAAGCGCGCAAGAACAGCTCATGCCCCGACTGCTCGACATTAAACTCGAACTCGTTCCAATGAGCAACATGCAATACAGCGAATACGTGGATGTGCGAACCGACGAAATTACAAAAACAAAACGCGCGCAAAAAAATAAAAACATGTATGAAGTTTCTTCCAATTCGTATCGCATTTTCTCTCGACTTTGCTGTAATTTTGTTTTCCCCCCCGCAAATGAAGTCGATGGACGACCGGGTCGACCCAAGAAAGAAAAGCTGAATGAACAAAACGTCGACGTGGTTCCGCAAGATGATGCGAATCAACGCGCCGTTACTTTTGTCGAAGGCGTTGATGAAGACGCGCCGCTTGAAGTCGTTTCCGGCGACAGCTCCTACAATGAAAAAATTCGCGAACTGTTCCAGTATTATGAAACACACGACGATGACTTGAAAGCGAGCGAAGAAGGCGGGCGCTTAAACGATTACAGCCCCAAATTCCTTAAAATGTTGCAAAATATAAGCAGCCCGGAAAATAAAGGACTGCACCTTATTTACAGCCAATTCCGCTCCCTTGAAGGAATCGGCATGTTTTCGCTGGTTCTCAATGCCAACGGATTCGCGCAATTCAAAATTAAAAAGGAAGGCGATAGCTGGAGCATGGACATTGCGCCCGAAGATGAAGATAAACCCACGTACGCGCTGTATACCGGCACTGAAGACGCCGACGAAAAAGAAATCGTTCGAAATATTTTTAATAGCGACTTTTCTTCCACTCCGGAAAACATTAAACAATATTTAGAGAGAAGGGGAAAAAAGAAATCCCTCAGCAACATGTACGGCGAAATCGTGCGCGTATTCATGATTACCGCATCCGGCTCAGAAGGCATTAATTTGCGAAATGTGCGCTTTGTTCACATTATGGAACCTTACTGGAACGGTGTGCGCGTGGAGCAAGTTATTGGGCGCGCACAGCGCATTTGCAGCCACGAAGATTTGCCAGAAGATGAAAAAACGGTTCAAGTTTTCGAATACTTGTCTGTTTTTTCTGCAGCGCAAAAAGAAAAGTTGAACAAGGAACTGAAATCTACGGATGGCGGAAAAACAACGGATCAAGCGCTCTTCGATATTTCAAAAAAGAAGGAGCAAATCAGTCGCGAGCTGTTGAATGCCGTGAAAACCACGTCCATCGACTGTAAAGTGCACAAGGGTGCAAAATGTTTTGAATTTTTGGGAACACCGGATTCGTCTTCGTTTTCATACGTCCCAAATATCGAACTCGATGAGACCGAAAAGGAAATGGTGGCAAACGTGGCCGTCGAAGAAGAAGTATTTAAACTGTTGCCGGCAACATACAAGGGCGAAGCCGGCGAACGACTGATTCGGTCCATGAAAACAAATAAAGTGTATTATAAAAATGATAAATTTGACGCGCTCACTTCCAGCGGCCAACCGTTTGACGTAAAAGAGCTGGACCAATATGGACGGATTGAACAAGTTGGAGATAAGCTGAAACTTTTTAAATTATAGAATTTTCATTTTCATTTTATGATTATTTTTTTATGATAATGTATTCATACAAAAATATTTGACATCTTAAGACATCTTAGTATATGCATTTGGATACTTTCATTTCAAGCAGTGATACAAAAGCGGCGCTTGGCCGAGTTGGTAATCAACAGTTCGAACAAACACATACATCACAATCAGATGTTCGAATCCTGCGAAGATCATCTTGAATTTCCCCCTTCAATTAAACCAAAAAACACAAGATCAAAAATTGTTGGGGCATCCGATCGAAACGAGATTGTCAGTATAAAATCCCCCGTAGCTCAGCGGCAGAGCGTCTAAAACATCGTCCTCTATCACCAAGACATGCAAATGTCCGAATTTGAAGATGGTTATCGCCTTATAAGCGGAAGGTCGCAGGATTAACTGGACTGATCATCCCGTGAGCGACATCGAAACTCGCACCGAGGCATTAGCATTTCATGGTTTTACAGAAACCATTCGCGGAAATATTCCGCCTGATCGACTGACCATTCGATATGTCGTCTAGAATATGAGCGACATTTAAATAATTTTAAATAATTCAATCCATTCCGTGTGGTAATGAGAAAAACCACACCACGGTCTTGTAACCAGACGTTAAACAATACACACTCTAACGGCGAAGCCGACTCATGTCAACGCGAGACAGTTAATCAACGCGACCAATGCAATCACTTAAAAATTGGGTTCAACTTTTTATTATTTTTCAATAAACATTTCCCATATCGTATAAATACGCAATGTATGAGTATATTGACTGGAACATATTTTCCTTCTCAATATAAGGTATATTATTATTATCACAATAGTTCCGAACTATATGTTTAATCTTTCGCAAAGAACTATGTGGAATGCTCGGAAATAAATGGTGTTCTATTTGAATATCTAATCCAAAACATATAAATCTTGATAAAATATCATCCGTTTTATAATTCATCGAAGATGAAACTTGATTGTATAAGAAATCATTTTTTTTATCTGCATTTATTTGTATGCACTCGTATTGAATATGAGATAAATTTGCAATAAACGTATATCCAAATCCAATGGAACCAAATAATACAAGCGCATTTATAAATCCAAACCAATAATAAATAAAAATAACACCGAATAATTGAATATAATCTTTACTTTTTATGCTTCTTAAAATTGTTTTATTATATCCGTTTAATGCAAATAATACCATCGCATATAAATATTGAAACTTATGATGAGTATATTTGACATGCTCATTCGAATGACGCAATATTAGTTTATTTTTATCAAAATCTTGGTCATATTTTGTATTTGTAAAACAATGGTGTAAATAATTGTGTCGCTGTTTCCATTCATTTACACTTAAAAAAGGATAAGGTATGTATGATGAAACAATTGTATTTATTTTTTGATTTTTAAAACCAATATAATGGGAAGTTTCATGAAATATTAAAGAAATGTATCCAACCACGAAAAAAGATAGTAAAAACATCCACCAACACGACAATCCATTCGAATTTAAAAAACAATACCCCCATATACTCAAATACATGCACAACATATATGCGTTATATGCTATTTCTTTTTTTGTCCAATACAACGGTATTTTTTTATCATATATTTCCTCGTAAACGAATTCCTTTAACTTGCAATAATTATCATATGTATAATTTGTATCGTAATTTATCAATACATTACATTTATCGTCACATTTATCATCGACTTCATATTTTTGTAATATCTGTAAAATATTTCTTGGATTTTTATGATACGCGTAAATCATAGGAGTTATATTTGTATATGGCTTTAAATGACGAAACATATCCGTCCCACCAGGATGAATTTTTATAAAATTCGTTATATCATAAATTTTGTCATGAACTTTAAACATCATGTGAATATAATATTAATATAATAGTATGTATATTATTAAATAATTTTAATATATTATTTAATAATTTTAATATATATTTCGTATACATTTAAAGGTTTACATGTATAATAAGTAGCGTAGACGTTTACAGACATCGTATCGTCAAGTTATATATTCATATAAATTCATAAATTAAAATCTGTCAAAATGCAACAAAACGAAAATGATAAAGATAAAGAAAATAAACTTTATAGTCAAGCTATTATACAAGGTCGTCTTACTAAATCAGAATGGAATAATATGGAAATTCCTGTATCGCCAGATGAGTTGATCGTAATTAAACTCATTCGAGACAGTTACCATAATGTTCAATTAAAAATGAACCATCATTCTTCCATGATCGGCATTTTGAAAATAACACCCTCTCCCGAAATGCACGCGTACTTGTATCAAAAACATTTCGAACAGCTCATTTGCGAGATGGTGAAAACGTTTCAATTGGTTCCGGCATTTTCATGTGACGCCGATTTAAAACAAGATGGCAGCGGAAGCGGCAACAGTAAAAAAAGCGGCAAAAATAAACCCGTTGAATTAAAAAAAGTTGATGCTATTCGAATTAAAAATAACGAGAGTGCTGTTCAATCTAAAAATATTTTTGAACATACGATTTTAAAAATATGCAAACTCTTACTCACAAAAAAAGCAAAATGGAATGCATTGCAACAACAACAGCAACAACAACAACAACAACAGCAACAAGATAAAAGCGAAGAATCCGATTCTGAAGATGACGATGACGATGATCTCGACGAATGCAGCTGGATGTCGTATTACTATGCTCTGAAAATGAATATAAAGAATAGCATTGATCACGTGAATATACACGTCGTTGCATTTGTCATTTATTTGCTCGACATGTTTGAGTCCGACGTCGACATTGTAAGCTTTATCCAATACGCCCAATACTTTGTCGAAAAAAACCACCTCTGCACCAAATTCAAAGACATGGAACTCTATGACCACCAAAAACAAATATTCACTCACGCGAAATCGCCCAACCCGAAACTCGTGCTCTATATTGCACCCACCGGCACCGGAAAAACACTCACACCAATCGGACTCTCTGAAAAACATAAAATTATTTTCGTTTGCGCTGCACGCCACGTCGGGCTCGCGCTAGCAAAATCCGCAATCTCTGTTCAAAAACGCATCGCATTCGCATTCGGATGCAAAAGCGTCGACGACATACGCCTGCATTATTTCGCAGCAAAAGAAGCCACGCGCGACTGGAGAACCGGCGGCATTCGTAAAGTCGATAACAGCATCGGAGACAATGTCGACATTATGATTTGCGATATTCAATCCTACTTGCACGCCATGTTTTACATGAAGGCGTTTCACCCCGTTGAAAACACCATTCTGTTTTGGGATGAGCCGACTATTACAATGGACAGCGACGCGCACGAATACCACGACATTATTCGCAGGAACTGGAAACAAAATATCATTCCGAATGTGGTTTTATCATCGGCCACGCTTCCGCACGAACAAGAACTTCAGAATACAATTGCCGATTTTAAATCCCGATTTTTAAATGCCGAAGTGGTCAGCATTGTCAGTCACGATTGCAGCAAATCCATCCCGATTGTTAGCAAGGGCGGGTGCGTCCAACTTCCGCATACGCTCTTTTCAAACTATGCCGACGTTTTATTGAGCGCCGCACATTGCGAAAAACATAAAACACTGCTGCGTTATTTCGGCATCGGGCAAATATGCGAATTCATCTCGTTTGTAAACCGGAAACGTTATTATTCGAGCCAGCGATACAGCATCGAGCGCTATTTCTCATCCTTGGACGAAATCACGCACATTTCCATTAAATTGTATTATTTGGCGTTATTAAAAAATATTACACAGAAACCTGAACTTGATGCATGGGCGCACATTTATAACCACTTTAAAGATTGTGACGACAACGGGTTATACGAATCCACGGGATACATGACCACATCGGACGCACACACGCTGACAGACGGACCCACAATTTTCTTGACCAATGATGTTGAAAAGATTGCGAGTTTTTGCTTGCAAACGGCACAAATTCCTGCACAACTTATTGACGATATTATGGGGTCCATTACTCACAATAATAAATTGTCTGAACAAATTGAAACCATTGAAAAACGAATCGAAGATTTGCTGAATGAAGCGGAAAAGGGGTCCTCTAATGACGGCGGCGGCGGCGGCGAAAGTAAAGACAAGAAAAATAAATTTCTCGATAAAAAAATGGACAGCGGCGAAATCAAAACGCTTAACCAAAAACTGCAGCAATTAAATGAGCAAGTCAAACGAACCGCACTGCACGATTTGTTTATTCCGAACCGTCCTGCACACCTCGATAAATGGTGCAAGGACAAGATCGTGGCAGTTCAAAATAAAAAACCGTGGTCGTGTGACATTCAAGACAGTTATGTGGAGAAAATTATGCTGCTTCATATTGAGTCGCACTGGAAAATACTGCTACTAATGGGCATTGGTGCGATTACCGACCATAAAAACGCCGCGTATAACGAAATTATGAAGGAACTCGCGCAAGACCAGAAACTGTTTTTAATTATTGCTTCGTCGGATTACATTTACGGCACGAATTATCAATTTTGTCACGGATACATTGGTCGCGACTTGCACGACATGACCCAGGAAAAAACAATACAGGCAATGGGGCGCGTCGGGCGAAATAGCATTCAGCAAGATTACACCATTCGATTTCGCGACGACGGCCTAATTCAAAAACTGTTTTTACCTTCGACCAATAAACTCGAAGCCGATAACATGAATCGGCTTTTTTCTTCTTTTTAGGAATATTTTTAAATAGTTAAGGAAACATATTTATACATTATATTTTTTATTATTTTTTATTATGTCTATATAATATATATATATATTATAATATATATATATATATATTATATATTTAAACTATTAATAATGGCGGCAATGGAAGAAATAAGGGCACCACCGGTTAATAGTATACCGCATGCTGCTATGCAACTTCTTTTAAATCAAGCTGGACAATTAATGGTTGCTCCTGTTCTACTAGAAAATGGTAGAACATATGATCGAGCTGACGTTATGGCTGGTCTAATTGAAGGATATGGTCCCGCTAGTCCAATGGTAACAAATTTTGCTATAAAACATATAATTGATGCCATAACTGCAGGTGACCAAGAATTACTAGATCTAGCTTTAACATGTACAATAAGCGGAGATTTTTTTGCTGACCCAGTAATTTGTACGGGTGATGGACACACCTATAGTAAAAAGGATTTAGAAACATGGTTTACACGAACTAGAGCTGCTGGCGTCCCTTTAACAATGACTAGTCCAATGACACAACAACCGTGCGGACAACATATTCCAAACCAAACTCTTGTAGATTTTATGGAAAACTGCGGTATGCGTCCTATGCGGCCTGTTGGAGTTGCAACTAAAAAACACCTAGCAGTAACACTTCTTGCTATAGCATCAAGAATGAATGATAGAACACCTGGTGCACGACAATATTCACATGAATTAAAACAGCTTGTACATATGTATTTAGATAATCAAATAAGATTTTTTGCATCATCAGATTCGAGACCGGCGTTAGATACTGCGAGAAGGATATTAAAAGCACAACTAGGTGGGTACAAATCAAAATCAAAATTAAATAAACACAAGCATTCGCGTAGTTACAAGAATTCGCGTAGTTACAAGAATTCGCGTAGTCACAAGCATTCGCGTAGTCACAAGCATTCGCGTAGTCACAAGCATTCGCGTAGTCACAAGCATTCGCGTAAACGCGCTTGAATCAAATAAACGATCAAAAGAAAATTCCTTACTTTATAAATTTTTATTTACAAATATACAAATTAAATTAAATAAAAATTGAATATTTATAAATATTTCAAACTTTAATACAAGTCAAAAAGTCAGTAAAACGAACGAATAAAAAATGCCTCCTTCTAAACAAACCATTGTCAACAAATTTTCCGAACTGCACAATAAATATTACGTGCCACGAGGATACATGATTTCCACTGTGAATGACGATGTCGCAAAAAACTTTGTTGAAGCTCATACTGAAATTGAGTGGACAATTGAATATAATACGTATGCTCAGACCATGATTCAAACTGCATCAATTCATGTCACAATTTTCGGAAACCCGTTTACCGTTTTGCTTGAACGCCCACTAACCCCCGTTCATCGTTGCGAGTTTGAAGATTACTTTGGTTTCGGCGGACACTGTAAAGGTTTTACGCCGTATCGAATGATTGCGCGTTTCGCAACCACCATTGAAGAACATGGATTCGATTACCGAACACTTTTGGAAGAAAATAGTAAGGAAAATTCTGATAACACGGTCGACATCCCCTACATTCAAGACGTTTTCAAATTGCTCGTCATCGGCGGATACGTAAAATACTGGAAAGCGTGGGACGAACTAACTCAATGGTTTCTTGAACACACCGACGATGAAAGCATTCGAACATGGATTCAAACCGAATTCCAAGGAGAAACATCAGGAGAGAATGGGTTTTCCAGAATTAATAAATATGTTTTTGGTTCTATGTAATTTATAATATAATTTACTCAAAAAAAATAAAGAAAAATAATAAAAACAATAAAAAAACTCGTCGTAGTCGTTTTAGTAAGTTTTAGTAAAATAAAATGAATTTAAGAAAACATGAATTTTACAACCAAAAATAATATATATATTAGTTTATATATTAGTTAATCAGACAAGTAATGGCAGGCGCAGCAGAAGAAAAAGAAGAACAAGAAGAACAAGAAGAAGCAAGAAAATTAGCAAAAAAAATAAGGGAAGAACCATTATTATCACAATTTAATGATGGTTATCTAGATATACGTGGTGCTGGTTATAGTTCGGGGCGTCGAGCATCTAATGATCCCGTCTACATGAAAAATTATATGAGTGATATAAAAGGACACGGACTATATAATTTATTTAAAGCGGGAGAAGGCGAATACATGAATTTTTATACAGAGTATTTTAAATCAACCCCTCTAGACAAATATTATTTTTTTTACGAAATTTTACAAGCAGAAAATGAAATTATACACAACCCACTATATGAACGTATTAAATCTGAAATTCGTAAACAACTATTTGAACACCCTAATTCCGATTTATCTCAAATGTTATCGAGTGTGCAGCATATTGCAGGAGTACGCCCTACACCACTCGAGAAAGCTTTACTTTTTCTCAGCCGAATTCCTACCCCTATTGGAATGGAGATGAGGGGTCAGTTAGTATTTAAACCCAAACCAAGACCATCAGGTCAAGGTGGAAAACGACATTCAAGAATCAAAAGAAAATCAAAAAAATCGAAATCAAGAAGAAAATCAAATAAACATAAAGCGCAAAAGAAAAAAAGCCACCGTCGCCGCC
>Ga0209550_10006984_pt1 | contig 10476 bp, 13 predicted proteins | sample LauGreSuBDMM15SN_2_FD_187567 | JGI IMG/M metagenome (GOLD analysis project Ga0209550, IMG submission 187567) | Freshwater lake microbial communities from Lake Michigan, USA - Su13.BD.MM15.SN (SPAdes) (version 5) | ecosystem: Environmental > Aquatic > Freshwater > Lake | place: Lake Michigan... | reverse complement strand
TGATTAGGATGTGGTCTCACTATAAATTTTCTAGAAGTTAATGGTCTCAGTGTTTTATAAACTCCATTGAACCAATCAACCGGATCTAACTCGTTCATGCTCCAGTTGTCTTTAGGCTGTAATACAAACAGTATTGGATCGGTTGGATTGGATTTCCTCCACGGATCATTTTTAATATTCCATAAACCTTTCATCATTTCCCAACGATCCGGCGGAGAGTTATCTGATAAAAAGTTACCATTGTTCATGGGAGAATATAGAGCCACCCTCCAGTGGTGTTTGGGATGATCCACGGTGTTTCCAAAACTGCTCAGCAGACCCCCATCGAATGTGATAATATAGATACCTTTCTTTTTGGCACGTTCCACGAGATCTCTTCTTCTACCCTTGGTGTGATGCATCTGTTTGTCGCCACCATAACCAAACATGCAACCAATTGGTGCAGTGGGCTCCATTTCATCCTGGCGCCAATCTCCTGTGAGAGTTTCATTAACAATTACGGGCTCGTCACCACATGATCGTATGCCCTCGGCCATGTGTTGCAATAGATCCCAGCTGGCTCCCCGTCTTCGGTCCTTAACTGTTCTTCTAAAAATTTCAACTTTCATCTAACACCTTCCAGGCGTAACCGTTTTTTATTTCTTCTGCTGTGAATTGCCCATACGCCAAAGAATAATAAAGAGGTTCACGATCAACATATTTAGGTGTTTCAATTTTCGTAAAATCAGTTTCTGATATAGGAGCACAGGCATTGTGTATATCTGTAAAACAAGGTATACCACGAGTGCTTGCCTCTAATGTGATATTTGAATTATAAGTTACAATTGCGTAGGTATCATCCCAATCGATTGGGGCACTCGGTGGCGTGTTGTCCTTGCCGACCACTATGAGACCACCTTGGTTATCATATCCCACTATAGGATTATATCCTTTGTTTCTAACAATTACGGGCCGATTGGTGTTAGACTTTAATGTCGCTAAAGTTTTTTGTAGCCAGTCTTTGACACCAAAGAATTCTGCTATGGCGTTGGACGGAGGACAAACGACTATGTTCCTGCCGTCCTTCTTCCAAGGCTTGATTGGCCACGGAAAGGATCTTTTAAAACGATCATCGGGACGTATTTCTTGCCAATTTTTTAAATGATTGTTTTTTACAAGTTTCACGTAGAAAGGATCTTTCCTGGTCTCCCCCCAGTATGGCCGGTCCATGTAATAAAAATTTATCTTATTACTTGCAGCCCAGCGATACACAAGATTGCTCCCACGTAGAACACCAAATAAAACAATCTTGTTGCAATCTTTCCGTTCTATTATATTGGTTGGCTGCAGTTTTATTGATCCTGGTAATCCCTGCGCTGCCCAATCCATATATTTTTCAGTGTGTCTTCTATTTGTGGAGGTTATATAAATCATTTTAACTAATTATCTATTTTTATAAGCCGTTAATTAAACCTAGTAGTTGCGATGTTTCAATTGATATGTCATTGTAATCTTTTTTCCTTTTGACTCCTTCTATCTTATGGCCCGGTATAGTGACTTTCTTCCCCAGTAGTAAGTTGTGATATAATCCTAGATGATGGCTTAAAACAGGATAAACTTTTTTATCTAAAAGTTCGAGCTGACTGATTTCAATTACTTTCGTATCTGGTTGGCACCATATGAGGTTGGCAAGCCCAGCCCCATGTGTAGACATCACATGACTGGCCTCAGAGAAAAGATCAATCTGTTGTTTTATGTTCATTCCGGTAAGGGTCACAGTTTCCCAACCTTGCAGCGCCATGAATACCTGTTCCGCATTTATCAATCTTCTAGCCGGGGCGTCATCTCTGCTGATAAAGATTTTCCTCCGAGGTATGAATTTTTGTCCGAATGTGTGCCTTAACCACTTGACCATCTCGGGGACCGTGATGCCGTCTTCGCGATTGCTCATGGACGGAGCCAAGAGATGTCCAAACTTCCATGTTGTGTTTTTTGGCATCACATAATATCTTAGTTCTGGAAAGAGTTCTCGCGCCACACGATCAAAGTATTCGCTAGGGCCACTGAGCACATATATGAAGTCTGTGTATTTGTGGCTGAATTTTTTTTCTATCAGCCTAAACTTAGATATCACATCGATCCATATATGCCATGCATTGTTGGCGCTGTGGGCATCGATGGGCAACCAAACATATTTGTATGGCTCTGAAAATTGTTTGTGTGCAGGTGGCAGCGTAATTTCTATATTATCGTTCCACTTGCTCCACAGGGCATGTGTCTTTTGTGGTTTGTATTTTGTGTTGTGCAGTAACGGCCAGAGATGTGAAGTGATCATGTGATTTTCATTAGTGATGACAAGCGGCAGTGAATGCGCAAAGCAGTCGTGGAATTCGGCTACAAACGTGGGATTGGTGGTAAAAGTTTTCTTGGGAGCAGCAGGATGATAGTCCACGGTGTACTGATATGGAGTATCTATGATGTCAAACCTTTCCTGGAAGTACTGTATGGCCGATATGTTTTTTACTATCATTGTATTTTCTATAATTATACTATAAACTTATATAGATGTTAACCATATACGCACCTTTAGAAAATACCAAAAGCAAGTGTTGGGAAATATTCAATGGAATCAAGCAGTCTTGGCCCGCCGAGGTTAAGATAAAGAGTAATTTAGAAAATACAGCAGAATCTCCTGCAATGTTTTGGGGATTTGTTAATAATAATATTAATCTTGTACATCAGTTAGAGCAGCAAGGTTTAGATTATTGGTACACCGATACTCCTTACTTTGGAAGATTTGATAATGACAATTTGAAAGAAGACAATCATTATTGGAGAATTTGTAAGAATCAAATACATGCCAGATATTGGAGAGATTGTCCATCGGATAGATTTGACAAATTTAATTTAAAAATTAAAAAGAGAGATAAGAATCAAGGCGAACATATTCTTATTTGTCCCAGCAGCACGGGCATACATACATATCTCAAAAAAACCAATTGGCTAAATGACACAGTCAACGAAATAAAAAAATATACAGATCGGCCCATTAAGATAAGAGAAAAACCTAGAAAGTTCGGCACATCTGGTCCTGCTGTGGCCGACGTACCCCTGGAGCAAGATTTACAGAATGCATGGGCATGCGTGACCAGCTGCAGCATCAGTGCCGTGGAGGCAACATTACAAGGAGTGCCAGTGTTCAGTGATCCAAAAAGTTTTGCTTGGAGCATATCGTCAGCTAGACTATCTGAAATAGAAGATCCGTTGTACATAGATCCAACAGGGTGGTTACATTCATTGGCTTATCAACAATTTACTCCTCAAGAATTTGCCAATGGCACAGCTGTCAGTATTTTAAAAGAAATTAGAATGTTATGAACATAGAAAAAATAAATGGATTTTGGGTGCCCAGCAACGACATACATGTGGAACAATGGCGTCAAGGACACCCATTCACACAGAACAAATGTCTTAAAGAATTTCTTGAATGGTGCCGATCACGAGATAAAAAATTTAACACAGTATTGGATATAGGAGCATGGTGTGGTACTTGGAGTGCAGAATTCGCACCATATTGCAAAAAGATATATGCCATTGAGCCAGACCGAACACACTTTGAATGTCTTTTAAAAAATCTTTCTTCTTTTGATAATATAGAACTATTAGATTATGCTGTGGGAGATGTCGAGACTAAGGTATCATTAACTGATGATGATTTCACACAAGCTAGAAGAATTTATTCAATAGGTAATATATTAATGAAGACCGTTGATTCTTTTAAATTTGAGGGTGTTGATTTAATTAAGATAGATGTTGAGGGATTTGAAATGAATGTGCTTCGGGGAGCAAAAGATACACTAAAGGATTGTAATTTTTTAATGATTGAGTTGAACAACAATTCAAAAAAATATGATTCTAGCAATAACGAAATAGAAAAATATCTACAAGAGCTAGATTTTACCACATTGATAGACAAATGGCCAGACAAGGTCTTTGTTAGGAATAATTAATATATCATGAAGATCTTCATAACAGGTGTTGCTGGATTTCTAGGATCGCATCTGGCAGATCTAATGATATCTAATGGTCACCAAGTGGCTGGTAATGACAACATGATTGGTGGCTATAGCGATAACATACCAGAGGGTGTAGAGTTCCATCAGATCGATTGTCGAGACTTAGATAAGATGGCCGAAGCCATGCGAGGCAGCGACATAGTGTATCATTGTGCCGCCACTGCCTATGAAGGATTGAGTGTGTTCAGTCCATTGTTAGTAACTCAAAATATATTTGAAGCATCAGTATCCACAGTTACAGCAGCAATAAAGAATAGCGTTAAAAGATTTATATATTGTTCTTCCATGGCAAGATATGGAACCAACCAGGTGCCCTTCCGTGAGGAGTATGAACCTAATCCACAGGATCCTTATGGTATTGCCAAAGAAGCAGGAGAACGAGTGATTAAAAATTTATGTGACACGCACGGCATAGAATGGAACATAGCGGTGCCACATAACATTGTGGGTCCTAGACAGAAGTATGATGATCCTTTCCGTAATGTGATGAGTATCATGTTGAACAGAATGTTACAAGGCAAAGCACCCGTGATATATGGAGATGGAGAACAAAAAAGATGTTTCAGTTATATTGATGATTGTCTTTATTGTTTGAATGAGCTAGCATTCAATGAGAATGTCAAAGGAGAAACGATCAACATCGGACCTGACGAAGAATTTGTAACAATAAATCAATTAGCAGTACTATGTGCCAATGAGACTGGTTGCAATCTAGAGCCCATACATTATGAGGATCGTCCCAAAGAAGTGAAACTGGCCTCGTGTTCAGCGGACAAAGCCCGCAGGTTGCTCAACTACAGCACCACTACTAATTTGAAGACTGCTGTTAGAAAAACCGCAGATTACATCAGACTGAGGGGAACACGTAAATTTAAATATCATCTTCCATTAGAAATAATCAGCGATAAGACTCCCAAGACATGGAAGGACAAATTGATATGATCTCAATCTGTTGCCCATCACGCGGTCGTGCATCGCTTGCCGACCGCATGATCAATACGATATATAAAACAGTCAGCAATCGCGACAATGTAGAAATATTGCTCTATCTTAATGAGGATGATGCAACATTAGATGAGTATAAAACAAAAATATCTAAAAAACATTACACTGTTGGCCCCGATCAATCCACATGTCTCAGTTGGAATCAATTGGCGGAGAGGGCTCAGGGAGATATCGTCATGCTGGCGGGAGATGACATACAATTTTTAACTAAAGATTGGGATCTAGAGGTTGAAAGAGTGTGCGATCTGTTTGATGACAAGATTTGTATGATTGTTCCATGGGACGACAATGGCAAAAGCAAAGGTTACCAACACAAAGGAAAAACTGTACCTGTTTTCGTTGGCGAAGAAACTATTGGTGCTCCACATTTTTTTGTACATAAAAATTGGATCAAGACCCTGGGGTATCTTGCTCCACCTTTTTTCTGGCACTGGTACGTGGACTCATATACCAAAGAAGTTTCGCAAAAGTTAGGCAGATGCGTGTTGTTACCCCACATACACATTGAAGCAGTAAAAATATTTGACACCACAGGAACAAGAGTAAGGAAACATCTTAACATAAATGTGCGCGATGATTATGTTTGGAAGAAAGTTAAGGACAGGCATCTGAACGCGGATGTTCAAATACTGCAGCAATTCATAAATAATTATAGAAAAGATTAGTACAATAAATCTTTTATCTTTTGGTTGGTCGCATCACTGAAGTATAATTCGCAAAAAGGTCTCGTAGGCAGCAAATCTTTTCGTGCCTTGATATCAAACAATGATCCTGTGGCTAATATTAGAATAGTGTTTTGATGATAGTTCAAAGTCTTGTGATTTTTATCTTGCGATATGTGTATATCTCCTTTGCTACCTGTGTCGGTGCGTTGCCGGAAGAACCAATAACCTACGTAGCCTGTGCTCTTTCTTGGAGTGATAGATCCTTTTAGATCATTATGGAAATACAATTCAACTTGATTATCATCGATGAATTTTTTCCATCTCGCATGATTTATATTATCCCATTGCTCATACAGATGATCATACGTATCTAATTTTATAAAATTTTTACAATAAATGTGGGGGAATGGTTGCTTATGGCAGTCACTTTGGCTTACCTGCCAAGTATTGTGCATCATGATGAAAAAAGATTTATTAATTCTTTCTTCCAGACATCACTGTATTCGCAGTTCCTGTAGTTTTCAAACCACGGACCACCCTCTGTGTAATGCAATATCTTCGGTGAGCCATCCTGAGGTTCTTTGTACCAACCCACCAACCAGTTATACACGTGAGGTAGGCTGCCTATGTCTGAATCTTCCAACCAACTAAACCTGTGTAGGAACTTGCCCGTTTCTTTGTTGAGCAGCTCGGGCGTGAGTATCTTATTTTTAGGATGGGCGCAGTTCCATAAAACCATGGAGCTCCAGTTCTTCCTAGGGTAGGACAATTGCATCTGGCCATCCATCTTGACCCCTTCCTCGGGCGTGTAGTCATGTTGCACACACACCACTGCCTTGCTGTCATCGCAGTATTGTTTCAATTCATCAGCGTCTATTTGCCAGACGAAATCGCAGTCACAGAACACCGCCCAGCCCTGGTAATTTTGTAGATATGGTATAAAGAATCTAGTGAATGTGAATTCCGTGCTGGCCAGCTTGTCTATCTCCCTAGTGTACAGCCCTGCTTCTCTCATGCTTTTCATTTTCAACGGGATCACTTCTGTGTTTTGATTCCTGCGTTTTATTGAGTGTTCGCAGACCTGATATGTGATATCTTCTCTGGGGTCGTAGCCTACAAATATCTTCATCTTTAATTCACAATCTTATGTATATGTTTCCAATTATTTACTCTGATAATATCTTTGTTTTCTAAACCCTGGTTGTAATCATGGCTATACAATAATGGTTTCAACCCATACTCTAATCCTTTTTCTGCATTAGCCCATTTGTCTTCTATCCACCATAGGCCCGTGCCATGGAACTCAGACAACGCTGAATCTTTGTTGTCACCTGTCTCTAATATAAAAAAGTTCGTGAATACTGTATTACCAAATAATTCTGCTAGTCTTTTTTTCCTTAATTCCTGTGCGGGTATGTCTGATGTTTGTGATGTTATTGGTATGAATGTCCAACCTTCTGCATGTAACAATTTTACCCAAGTTTGTGCATCGGGCATTGGTTGTTGTGTGCCCATCCAGGCACTGCGATTGAATTCTCTTATAAGCTCTTTGGCTAGATCTTTGTGTATGCCGAACCTTAGGTTCATGTCATACTCATGATTCGTGTTCTCTAATTGTGGGAATCCTTTGGTCGACATCCATTTACTAAAATGGTCTTCCCATTCTAATAGTACTCCGTCAACGTCTGTGAGTATTATTCTATCTGATTGTGGCATCTTCCATACCAGCCACTCTTAATTTCACTATGTTAGTCAACTGCCATTGCTTTTGATCTAGTCCCTTTGTAATGCCCAACCATTTGTTTCTTAGTAATGCGAATTCGTTTATTATTTTTTCCATGTCCACCACATCTGCCTCTCCGTCTACATACTTGTCAGCGTCTCTAGATGTGAGTGCCCTGTTGTAATTTTCGAGGAATTTTTTGAAAGTCTTTGATCTTAATCTGCGATTTTCTATGTGAAGATATTCTAATATTGCTTCTATCTCTTGAAGTTGATTAAATCTTTGTTCTACCACTCCTGGCAATGAGGCCGCTGCTTTTTCTAAACTTCCAAAAATATATATTTCTTTTCTGGCAGTTTCAAATTCTTGCTCAAAAGATTTGATACAATCAGGTATTAAACTAATATCTTGACTTACTTTTGTATACCAGCCCATTATTCCTCATCTTCTTCGTCTTCATCTTCTTCAAAAACAGTTTCTATTGCTTCTTCTAGCTTGTCGTCATACTCACCTGCCGCTTTGATTGTTTGTGTAGATATTCCCACATCAACTAAAGTCTTAATAAAATCCACTGCGCAATCCACTTTTTGTCGATCCGGAACGTAGTGGCTAATAGAATTCCATATTTGTTCTATGTCTTCGTGATTAAGTTCTTGCATTATTTTTTTTCCTGCCAGAGCGTACTAAATGTTCTTTTCTTCTTAGTGATGTCCCAATAGCCGTAGTACCCTGTTATCTCTTTATTTTTTTTCTTTTTTATTTTCTTTTTCATTTTCTTCTTTTAATTCTGGCTGTTTAACATTTAGATAATCGTTCATTATCATTGTTAATTTATCTCCATCCCAATCTTTTCTATATTCTAGATGTTCTTTGCCCTTGCTGTCTATGTATTTTAATCTGTTGCCGGATTGCACTATTACCCCTTGCTTCTCAAACAAGTCAACCAATCCAGAGTAAGGATCCATGCCCGTGTCATACGGAATCTTAACTTGTACACTTTCAAAAGGTTTGGCATATCGAGTTTTCATAACTTTGCAAGCTGCTCTGATACCTCTCACCTCAGTAATTTTATTACCTGCTTCGTCTTCTTTTAATTTTAATTTTTTCATTGCGATCACAATAGATGATGCATAGATAAATCCTTGTCCTCCAGAAATCTTATCATCTGGATCAAACATATCCTGTGAAGCATACGTGTGATTCGTACATACCATGCCCACGTTCCAAGAGCCAAACATGTTCACACAATTTCTAACCAAGGATGTTAGAGCTTTGGGTTTTCTACCCAAATCACCTTTCATCTCCCCTGCTTCAAACTGATTAACATCTGTTGGAGTTAATAACATGCCCAACGAATCTATCACAAATAAAATTTTGGGAGCAGTTTCTTTATTATCTGGGTTTTCTTCTCTGTACCCTTTCATAAATTCTGATATTGTTTTAGCAACATCATCCACCATGGAAAGACTTAATTTTAATAATTTCTTCTCATCTGTGTCCACACCCAGTGCTTTAAGCCATTTTTCATCTAGAGCATTCTCAGAATCAATCAAGATAACATAAATGCCTTGTTCCTGTGCATTCTTGATTATGTTGCCTGATGCTATGTAAGACTTGCCTGCGCCTGATTCTCCTGCCAGCACAGATACTTTGCCTAGTGGAATACCTCTATTAAAATCTCCAGATATCAAATAGTTTAATGCGTAGTTGCCTGTAGAGATCCAGTCGGTGGGATCATTGAATCCTAAGCCTAACCCTTGGATTGATTTAGTGATACTTTTTCTAAATTTTGTTGCGTCGAATACTTTTGTCATTTTTTTTAATCCTATGTCTATATATTAACACTAATTGGCTCCAGTGTCAATCCTGGAGCCAAAAGGGAAAAATTAGTGTTATTATTTGCTTTGTCTTGATCTAATCAGTTTCAATATGTCTTCCGCTCTCTTAGCACTGTCAGTACTTGGCTGAGGTGCTGCCGAGGCAGTAGATACTTGTACCGGTTCAGTTTTGGTAACAATGTCTTCTTTTATTGCCACTGTTGCTGTCGCTGACCCGTTTGCTGATCCGTTCGCTGATGATACGTTTGCTGGAGCAGATACTCCCGCTGGTCTATAATATTGACCATACTTTTCAAGATCATATGCTTCACCCTCTACAGATTTTTCAAATAATTCCTTGATTATTTTCACTTCTGCGTCTGTGGGCTTCTTAGGTCTGAAGTCCGAAAGAGTGTACAATCCAAACTTGTCAATGGCTGCTCTCTCAGCTTCGTCTAGAGCTCTTTCTCTTCTGCTCCATTTTGAAGTTGAGTAATCAGCGTATCCGCCTTTGGATGTTTTGGTTATCCTAAAATCCACACCTCTCACAGCATCAGTTGGAAGCTCTTCCATCTCTGGATCCAGCAATGCCGATCTGATTATGTTGAAAATTTGTGGCCCGATGATAAATCTTCTGATCGGATTCTCAGATGTTTTGTCATCAGCTAAAGGATTCTGTAACACAAAACCTTGGAATATGTAACTTTTCTTCTTCCAATATTTTCTGCCCATGTCCTCCATTGATTTGTCCTTGAACCAAGGTCTCACTTCCGTGAGCACTGGACAAGTTTCTCCATACATCTCCATGCATGGAACTTGCACCTGCACTGGTCTTGAATCAGCCTGTCCTTTGACTCCAGCGAAAGGCAATTTAATCATTGCTCTCTCTGTCCAAAAGAAAGTGTTGTTCGTGTCCTTGTCAGGCAAGAATCGAACTACTGCTTCTTGATTTTCCTGTATGTTCCAGTGTGGGTAGATGGCGTTGTCGCCGCCTGTTGATGAAGTTGAGCGATTAACTTCCTGAGATTTTAACCTCGCTCTTATTTCTGCTAGTGTTGCCATAATGTAAGCCTCCTATTGTGCCTATGTTTGTTTTATGTTTGCCTAATGTATATCAGACATAAAGTATAATATACACACTTATTTATCTATTGTCTAGTGGAGAATTTGGTATTATATACCGGATAATCTTTTAATGGCTGCCAGCTCGT
>Ga0209550_10006982_pt1 | contig 10481 bp, 8 predicted proteins | sample LauGreSuBDMM15SN_2_FD_187567 | JGI IMG/M metagenome (GOLD analysis project Ga0209550, IMG submission 187567) | Freshwater lake microbial communities from Lake Michigan, USA - Su13.BD.MM15.SN (SPAdes) (version 5) | ecosystem: Environmental > Aquatic > Freshwater > Lake | place: Lake Michigan, USA... | reverse complement strand
CTTGTCAGAGATCCACCCGCATAACGCGTGTGGTTGACGCTAATCCTGCCAACCATCAATTGAAAACGGCTTGCCAATTCTCAATTTTTTTAACGAAGAAGAATGATGGTCTTCCTGATTCTTAATATAATCATTAACCTCATGCAAATCATAATAGGAAACAGAGGCAGCATAATATTCATTCCCCCAAGAAAATTTTTCATTGAGTGATAAATTCCTGTTAGCCCAATATGAAGCCTCACCTTTAATAAGGTTCATTACCTCACCAATTGATTCATTTGCACCCAATGAAATCAGTCCATGCAAATGGTCTTGCCATCCGTTAATATTGAGCAAATGAATATTTTTCTGCTTGCAGTTAGATAAAATATGATTACATAATAAATCCTTATTTTCCATAGATAATAAAGACTTGCGTTTGTGGGTAACCATCACCACATGAATGTAAATTTTTATGTACGACATAATAGTTTTTTTGTTAGCCTGTGAAAAAAGTTTGGAGATTAAGGTAGGTGAGCAATCCCCCAAACACAACCTTCTTTGTTAGCCGCAGCGTAGTAAATAGGTTGTGGATTTGGAAGGGGGGTTGCCTTGGGGTAGAGGCATTTGTTTCGTAAGAAGTTTCTTTAATAACCACTCCAGTCCCAACCTTCTCTGGTAGCCAGAGCCATGGCGTAACAAAGAGGTTGGATTCTGGAATTGGATTCTGGGTAGAGGTTATCGTTTCATTGTCTAATTGTAAGTGCAAGGTTGGAAATTAAAAAATGTCAAACAATCCTATATCTAGGAAAAAGTTTATTAAAAAAATTATTTATCCTATTTACTGCATTGATTTTACCCTAAAATAATCCTATAAAAACTAAATCAATTACAAGGTCAATTGAATAAATTGCCAAAAAAAGAGCAAAAAAAAATCCAGCTAGGCTGGATTTTTTTTTGAACATGTAATTAATTAAAGTGAGTTAATTACTCCTTTACCAATTTTATTTGCTTAACTCCTAACTCAGTTTGAATAGTTGCTATATATAAACCTGCCGGCCAAGAAGAAGCGTCTATTGTTGTATTTTCCTCTAAAATATTTTGAGTTTGCATCAATTTACCTTCCACATTATAAACAGATACAAACGCCTTGTCATTCATAAAGTTAAAAATGTTTAAATTGAAAATACCCTTACTTGGATTTGGGTATATTTTTATTTGGTTCGAACCAATATTTATTTCGTTAACTGATAAAACACTTGTTCCATTTATAAACCCATTGGCAATAGCTTTGTTTAAATGAGTGTTTGAACCATTATCTATTCGGCCGCTTGGATCAATTAACAATCCTGCAATATGCAACCTTTCAAGCTTCCAACTGGGATCAAGCGTTACTGTAAAATTATGTGTAAATGAATCGCTGACGTTGATACTTGAGCTAAATGCATTCGATAGTCCTTTAAAATTAGGATATATTATTCTTCCAACATGGTCATAAACCATCATGGAAGCAGGCACTGGATTTGGCAACTTTTCAAAACCTCCCATTACTCCTCTTGAACCGCCTGCATATGCGTTTACCTGATCCCAACCAGCGCCACTGCCAGTTACACTGTCCTCAATTAAAACAAATGCCAATTTATAATTACCACTTACATTGGCATTAAATTTAGTAGTTAAACTTACCTTTAATTCTCTGTTGCTTGCTGTATAAATAGCACCAGCTTTGATACCTCCTTTAGGGGCCACCTGCACTCTTTGAATAAAATCCGGCTCCATGGCAGAAGGGTCAATATCTATTCCTCTATCAACCACTGCACTTGGATAACCACTAGAAATGGAACCTAATCCTCCATCATAATTTGCGTTCTCCATAGGGTCATTGTTATGAACCGCTATTCCAAGAAAAAATCCTTTGTATTTTTCATCCATATTACGCATCCAAACTGCTCCTCTTGGACACCATGTACACCAAGTTCCGGTAGCTTCTTCAGCCACTACCATTTTTCCAAATGCAGGTGTTATTGGATTAACAGAAATGTTTTTTATATTATCTGTGGTATTGTCGTCTGTTAATCCATTTACCTGTTTCACATTTGCTGTTAAAACATTATTTCCAGGTACAATGGCAATACTATTATCCATGGTAATTGTCGTCATGGCATTCGCGGCTAGGTTCAAACCGCTAACATTTTTGCTAATGGTATTTCCATTATAAACCACATCAATTGCAGCAGAAGTAATTAGGCTTGAACCTAAATTTTTGATTTCAACAGTTGGAGTTGTTTGCTGACCTGCCAACTTACCCAAAACCTTATCAATAAAGGTTACTGATGCATTTAATGTGCTAGTTGTTGCAGGTGTAATGGTATAACTAACATCATCAATATAATAAGAACTATTTTGCGTGGGAAAAATATCCATTGAAGCAATTTTTCTATAAGTGTTTTGGAAAGTTCCTTTGCTCACATCATTGATTAAAAAATCCCAAGTATTGGTACTCAAATTTATGTTCATGGCAACTTTAATCCATTCATTTTGGTTGTAGTTACCACTTAATAAAAGCCCTGCTGTAGTATTCACAATATTGAATTTACCCAAAGAATCAAAGTTAACATCTATGCTCCATCCAATACCTAAAGTTGTTTGTTCTTGTAAATTAAAATAGGCCTTCTTTTGGGCATCAACAAACATCCACATGCTCATACTAAAAGTACCAGATGTTAACTCACCTCCTCCAAAAGGTAAAACAATATCGGCAGGACCACCACTTGCGCTCACCGACGAAAAATAAAGCGAGTTGCTACCACTCTTGGCCTTTACTGCTGAAACTCTAACATCGTCTGCTCCACCAGGTTTATTGGTCCAAGTTTTCCAAGCGGGGTTGCTCTGAACCAAAAAGCTATTTGCAGCATAACTATCAAAGTTATCCGAAAAAGTTTGCGCTTCACTTCTCAAAAAAGCAGCGCTCAATAACAAAAACGACAAGTAAATTTTTTTCATACGGTTATAATTAGTTAACTCAAATATAATAAAAAAAAACGCCAAACAAACCCCATCCTTCAAGATAGGGCACCCTGAACTCCAACCTCTCATCAACCTTCCCTAACCTCTCAACATCCTTCCCCAACCCTCTCATCATCCTTCCCTAACCCTCTCATCATCCTTCCCCAACCCTCTCATCATCCTTCCCTAACCCTCTCATCATCCTTCCCCAACCTGAAGGTTGGGGCTTGTGTGAGGTCCAACCCGTGTGCCAGGGTTAAAAAAAACATAAATAAATTTGAATTAATGCGTAAAAAACACTTCTTTTGCACCTCCAAAAAACGGTCTCTTGCTTCCGCCAGCTAGCGGAGATAGAGCAAAGGTTTTCTAATCCGCTAGATAGCGGACGAAGGTGCGAGTCCTTCACAACATATGGTCTCTTAGCTCAGCTGGATAGAGCAACGGTTTTCTAAACCGTAGGTCGAAGGTTCGAGTCCTTCAGGGACTACAAAGAGTGCGCTGGTCGGCGCACTCTTCTAATTTTACTACCCCATGTTTACAACTTACGTTCTGTATTCTATTGCTAATGATAAAATTTACGTAGGCTACACAAGCAATCTTATTCAAAGATTTTATTGTCATAATTACGTTTCAAATAAAGGATTTACTAAATCATTTAGACCTTGGATTGTTGTTCATTTAGAGTACTTTAGCTTCAAATCTGAAGCCATGAAAAGAGAATTACAACTAAAATCTGCAAATGGAAGATTTTATATTAGAAATGTGTCAATCCCACTTATGAAGGAAATTGGCGCCATACAGTTTATTCCATTACAATTAGGCAACGGTTTTCTAATCCGTCCGCCACTTGGCGGACGGGCGAAGGTTCGGGTCAGACAACTGGCGGACTACATACTAACTCGAGTAAAAACACTTAAAAACCTGATTATCATTAATAGTTAGGCTTTTTTTGTGGTTTAAAATGTTCGTTCCATGCGACATAACACGACATAAAACGCCAAAAACTTTTTGCAACTTGTGACGTAATTTTTCAAAATCAAAAAAACGTCACAGTTTAGAGTTTAAGCCTCGCAAAGGAAGGTTTTGCGCTTATGTGTTGAAAATTTTAAGCAGACAATTTATTGCCAACCCATCCTAAGATAAGCCACGGAGCAAGGCCATCTAGCAAATGAGCCATGATATCTGGGTTCTTGAACCAAATAAAATTGGTATAAGGCACAAAGCAAAATGAAATAAAACCAACAGCCAAGGAAAGTAAAATGTGGCTTTTAAGACTGTTGTCCTTCATCTGACCCATGAGCCAAAACAATATAAATGAAATCACAGCGCATACCGAAATTCCCCTAACCATGTTCATGCCCATAGCAAAACTATTGCTCATTTGGTAGTTTATAACCGCCCACGGCTTGCCATCATATTTTTTCACGTCCCCATCCCATTTGACTTTCTCGTTCATGTTAGCAGGGTTGGGCTGACCCAAAATGTACATGCCCTCTTTCAACCCAGTTTGTTCAATAGCCGTTAATAGAGAATCTTGTAATGGCGTGTATGCCTGAGATGATTTGTGAAAGTTAGGCATGGCAAACGACATAAATAGCCACATAAATAATACAACTGCACCAATTAGCGTAAATAGGAGATGTTTTTTCACAAGTATATTTTTAAAGTTTTGTATCCCAAATTTAAACAATTGAATTTAATTTTATAGCTCATTTTGTTTTTTACAATTCAATAATTGCTTTTATATTATTCTATAGAGGAGTATTTTATTTGATACACTAAGCAAAACTGCTTATTCTTAAAATTCACTTAAAAAACAAAAACTCACCCCACCATCTCCACAAACAATTTCTCCAATGCATCCTGCGGGTTAACACACAACCCTGGGTGAACTTTCGAACTTTGTATCATGGTGCTCCTTGTAGCTGTGAGCCACCTAAAACGTTCGGCTGGCGGTAATTCTCCTATGGCGCCGCTATTGCTTGCTGCCACACATATTTTATGAAAGGACTGCAAGTGTTGTGCTATTTCTTCCATTTCTATTTGGGGCGCTAAAACAGCAATTTTTGCTGCATCCAAATAATATTTCATTTCCAAATACGACTCATCTTTGCAAAATAAAATTACCCCTATATTCATAAATTCTTCGCGTTCTACCCTAGGTACAAACCTAATAATGGCATACTCAAATAAACTCCTATTCATTACCCACCTCCTGCAAAATATTGATTGAATGGTGTATACGCTGAATTAAATAATTTGCATACGCTGTTCGCTGTGCTGCTGTGTTCTCATAAATTAAATCGCTCTCTATCCATTGATCTGGAATGAGCTGAACCAATGCCTTCATCTTATCCTCAGTAAGCGCCAATTTACCAATGGCATCAGCCTCGGCCAGGCGCGTGGCTTGTTTCAGTAAAACGTGGTTTTGGATCAAACCAAATGGCTGTTGGGCTTTTGCATCCCAATTACTGCCTGCATGGTGAAAATACAAAGCTGCTCCATGATCTATTAGCCACAATTCCTTGTTCCAAAATAACATATTCGTATTGCGCACCGTGCGATCCATATTCATGATCAAATTATCTAACCACACAATTTGCGAAGCCAAAAGCGAATCTACTTTGCTCACTACTGGATCATAACTAATTGCCCCAGAAAGAAAATGCAAAGCCAAATTGAGCCCAGTACTCGCTTTCAACAAATCCTGAATTTCCTCGTCGGCCTCAGTTCTTCCAAAAGCTTCATCCAAATTTACAAACACCAACTCTGGCACCCTTAAGCCCAATAACCTCGCCAATTCACCGCCTATTAATTCTGCTATCAATGCCTTTGCACCTTGCCCTGCGCCCCTAAATTTTACTACATATAAAAAACCATCGTCGGCCTCCGCCAAAGCAGGCATAGAGCCTCCTTCACGCAATGGCGTAACATAGCGCGTAAGGTTTACCGTTCTTAATTCCAACTTGTGCATGCTCAATATTACAATTAAAGTTAAATAGAAAAAAGCAATGCCGTTCGGTTTGAACCAATATGTAGTTACCCGCTGACATAAAATTTATGATTTGCCTTTTAAGCAATTCTCAAAAACACTATCTTCGGCAAGATTTGATTCCACAAAGTAAAATAGATGAAATACTCCATGCAGCCCATATTGAAGAAGTAGTGGGCGATTTTGTGCGCCTCAAACGTAGAGGTGCCAACTTAACTGGCTTGTGCCCTTTCCATAACGAAAAAACACCCTCCTTCTCCGTTTCCCCTGCCAAAGGTATCTACAAATGTTTTGGTTGCGGCAAAGCAGGCAATGCCGTTAATTTTGTGATGGAACACGATAGCCTCGGATATATTGAGGCACTCAAGAGCTTGGCTGAACGCTACCGCATTGATTGGCCGCAACAAGAGAATGTAAACATCGACCAAGAACGTGCCTTGCGCTCAGAAAAAGAGAGCCTTCAAATTCTCAATAACTGGGCTGCAGATTTTTTCGAACAAGAACTTTGGGAAAGCGAAGAAGGAAAAAATATAGGTCTATCCTACTTCGAAGAGCGTGGGTTCAGAACAGATATCATCAAAAAATTTAAACTAGGTTATAGTCATGATAGTTGGGATCATTTTACCTCTGCAGCCACCCAAATGCAATTTAGCCATGAGGTATTGGTTAAGGGTGGTTTGGTAAAACAAAATGACCAAGGAAAGGTGTATGATGCCTACCGCGGAAGAGTAATGTTTATGATTCACAGCGCCACTGGTAAAGTGATTGCCTTTGCCGGACGCCAGCTCAAAAAAGACGACAAAAGTGCCAAATACGTTAACTCTCCAGAGACTTTATTGTACCACAAAAGCAACGAACTATATGGTTTGTTCTTTGCCAAAAATGCCATACGCCAAAACGATTTTGTTTACCTTGTAGAAGGCTATACCGATGTTATTTCTATGCACCAATCTGGGGTAGAAAATGTGGTGGCATCTAGTGGCACTTCTTTAACAGAAAATCAAATTAGGCTCATCAAACGTCATACAGATAATGTAACAGTTTTATACGATGGCGATGCTGCCGGCATCAAAGCCAGTTTGCGTGGTATAGATATGTTATTAGAGCAAGGACTCAACGTAAAGGTGCTCCTATTCCCCGATGGCGATGATCCAGATAGCTATTCAAAAAAGGTTGGTTCAGACCAATTTCAACAATACCTACAAACAGAAACGCGAGATTTCATTCTCTTCAAAGTAAACCTGTTGATGAAAGATGCGGAACACGATCCGCTCAAAAAAGCTCAAGTTACACGTGATATTGTAGAGAGCATTAGCAAAATTCCGGATGGCATCAAGCGCATGGCTTTTATCAGAGAATGTGCCGCTTTATTGGATATGAATGAGCAGCTCCTTATTGCTGAACTCAACAAAAGTAGAAACAGCTTTTTAACGCAGAAAGAAAAAGATTGGATAGCCACAGAGCCTCAAGAAGTGCCTCACCAAGAGGAATTGGCTCAGATAATTAACCAATCACCCACCTTTGAGCAAGAGCAATACATCATAAAATTACTCTTACTCCATGGCCATAAACCTGCCCCGGGTTACGCCAATGTTGCAAACTATATTCTTAAGAAAATGGAGCTCGATGAAATCAATTTTGAACATGAAATCATGCGATTAATGCTGAATGAATTTAAGGCTTTCGTTTTGAACCAAACCGATTTCAATACCCAAACATTTACGCACCATTCTAACACCATTATCTCAAGTGCCGCCGCAGGTTTGCTATCGGTGATGCATGAGATGAGTCCACGTTGGGTTTCTAAATACGATATCACAATGGACCATCCCGATGACATGTTTTTAAAAGATGTAGAATCGGCATTGATATACCTCGAAAAACATAACCTCAATAAACTATTGGAGCAGGTGCGTGCCGACCTCAAAGTAGCCCAAGAAAAAAGTTTGGATGAAGAAGTTCACCTGAATATGGAAGTATATAAACTCATCAAAGAAAAACAAAATTACTTATCGGCTAAAAGTGGCACCGTTATTCTGCATTAAAAATGAACATCACAAAAACCATAGGCATCATTAGAGAAACTAAAAAGCCAGAAGACCTTCGTACTCCTCTTACTCCCAAACATTGTGTGGAGTTGATGAATTATTTTCCAAGCATCAAAATATTGGTTCAACCCGCCCCTTTTAGGTGCTTCAAAGACGAAGAATACGAAAAAGTTGGCATAGAAATAAAAGAAGACTTATCGGAATGTGATATATTATTGGGCGTAAAAGAAGTATTGGAAGGTGAATTAATACCAAACAAAACCTACTTGTTTTTTTCGCATACCATTAAAAAACAAAGTCACAATAGAAACCTCTTACGCGCCATTCTCAAAAACAATATTACCCTCATAGATTATGAAACATTAACCTGGGAAGCAGGCAATAGAATCATCGGCTTTGGTCGTTTTGCAGGTATTGTAGGCACCCATTATGCCTTTACTATGTTGGGCAAAAAATATGGTTATTTCGGTTTGAACCCAGCCAATAAAGTAAAGAATTATGAAGAACTGCTGTCACAATATAAAGGTCTCGTTATGCCCCCTGTTCGCATTGTATTGTGTGGAGACGGAAGAGTGGCACATGGCTGCATAGAGTTTTTACGCAAACTAAAAATACACCAAGTTAGTCAGGAAGAGTTTTTAGAAGATGATTATGACCGCCCCATTTTTGTGCACCTGCGTAGCGAAGATTATTACGAAAGAAAAGATGGCAGACCTTGGGACAAATCAGATTTCTACAAACATCCCGAAGATTATAGAAGTTGCTTTAAACCATACTACCAAAAAGCAGATGTAATGCTCAACGCTGTTTTTTGGAAAGAAGGCATAGAACCATTCTTTACCCATGAAGAAATGAAGGACAGTGATTTCAGAATTAAAATAATTTCAGATATCACCTGCGATATTCCCGGACCAGTTCCCAGCACCATCCGCAGCACTACTATTGAAGCTCCATATTATGGCTATAATGTTTATTTAGAAAAAGAAGTACAACCCTTTTTGCCAAACGTAATAGATGTGCAAGCAGTAGGCAACCTCCCCTGCGAGCTACCATTCGACGCCAGCATAGAATTTGGCGAGCAATTGGTGCGTCATATTCTGCCCAAGCTCTTAACAGATGATAAAGAAAATATTATCCAAAACGCCACCATCGCCAAGCAAGGGCAGCTAACAGAAAAGTTCGCCTACCTTTCTAATTACGTGGGATAGCAGACAAGCCCCAACCTTTAGGTTGGGGATCATGGTGGATGCACGGTGGCCCCAACCTGAGGATGATCGAGGTAGTTGCATGTTAGCCCCAACCTTCAGGTTGGGGTCACCACACCCGCCAGCCACTCACTCTTGAGCCACTACGTCATGGTGAGCCTGTCGAACCACATCACCCTATGCCTTCAGCCTATCCTTAGGTCGAATGGGCCATACACTTAAAATGCCCCTTCGGACACCTATCAAACCCAATCTTACTGCACGGTCTGCAAGACAAACCCTTGACCTCCACAACATGCTGCTCCACATGCTGCTCCCCGTAATAGGGCGTCATGCCAAACTCTGGTAAGGTATTTCCCCAAAAAGAAGTGATAGGCACCTTAATCGCTGCAGCTATGTGCATCATGCCCGTATCATTGGTATAAAGGTGCATGCTATGTTGCACCATAAAAGCACTTTGGTTCAGGTTTAATTGACCACACGCATTGATGCAATTTTTGCCCAAAGCCTCTGCAATAATTGCCGCATTAACTTGGTCTTCTTTGCCACCCAAAAGCACAATTGGGTAGCTTAATTTTTGCGCCAAATCAATCACCCTATGGTTGGGCAAACGCTTGGTAAAATGTTGCGCCCCAATAGCCCAGGTATAGTATTTATTTTCTTTCGGTTTGAACCCATTAAACTCCAACAAATGATCTGGCTCAGGAATAAAATAATCCAACCCGGCACCATCATTTTTAACCCCTAAAGATTGTGTAGTTTGCAAATACCTATCAACAATATGTATGGATGGGAGCTTAAATATTTTGAAGTTCACCGCTAAAAATTTCTCTACATTTAACTTTGGAAACGAATAAGCCTTAACCCCCAAAACCCCTTTAATCAAGGCCGTTCTCAGGTTATGGTGCAAATCTATCACCACATCAAAATGCTCCTTACGCAACTCATAACCCTTGGCAATAGGATGCTTATCTAAATAATGAATCTGATGTATATACGGATTATGCTCTAACAAAATTTTGAAACCCAGCTTGGTCAAATAATGCAACTCCACCCCAGGTACCTGCAGCTTCAAGCAACGCAATACAGGCGTAGTCAAAACCACATCACCAATAGAGCTAAATCGTATAATCAAAATCTTCATCCGCCCGCAATATAAAGAAGAAAGCCGCAGGTCGCAAATCGAAGGTTGCGAATAGTGACTGGTGATTTGTGAATAGTGACTTGTGACTAGTGACTTGTGACTAGTGA
>Ga0209550_10006980_pt1 | contig 10482 bp, 6 predicted proteins | sample LauGreSuBDMM15SN_2_FD_187567 | JGI IMG/M metagenome (GOLD analysis project Ga0209550, IMG submission 187567) | Freshwater lake microbial communities from Lake Michigan, USA - Su13.BD.MM15.SN (SPAdes) (version 5) | ecosystem: Environmental > Aquatic > Freshwater > Lake | place: Lake Michigan, USA... | reverse complement strand
GTATGTGGGATCAAAGCAATGACCAAGGGCATGCTGATTATTATGCTGGTTTTGCAGAAATAGGTAAAGACCCAAAAACTGGAGAATGGTTGGGGACACCTACCATGGGTGACAATATTAACTTCTTTGCTCAATATCAACTGGGTTGGATGTACCTGCGTTATTTCATGTGGAACTTTGCTGGTAAACAAAATGATATCCAAGGAGTGCTAATGAACAATGTAAGAGATGGTAACTGGAAAACAGGGATTTCATTTTGGGACAATGCCCGCCTAGGTGACCAGCAATATTTACCCGATAGTATTAAACACAACAATGCCAACAATAAATTATTTGCACTGCCCCTTATTTTAGGAATATTAGGAATTGTTTTTCATTTTAAAAGAAATAAGAAAGACGCCATTATAGTTGGTTTGTTATTTTTCTTCACAGGAGCAGCCATTGTACTTTATCTAAACATGGCGGGCAATCAACCACGTGAGCGTGATTATGCATTTGTTGGATCATTTTATGCATTTGCCATCTGGATAGGATTAGGAGTTTTATATGTAAGAGAATTGTTTACAAAATATGTTAGTGCATCTATAGCAAACTACGCTTCTGCAGCCTTGTGCTTATTAGCTGTACCGGTATTAATGGCCAACCAAGAATGGGATGACCATGACCGAAGTAAAAAAGTATTGGCCAGAGACCTTGCTTCCGACTATTTAGAAAGTTGCGCCCCTAATGCAATTGTTATTTCATTTGGAGACAATGATACTTATCCGCTTTGGTATGCCCAAGAAGTAGAAGGAATTAGAAGAGATATACGTGTAATCAACTCAAGTTTATTGGGTACCGATTGGTACATTAACCAGCTGAGGTACAAACTGAACAACAGTGATCCTATGGATCCTATTTGGTCTGCTAACCAAATAGAGGGCGCCAAAAGAGATGTTGTTTATTATGCACCAAGGCCTGGTGTTGATCCAGAACAGTATATGGATCTTTATACCATGATGAAAGATTATGCTGGAAGCGATGAGAGCGCTAAAATTGAACTTCGCAATGGTGATACCCTCAACGTATACCCTACCAAAAAAGTAACTGTACCAGTAGATATTAATTTGGTAAGAAGCAATGGGACAGTAAATCCAGAAGACAGTGTACTTTCAGAATTAAGATTTGAAATACCTAAAACTGCCTTATTTAAAAATGATGCTGCCATTTTAAATATTATTGCCGCTAATAAATGGAAGCGTCCAATTTATTTTACTTCCGAATACCGTGAATTAGGTTTTGCAGCCTTTCTGCGTCAAGATGGTCTTACTCGCAGGCTGGTTCCTGTAGCAAATGGTATTGTAAATGCTAGTTGGGCCTATGACAAAATGATGAATAAGTTTACATTTGGTAATGCCAATGTAAAAGGTGTTTATTTTGATGAAGAAAATCGTAGACACTTGAATACTATTCGATTGGCCTATGCTGAAGCTGCTGGAAACCTAGCAGAGAATGGTAGAAAAGAGGATGCTAGAAAAATGCTTCAGAAATGTGATAAAAACATGCTAGATGAAAATTTTGGTTATGGTATGGTTTCCAGATTCCAACAACATAATTATGTCTCCCTTCAGTTTTTGGAGGCTTGTTACAAGGCAGATGATAAAGCACTAGCAGAAAAAGTGGCCAAAAGTGTTAAGAGAGATCTTGAGCAACAAATAAATTATTACGCTAATTTAAATGGACGCATGCAAGATCAATTCAGTAATGACAGTGAGCAAGCTGCTAATTTCCTTAGAGGTGTTCAGCAAATTGAGAAAATGTACGAAACTCCTATGCCTAAAACAACAGAAGTTCCTGCTACAATTAATAATACCCCTGTCCCACCTGCACAAAAGCAGTCAGGCGGTTCAAAAAAGTAAAAAAAATATTACGAGATAAAAAAACCTTCTGCTAAAAACAGGAGGATTTTTTTTATTTAAAAATCGAACCAACCTTTCCTATAAAATGTTTACTAAATTGCAGCTTTCAAAACATATTCTAATTTACTTAGTGTTTCCTGCAATGTTTTAACATATTCAATTTTTTATTATAAATCAATTCATGCAAGGTTATCAATTTTACAAATTCGATCCCTCTCAAAATGGGAAATCTCCTTTTGAGCAACTGCTCGATATTTTTATGCAAATATTAACCCATACAAGCGGTGATGTATCTGAGGCAATGCAATGGATGAATGAATTGGATAAGCAATATAATCTTACCAAGGAAGATTATGGCATGGGAGATTTTTTTGAAGACCTAAAAGAAAAAGGATACATTGATGACAAAGGAGAAAAAGGTGAAATAAAAATTACTCCAAAAACAGAGCAAGGTATCAGAAAAAAGAGCTTAGAGGAAATTTTTGGAAAAATAAAAAAAACCAAACAAGGCAATCACACCACTTTTAAGCCCGGCGGTGGCGATGAAATCAATCCAGAATCTAGACCCTTTCAATTTGGCGATACCCTAGAGCAAATTGATTTTACCTCTTCCATTCGCAATGCCCAAATCAATCATGGGGTGGATAATTTCCGACTACAAGAGGATGATTTAGAAATAAGGGAAAAAGATTTTAAATCTCAGACCTCTACCGTTTTAATGATTGACATCAGCCATTCTATGATTTTGTATGGAGAAGACAGAATAACGCCTGCTAAAAAGGTAGCAATGGCATTAAGCGAATTAATACAAACTAAATATCCAAAAGATACATTAGATATTGTAGTGTTTGGCAATGATGCCTGGACGATTGAAGTAAAAGATCTTCCCTATTTACAAGTAGGTCCCTACCATACCAATACAGTAGCTGGGCTAGAGTTAGCGATGGACCTTTTACGTAAAAGAAGAAATCCCAACAAGCAAATTTTCATGATTACCGACGGTAAACCTACCTGCTTAAAGGTGGGTACTAAGTATTACAAAAACAGCTTTGGCGTTGATAGGAAAATCTTAAACCGTTGTATGAGCCTTGCTACACAATGCAAAAAAATAAAGATTCCTATCACCACTTTCATGATAGCTTCTGACCCTTACTTGCAAAAATTTGTACAAGAATTTACAGAAACCAACAATGGAAAAGCATTTTTTGCTTCCCTCGATAAACTTGGTTCCTTTATGTTCAAAGATTTTGAAAGCGGAAAACGAAAAACAGTATTTTAAATACCCATTCTATTAAATAATTATCAACTTACTGTTACTATTATTTGTAACAACTAAAAAAAAATCCACCAAACGCCTTTTCGTTAAAAAAAGCGAAATAAAACCGAAGATAAAATGATGAAGAAAAAACCAACCACCTTAGGCGAATTAAAAAAGCAAGGATATATTTCAAAATCTATCAAAGACGAAGTTCGAGACAATCTAATCAAAAAAATAAAAGCAAAAGAGAATGCTTTTCCAGGGATTTTAGGCTATGAAGATTCGGTTATTCCTGACACTGAAAGGGCTTTACTGTCGCGCCATAATATTTTATTTCTAGGATTGCGAGGACAGGCTAAAACAAGAATGGCAAGACAAATGATTCAGTTACTAGATGAATACATTCCAGTAGTAGCAGGCAGTGAAATCAATGATGATCCATTGCAGCCCATTTCAAGATATGCGATTGATTTGATAGAAGAGAATGGAGACAAAACGCCCATTAATTGGCTCCACAGGAGTCAGCGTTATGGAGAAAAACTTGCTACCCCAGATGTGAGTGTAGCTGATTTAATTGGAGACATCGATCCAATAAAAGCTTCTAACCTCAAACTAAGTTTTGCTGATGAAAGGGTTTTACATTATGGTATTATTCCAAGAAGTAATCGAAGTATTTTTGTAATCAATGAATTACCAGATTTACAAGCTAGAATTCAAGTTTCGTTGTTTAATATTCTTGAAGAAGGCGACTTGCAAATTCGTGGCTTCAAATTAAGATTACCACTAGATGTATTATTTGTTTTTACCGCTAATCCAGAAGATTATACCAATAGAGGAAGCATTGTAACCCCTCTAAAAGACCGCATCGAAAGTCAGATACTTACCCATTATCCAAAATCGATTGAAACGGCATTGGCTATCACCGAACAAGAAGCAAATATTTATCCAGAACAGGCTAAGCGAGTAAGCATAAGTGATCTAGTAAAAAGATTGATTGAACAAGTTTCTTTTGAAGCCAGAACAAGCGAGCTAGTAGATAAAAAAAGTGGAGTTAGTGCGAGACTAACCATTGCTGCATTTGAAAACGCAGTAAGTGCTGCTGAACGAAGAGCTATCATCAATGATGAGTCGGATACACAAGTATGGATAAGTGATTTGATTGGAATCATTCCCTCTATAACTGGAAAAATTGAGTTGGTATATGAAGGTGAGCAAGAAGGTCCTTACCAGGTTGCATTTAATTTATTGGAAAAAGCAACACGTACTTTATTTGGTCAATATTTCCCTAACCCCGATACACTTAAAAAGAAAAGAGGAAAGGAAGTTACGCCAGAGGATACTCCCTATAAGTCGATTACCCGATGGTTTGACAGTGGGAAAAATCTAGATATTTTCTTTGAAACAAAAGACGAAGACAAAGTACAACTATTGTATAAGGTTGATGGACTAAATGCCCTTGTAAAAAAACATTATAAATCTGCAAATGAAAAAGAAAATGCTTTGCTAATGGAATTTGCACTTCATGGATTGGCAGCTTATTCTCTCATTAGCAAAAAAGTTTTGGATGGCAAGATTGAGTTTAAGGACCTCATGGGAAGTATGTTAAATATAAGTAACAAAGATTTTGAAGGAGAATTTGATGATGAAGGATAAAAAATTAAAAAGCGTTGGTAAATTTCCAGCGCTTTTTTTATAACTCAAAAAATTTGATTGGCAGTTTTATAAAAATTCGATTTTCTATCTTCAATTTAGTCCTACATAATATTAACTTCCCGTTCTAATTCAATTCCGAATTTATCTTTTACACTGGCTACAATTGACTCGCTTAGTTCAAAAATTTGAGCTCCGGTCGAATGGCCGTAATTCACTAACACCAAGGCTTGTTTAGAATAACAACCAGCATCACCCTTTCGGTATCCTTTCCAACCACATTGCTCAATCAACCAACCGGCAGCTATTTTAACCCTTTCATCGGCCAAAGGAAAACCAATTATTCCTGGAAATTCATTTGACAGAGATTCAAATTGATGCTGATTAATTTCTGGATTTTTAAAAAAACTTCCTGCATTACCTATTTCAGAAGGAGTAGGTAATTTACTTTGACGAATGGAAATAATTGCCTCAGAAATTGCTTGAATACTTAATTCAGTTACGCCCATTTTAACCAGTTCTTGATCAACAGCGGCATAAGAAGTTTTAAAAACTGGCACTTTTCTTAATCGGTAGGTTACATTTAATATTACAAACTGTTTATTATACTTTCTTTTAAAAATACTTTCTCGATATCCAAATTCACATTCTTCTAAATTAAAAGTGACCACTGATTTTTCTTTCAGATGAAAGGCGTCCAGTTCAAAAAAAATATCTTTTATTTCTACTCCGTAGGCTCCAATATTTTGCATTGGAGATGCTCCTACATTTCCGGGTATGAGCGAAAGGTTTTCCATGCCAGCCCAATTATTTTGTATGCAATGGATTACTAATTGGTGCCAATTAACACCTGCCCCTGCTCTAATATATACATACTCTTCATCCTCCCTAATCTTTTCGATTCCACCCAATTCATTTTTTAAAACTAGCCCGTCAAAATCTTTGGTAAACAACAAATTACTTCCCCCTCCAAGTAGTAGTATAGGCATTGAATTTGGTGAAACAGAAGGAGGTAAAAAATCAAGATGAGCTGACAATTCATCCACTGATCTAAATCTAGCAAAATAATGAGCGGTCGCATCTATGCCAAAAGTATTGTGATTTTTTAACGAAATATTTTCTTCAATCATACCGATCATTTCTTTTATTCGATTGTTCTATTTAGTTTGCATCTACATCCGCAACCATATACACTCCCTTAAATTTCTTTTCTGCTAATATTAAATTAAATTGATTTTTGATTGCCCGTTTAAACAAATTAATTTGTTTCATATCCAAGGGCAATTTAACTAATAATTCCATGAGGTATTGATTTCGAATCCTTGCCACTACGGGTGCTGCTGGGCCTACAATAAAATTATTTAAATCAATTTTTAATGCTGCCCCTAATTTATGCGCCGCTTCATCTACAATCTCCTTGCTCTTATGTTTTAATGTTATTTCAATGATTCTACTGTAGGGGGGATAAAAAAACTGTTGTCGATGAGCGATTTCAAATTCATACATTTTTTTATAATCATGCTGTTGTACAAATTGCAATATCGGGTGGTTTACTTGTGTTGCCTGAATCAATACCTTACCCTGTTCATCTTTTCGACCTGCCCGTCCACTGACTTGCTCCATTAACTGAAAGGCTCTTTCATTCACTCTAAAATCAGCAAAACTTAATAAACCATCTGCGTCTAAAATACCTACCAAACTAACTTTTTCAAAATCAAGCCCCTTCACTACCATCTGCGTTCCTACTAAAATATCGATGCGCTGTTGTTCAAATAACTTAATCAAATTATCATGAGCAGATTTCCCCTTTACAGAATCTACATCCATTCTTGCTATCTTAAAATTTGGAAACTCATCATCCAACATTTCCTCGATTTTTTCAGTACCAAAATTTTTCTCTACCCAATTGACTGTTCCACAAGCAGGACATCCGGTAATTTTTGGATAAGTGGTTCCACAATAATGACAATGAAGTTTATTAGAATATTTATGCAGTGTGAGGGTAACATCACAATTTTTACATTGAGGCAAATAGCCGCAGGTGCCGCACAATAAATAAGGAGAATAGCCTCTTCTATTTTGAAATAGTATTACTTGTCGGCCATTTTCAACTGTATGCTGTACTGCCTCTTTTAATTGAGGAGATAACATTACTTTTCCCTTTTGAACCACTTTTCTGGTATCAATAATTTCAATGATTGGTAAATGAATGCCACCATATCTCTCATTCAACTCTACCAATCCGTACTTACCTTTTTGAGCATTGTAATAAGTTTCAATTGAGGGTGTAGCACTACCCAATAAAACCTTCGCATCATAAAGTGATGCATAAAATATAGCTGCATCTCTTGCATTGTATCTAGGGGCAGGATCTTGTTGCTTAAATGAAGCGTCATGCTCTTCATCTACAATTATCAAACCCAACTCCTTAAAAGGTAAAAATAGAGCACTGCGTGCACCCAATACTATCCTTGTTTCTCCTGTCTTAATCTTATTCCACATTTCTACTCGCTCATTGTTATTAAACTTGGAATGATAAATAGCTATATTTCCACCAAAATGTAACTGAAGCCTCCGAATCATTTGAGAAGTAAGTGCAATTTCTGGTAAAAGATAAAGCACCTGTTTTCCTTGTGAGTAATAGGATTCAATTAGTTTAATGTACAATTGGGTCTTACCACTACTGGTTACCCCATGCAGTAAGCAAACATTTTTATTAATAAAACTTTCTTGAACAGCTTGAAGCGCTATATTTTGTGCAGGGCTCAAAGAAAAATTGAGTTCCATTGATTTTGGCAATGTTTTTATCCTATCTACACTTCTCTTTTCTATGCCAACTATTTGTTTATCGACTAGTCCTTTTAATTGAGCAACAGTAGCGCTTGATTTTTTTAAAAGTGCCGTTTGGCTTACTTCCCCTTCTTGCTTCATCAAATGCAGATAACTCAACAGTAACTCCATTTGCTTGGGGGCCTTTGTCCAATTATTCAATAGTTCTTTTAACGCATCTTCAGTTTCATACATCGGAAGAAGTAGTACAAAATTCTCCGACTTACTCTTATATCTTTCACTTAAAGCTTCCCAAACAATGCAAATATTTTTATCTATTAATTTTTTAATGACTGGATATACATGGGTTGCATCGAGTACCTGCTGCACTTCCGTTAAATTCAATTGCTTTTTAATCAACAAAGCCTCTGCAATCAGATATTCCTCGTTATCCAAACTAGAAAAATCATCACCAAATTCTTCGTTGTACAAAAGAATAGTTTCACTACTCAATTTAAAATGAGCAGGCAATGCTGCTGCCATTACTTCTCCTTCACTACACATATAATATTCACTGATCCAATTCCACAATGCCAACTGCTGAGAATACAATAGAGGAGTATCATCGAGTACATTTAAAATTTCCTTTGTTGGATAAGATGGCGCAATTCCGCTGATTGATTTTACAATACCTGCATACTTTTTATTTCTACCTAAGCCTACCTCTACTCTACATCCTTGTTGAATTACTTTAGCAAAAATTGGAGGTACTTCATAAGTATAGGTAGTAGGTAAAGCTAGCGGGAGAATTATGGATGCATAGATAGAGCTACTATTACTTAGATTAGGCAATTGCAGCAATGCGTCATTTGCTAAAACACTTTCTTCGCCAAATGAATCCGTTCGGTCCGCCTTCGATGAAGCATTGCTAAAAAGGGGTATTTGGTTTTGATCACTCATTCAATATTTTTACAGCCAACTTATGTTTTTTAGGATACCTTGATCCAACTCGCTTGATAAGCAATCAATTTACTTTCCATTAAATCGTACACTTTTTTCTTTAAAAATGCCAAGTCATCAAGCGTTAGTCCCTCCACAATTATCTCCTCCAAAAAAATTGCCCTAGATCTACCTGGCGATAATGTAAATATACTTTTGTAATGCATCAGATGGTTAGTATCTAAAAATAAAATTGGCTTAATGGGAGTTTGAGTTTCGATAGCAATTTTAAATGCACCGTCATAGAAATCTTTCAGCGGATTAGAGGTGGTATTAAACGTTCCCTCAGGGGCAATTACCACAGAGATGCCTTTTCGGATAAAGGCTTTTAGTTTCTGAACACTCTCTGCCCTTTTAATAGCAGTGCTTCGGTCTACCATTACCACAGCATTCTGATATAAAAAACCAAAGACTGGAATCTTAGCCATTTCCGATTTTCCCAAAATTCTAAAAGGTTGATTTCGTATTGCCTTCATAATAATAGGTATATCCATATAAGAAATATGGTTAAAAATAAAAACATATTGTCTGTTTTTATCATGTCCCGACTCAAATATATTACGGTGCCGGATACCCCATATTATCATCATGGCATCCGCCCAAAACTGACATATTTTATAAATAAAATTGCCTCCCTTAATTTTTCCAAAAAAAGAAGCCACTATTACAAAGGGGAACAATAGCAATAGTAAAACGACAAAAAGCACAAAACCATAGAGGGAAAAAAGTACCCTAAATGGGAAAATTACTTGTTTCATAATATAAAGCGAATATAATAAGTTTATTACGCAAAGCTATTTAGAGCGCGTTTTTAACCTTTCTCAGCTAATTTTATACTCAAAAACACAGTAAAACTGGATCTAATCAGCTTTTTTTCAAAAATCCCTTTTATATTTCTCTCATTTAATCCTAATTCCCTTACCTTTGCCGTCCTAAATTTTGGTAATATGTTAGCAGTAGTAAAAATAGCAGGTCAACAGTTTAAAGTGAAAGCAGGCGATAGCTTGTATGTACCGCATATCGAAGGTAAGAGTGGTGATAAAGTTGAGTTTTCAGAAGTTCTGATGACCGATAACGCCGGCAAAGTATCTATCGGTAGCAATGTAAAAGCAGTCGTAAAAGCGGAGATTTTAAACGATCTAGTACAAGGTGATAAGGTGATTGCCTTTAAAATGAAAAGAAGAAAAGGTTTCCGTAAAAAACACGGGCATCGTACTCATTACACAAAAATACAGGTGACTGAAATCGCTTAATTAAAGTATATTTTTCATTCGGGTCAATTCAATAAAAAATTGAAAATCTGCCCAAATTGAACAAATTAGCTAATAAATTGGATTCTGTAATAAAAAAAAATAATTAAAAATGGCACATAAAAAAGGTGAAGGTTCGGTTAAAAATGGCCGTGATTCACAAAGCAAAAGATTGGGTGTAAAAATCTATGGCGGACAACCTGCTGCTGCTGGCAACATCATTGTACGTCAACGTGGGACTGTGTATCATCCAGGTAAGAATGTAGGTCTTGGGAAAGATTTTACTATTTTTGCAAGGCCTTCTATAAAAATAGGGTCGCTTCTTGGAGTTGCTACTCTAAGGTACTCTATCCCCAGATCTTCTGCTATCTTAGCATATTCTATATCAAGTTCTACCAATGTTTCACTATGTTCTGAAACAAATGCTATCGGAACAATGATTATAGATTTTTTTTCATCACATGCGACTTTTATTTCTTTGTCTGTATAAGGCTCTAACCATTTTACGGGACCCACCCTGCTTTGGTATGTGACTTTATAATCCAAATTCTTAATTTGTAGTTTTTGTACAATTTTTTTGACTGATTCTTCTATTTGCCACTGATAAGGATCCCCGCTATCTATAATTTTTTCTGGTAACCCATGAGCAGAAAATAAT
>Ga0209550_10006978_pt1 | contig 10483 bp, 7 predicted proteins | sample LauGreSuBDMM15SN_2_FD_187567 | JGI IMG/M metagenome (GOLD analysis project Ga0209550, IMG submission 187567) | Freshwater lake microbial communities from Lake Michigan, USA - Su13.BD.MM15.SN (SPAdes) (version 5) | ecosystem: Environmental > Aquatic > Freshwater > Lake | place: Lake Michigan, USA... | reverse complement strand
ATTCATACCTTGGCTACACCCTCCCCTGGGGCGGCAAATGGTTCACTACTGCTTTGGTGGGGCCTAATAGAGTCAAAGGTTAAAACTTCTAAAAGCACCATATTGAAGATCGTAATTGAATGTGTACATTTTCTGATTCAGATGAATAAATTCTAGTCGGCTTCGAATATCAATTTGAATACTCGGGCAAAATGCACTGGAATCAGTGGCATAACCGAGAGGTTTGTGACACTATTTCAAAATGGACTTGAGCGTAGTTTTATCCTTTAGAAATGAAGCCAGCAATTTAGAAGAAATGGTGAGCAGACTTATTGCGAGCCTACGTAATGAGCTGAACATTAAATTTGAACTGATATTCGTAAACGACGCCAGCAATGATGGATCGTTTGAAATTCTGAAGGCGTTACAAGAGGGTATGGCACCAGAAATTGTTATAGTTAATATGTCAAGAAATTTTGGTGTTGCAGAATGTGTGTTAGCCGGCTTTGAAGTTTCACAAGGCGCAAAGGTTGTTTATATGGACTGCGATCTTCAGGACCCACCGGAATTAATCCCAGCCCTACTGGAAAGGGCTTCAGAAACTGGATCTGAAATTGTACATACGAAGCGAATTTCGCGCGCTGGAGAGTCATGGATGAAGCTTCGAATTACGTCCTTGGGGTATAGGTATTTGTCCCGTGTTTATGAAACGACCATTCCAAAAGAAGCGGGAGACTTTAAACTACTGTCACGAAGAATCGTGGACCTCATTTTGGACCACAAAGAGCATTTACCATTCATTCGTGGATCAATTGCAAACCTTGGGTTTTCACAAAGCTTTATAGAATATAGTCGGAATCCTCGAGCTGATGGGGCCAAAAATACTAAATTTCGTGTCTTTAGTTGGCGATGGCTAAGCGGGCATATTGATCGTACTTTAATTTCATTTACAGATGTACCACTTAAGATTTCACTGATGGTTGGTTTTCTAGTTTCATTGCTGAGCCTGCTCGGAATAGTTGTAGTCGTCCTAATGAAGATATTCAATTTGTCTGTCGGAGGTTGGGCTGCGATTATGGTGTCTGTTTTTTTTCTGGGAGGAATTCAAATGATTATTGTTGGGATAGTAGGACTATACATCAATGTAATTTATCGAGAAACTAAAGCCCGGCCGATCTACATCATTGACCAAGTTATAAGAAATTGAAAAAAATTCAATGAGTATTTTTGGTTCAATCTTTTCCAGTTGGGTAATCGGCTCTATTTTGCTGTGTATATTCTGTATGATTCCTAGCTTGAAAAAAGGTTTATACCCCAATAATGTTTTAGATTCGCTTGTAGCAAATTTTGTCCGTAATTTCTCTATTTTTTGCATTCTAACTTACTCTTTATCTCGACTAAAAATTTCATTTGCACAAATTGTTATTATAGAACTGGGAATTCTAAGTTGCATATATTTAAAAGTTCTTTTCGATCGTAACTTCGTAGCAATAGTCAGAACGTCTATTTCAAATCTAAAGTGGTTGTTATCTTTGTCTACATTGAGTGTGATTGTCTATCTGCCAGCACTAATAAAGACGGGAATCAATGGTTCTATTTTTGGTTTGTCCACTATAGGTAACAATGATGTCGCTTTCTACTCACTCACGGCAAGTGAGTTTTTAAAGACTGGTTTTGCAGATTCTCAGAACATAGTTAATCAAGATTTAAACGCAACAGCTTTTATCCAGCATCAAGCCGCCAATCTCATAGTGGCTCTAACCTCAACTATTTTTCATTTGCAAACGTGGCAAACTTTCAATGGACTAATGATTTTCTGTATTTCGAGCGCAATTCTAGGCACTGCCTACTTATCCAAGACTTTTTTGCCCGTCGCAAATGAAAGAATATTCCTCTTGGTTGGAACCATTGTTCTTGCTTCGCCAGCTATGACGTACATTGTAGGGCAAGTATTTCTTGGTCAAGTTACGTCAATACCTATAGCCGCTATAACCCTAGGTGTTTTCATAAGACTTAGCAGTGCAAATTCGGTAAACTTGCCAATTGATAGAATTCAACTAGCTTATCTCTTTATTCTTTCATCAGTAGTCTATCCAGTTTTTTTGATTCCTGTTTTTTTTGGAAGTCTAGTGCTTTACCTATTTTTGAGAATGTTGAATAATCGTCGATCTTTTTTTGTTGAGTGTTATCATGACTTACGATACATACCGGTCGGAGTGTTGTTATCTATTCCTTATTTGCCTACAGCTATACATCTATTAGTCTCTTTAAATAACGCAGAGGCTGGATGGCCGTTAAAATCAATCACACCCGTAAGTTTGATTATTTCGGGCAAGCTGATTGGGTACTCGTTGAATGATTACCTGGTGATATTTTTGTGGATAGTAAGTGTATGTTCTTTTTATTTTGTAATTTCTAGAAAAAGAACAAGCTTTAGACGAGAAGAGTTTTTCTCAAGATCAATTCTTTTTTTTGGGCTACTAGCGCTCTATGTACTTGTCGTTGAAGTGAGAGACGGCGATTACTCATATTATCAAAATTGGAAACTCTTAATGTATTTCTTCCCAATTCTTTACACCCTATTCTTAACTGACTTAGTACGAATAACTAGACTTAGGCTCATTGTATTGTCACCTTTCATCCTATTTTCACTGGTTGCTCCTGTGGCGCAATGGATACCTGCAATCAATAATGAAGTTGGAATCTTAACGAAAGATATGTCAGAATTGCATTCAAACCGAGAGCTTCAAAGGTATTCTGAGATCAACGTTGGAACACGGTCCTATTTTGACTCAATGGTAATAGCTGACGTTCTTCAGAACAAAAAGGTGTTTATAGCATCTAAGACAACCATGCCAGTGCTGCAAAGTCCAACAGCATGCACATTAGTAGATTTAAGGGATAACGAATACTCTAAAGTTCAACTTTTGAATAAGACCTATGGATTAATTCCTTCGATAGAACCGGGTTGTGAAATTCAGAACGCAACAGATAATTTTCTTAAAGTAAAAATGAATGAAATGGTGCACTTTAAAATTAATTCCGAAGGAAATCGAGCTTTAGCTGAGAATTGGTCATCGCCCGAAACTTGGGGAGTCTGGAGTCTTGGAGATAAAGCCAGTATCCATCTTAAGATTATTGAACCTAAGGCTGGGAGTAATTGGATTGAAATTTTAGGTTCCCCTTTTATAAATCCCAATTTAGTGAATACGATAGTAATTTTCGATTCCCCACTCTTTAAAAAGAAAGCTTTTACTTTTATGGCAGATGATTCCTCGCGCGTAATCAGAATTGAGTTATTTCCAAATGCACTCTTAAACTCTAAAGGAAACGTGGATATTTTCGTAGAAACTCCGGATAGCACTTCCCCAAAGAGACTTGGCATTTCGGAAGACCCAAGGCTGCTAGGTTTTGGGATGATTACGCTCAAATTTGTTGACACCGAGACAAAGCAATGAGAGGTTTTGGAATCTTGCGCAAGTATCATTCGAATTGTGAAATTACCTACGTCCCTGTCCCATTTTACGAAATCCTGCTTACGTAGGCTTTTAGCAGTTACCACCGCAGGCATACCAAAAAAGTTGATTAAAGCGGTAACTGGATCGGGAAGTTTATATTTTAAGTTAGTTAAAATGTACCTCAGAATTCAAGATAAAATTCAACCGCAGATGTTTACGCGTGGTGAGGACTTTGTTCAAATGCCTCCACTAATGACCCAGCCTGAGCATAGAAAAATATACATTGATATTACAAGTCTTACGCACAGAGATGCTGGGGGTGGGATTCAGCGAACACAAAAAAAGTTTTTGGAATATGCATCACGTGTCACTGAAGTGCCTATTGTTCCCATTGCGTCAGAAGGAAATAATTTCTATAAAGTTGTACTGAGCTCAATGACTACAGAATTTGAAAAAAGTTTCAATCGGAGCGATGAGCTAGTCTCTCTCGAGAGAAATGATGTTTTCTTTAGTTTAGATTTGAATTACCTCTCGCTGATATCTAATCTCGATTTTTACTTAAAGTTATCAAAACAAGGCACTGATATCTGGTTCCTAATTTATGACTTATTACCAATTGACTATCCGAACTATTTTTCAGAAGGCATAGGAGACTTGCATGAGACTTGGCTAAATAACTTACTAAAATTCGCAAATGTAATCTGTATTTCTAAAACGGTACAAGACAATTTGGTTAGCTACATTCGCGACAGAGAGATTATTCGAAATAACCTCTTGAATCTTCAGGTCTATTTAGGGGCCGATCTCTTTGATGTTCAGAAATATTCTTTGGCCAAGAAAACAACACGTAATAGGAAGAAATTCATTGCAGTTGGAACTCTGGAACCACGAAAGGGCTACGATGAAATTTTGGATGTATGTGAACGACTATGGGCTCGAGGTGAAATCTTCGATGTGCATTTTATAGGGAAACTTGGTTGGAAGTCAGAAGGATTGAAAAATAGAGTGACCTTGCAGAGTGGAATAAATCCCTCTCTTTTATGGCATAGTGATGCAACAGATTTGGATCTTGATTATCACTATGCCACGTGTGACGTACTTATTGCGGCAAGTTTTGACGAAGGATTTGGATTGCCTATCGTAGAAGCCTTACAGCGTAATAAAGTCGTATTTGCGCGAAAGATAAACATTTTTGAGGAGGTCATTGGTAAGAGCGATTTTTTGTTTGAATCTGAAAAGGATCTAGAATTGAAAATGTCAGAATTCCTGCAGGATTCGAAGTTAGAAAAATTTTCGTTAATACCTGAATTCAAACTTCATACGTGGCAAGAATCAACTAAAGAGATACTTGATATCATCCTTTTGGATGATTGCAACGAGTCTAGGAAGTTGGGATAGTAAATGAACCATGTGAGCTATTCTCAAAATCTAGAAGACATCGTTTTGTACAAAGCACTATACGATGTTGAAAATGGAAGGTATGTAGATGTAGGCGCTGGCCATCCAGAGGAGATGTCGGTTACGAAACTTTTTTACGATGTAGGTTGGAACGGGGTTAATATTGAACCAAACTCTGCCTACTTCACTCTGCTGGAGGAACAGCGACCAAGAGATTTGAATTTGAGAGTATTGGTGTCAGATAAATCCGAAACACTTGGATACTTTTCTGCCTCTTCTAGAGCTTTGTCCACCGCCGACCAGAATTTGTGCAACCACTACAAAGCAAGTGGCGTAGCTGGTATAACCGAATCTATGCAAACTCAGCGGCTGGATCAGATTCTTAAGCAAGCAAATCTGAAAGAAGAGATTCATTTTCTGAAGATTGATGTCGAAGGAATGGAAATAAACGTACTCCGTTCCATGGATTTTGCGCAATTTCAACCTTGGATTGTAGTGGTTGAAAGTATAGACCCAATTACAAAAGTTGAAAATACAGCAGTTTGTTTGAGTCTTATGATTAATAATGGCTACGTTCTTGCCTACGAAGATGGCCTAAATCAATTTTTCTTATCCAATTCAAAGATTGAATTGATTAATCGGTTTAGGTTCCCCCCCAATATTCAAGATCATTTCATCAGAAAAAGTGAAGTTAATCTCTATGAACTTTTAAATAGTGAGAAAAATAAAGTTGCGGAGCTCAACTTGAAGAATCGAGTGCTAGAAATTCAGATTAACGCCCAGGAGGAATTGTTGGAGATGCAGAAGGAAGTAAATACTAAATTAAAAGACCAAATTGATTCTTATGGAAAGATGGAGAAAAGGAATGAAGCTTCAAATTCCACTCACTCTTCTGAGGGTAACCTCGAAAATGAAATGACAATTCTAAAAGAATACGTGCGCAATTTACAATTGGAAAATCAAGCCATTAAGAATTCCACAATTTGGATGTATACCAAAAGTTTAAGAGTAATACTGGCCAAGCTGAGAGTACTCCGGAATCGAAGTCACCGTTTGATTTCTGTAGTCAGTAGGGAAGATCTGCTTAACATATTAAAGAAGAATATAGGGAGGCGATTCCCAGGCTTTAGAAGACTTTTAAAGGAGAGTGACTCACTTGTAGCTCGAATTTTTAGATCAATTCTCAAAATCGAAAGAAAATGCGTAAGAGAAGACGGTCACTTAGACTCGATATTTGTTATGGGCCAGAAAGTGATAACTCAACAAGAGTGGAATGAATTAATAAAAAACCATGTATCAATGGATTATTCGATTGCAGACCTTGATTCACTTATACAATCAAAAATTATTGAAAGACAAAATTCAAGCACAATGATTTATTCTGCAGCAGTAATTATAAGTCTATACAAGAGTGAAGAATATTTGCTTGCACTACTGATTAACCTTCTAGAACAGACGGCATTTAATAACTGCGAAATTTGTATACTTTCAGTTGAACCATCAGTTAGAGAAGTTGAGCTACTCTCGAGATTTAGCTCTTCCTTTACAAATGTAAAACTTAGATATTCGATGGAGCGTATTGGTATTTACGATGCATGGAATAAAATGATTCGTACTTCGACAGCACCATATATTACAAACATGAACGCTGATGACCTACGCAGCAATAACTCAATTCAACTACAGATCGATTACCTAAATCGCAATGAATGGGTTGATGTGGTTTACCAAGACTTTTACTATGCCAGGCAGCATGGAATGAGTTGGGGTGTACTTTCAAAAATAAATGCTCATTCAAACTTACCAACAGTCTCATTGTACAGTTTGGTTGCAAGAGGAATTAATCCGCCACACAATGCACCTATGTGGCGCAGGTCTGTGCATGATTCAGTTGGGTATTTTCTCGAGACACTAAAGAGCGCTGGGGATATAGAATTTTGGATTAGGTGTAAATTGCAGGGAATTGTCTTTTTAAAAATGAGAGAGATTCATGTTAGTTATTTTCTTAATCCTAAGGGGATGTCAACGAGTGTGGATACACCTGGGCGTTCCGAATCGACAGATATGATTCTGAAGAACATAGAAGTTTTCAATGATGCAGTTGGAATTGAAAGTAGTGAAATAAATTTGTTAGATCCATTTTTTTGCGTTCAGACTCAAGTAGGTTTAAGAAAAAAGCTGAAATATGAATTACAAACAATTGGCAACTTAGATGACTATTAAAGTTCTTTTCGATGATGCTTTTTTTTCACTTGCCAATAATGGTATCGCATCCTATTGGCGAAGTTTATTGAAAAGTTGTCAAGAAAATTTCCTTTTCGAGGAAAACGACATTGAATTCAAGGTGATTAATCGTTCTGGAGCGTTCAGGGGATCCACTTTTGAATCGATAGATTTTCCAGAACTCGACATTAATCGCTTATCCACGGATTTGGAAATGTTGGGAAAACTTTCAGACTATGTCAATCCAGATTTATTTATTTCATCCTACTATACATATATACTTGGAAGAAAAAACATGAGTGTAATTTATGATTTAATACCGGAGGTCCTGAATTTTAAACAGAATGAAGAGATTTGGCAACACCGGTTAAATTACTTTCATCAATCCACTTCAAATATTGTCATTTCTGAGGGTACGCTTAGAGACTTATCAAACTTCTTCCCGTTTATAAATTTACAATCAAACTGGGTAATTAAGCCCGGGGTCGATCTCTCTTACTTCAAGAGGTCAGAGCAATCCGAAATTAATGATTTTAGGAAAAAATATTTTTTAGGTGAAGAGAGTTTTATTGTATTTCTTGGTTCTCGACATCAGATAGCTGACTACAAGAACGCAAGGAAATTTTTTGAAGGTCTTTCTTCAGAAAAATCCTTTTCACACAATATCGTCTGTGTCGGCGGGGAGGAGCTCACAGAATCTGAAATTAATTCCTGCCGAAAAGCTGGCGTCAGGCTTTATAGGCTAAATATTGAAAATAGCGAATTACCAATATGTTTGTCTTCGGCTGCCTGTCTGGTCTATCCATCACTGTATGAAGGTTTTGGCATGCCAGTGACCGAGACGCTAGCAGTTGGGACTCCAGTGGTTTCGGGATCAGGGGGCGGATTATTAGAGTCGGGAGGATCTCTTGCAATCAGAGTTGATGTTGAAAGCAGTAATCAAATTTTTAGGGGTATTGAGAAGTCGTGCGATTTAGATTGGGCTCTGCTTGTAAAGAATCAAGGTCCAGAATGGGCATCGCACTTTTCATGGCGGGAAGCCGCGACACTGTTTGTGCAAGCTATTACTGAAACTCACGAAATAGGTGTACCGCCAAGAGTATTAAAAGTAAATGAAATATTGAAGGAATACCACCGTAAAATGAGGTATTTAGAGTAGTGAACCAGAATTTTTGAGAACAGTCTTGATGTTGAATTCTAATTCATCAGAAGTTTGATAAAAAAGTGCACTTCGCTCATGCAATTCCCGATGGACTGGTATGTCACTTAAAATCAAGGGAACACCCAGAGAAAAAGCCTCCATGGCTGGTAAATCGAATCCTTCACTTAGGGAAAAAGAAATATAGGAAGTAGATTGCAAATATAGGGTCTTGAGCGCACCGTCACACACATCATGGAGCCAAAATACACTGCCGCGATTCCTTCGAAGTTTGAATTGCACACATTTGCTCTTCCACCCCGGCCGTCCCACAACCAGTAATATTTGCTTTCCTTGAAATCGAGCTTTCCAAAATTCTAGCGCGAATTTATAGTTTTTTCGGGGTTCAATCGTTCCGACTGTTAAGAAAAATTGCTTTGGTAAAGAACTCGCCTTGATTAATTTGCAAGCCACACACGATTCGCATAAGTGGTCAGAGAGATTAGGTGTTCTGCACAACCGAACTATTGAATTGACTCTAAAGCCCTTTGCATACTGCAATAGGTGCATTTGCGACGTCTCAGAATCACAAATGAAGTAAGCCTCTTTTTCTAAAGCGAGCATCAGGCTCTTACTGAACTGACTAGAATCGATTTTTCTGAACCACTCTGGATGAGTGACTGGAAAAATATCATGTAGCCTGACTACCCATTGATTTATTCCTGGGCCCGGAATCAATGCACCAAGTTGAGGTTGAAATAGCGTTCCTTGAAATTGAGAAGGTAGCACAAACTTTTGATGTGTGAGTAGTTGAACTAGAGTAAAAATTTTCCAAAAGATCTTAGAGTTTCTAATCCAACGTCTTGGCCAGTTAATGACTGAATAATCAACCTCACCTAGAAATTCATGTACGATTTCTTCAGTATCTCTAGCTATTCCACTGATAGGTCCCTTCAAGAATTGACCATCAACCCAAATTTGCTCTCCAGGCGAGCCATTTAACTCCAAATTTTTGAATCTGTTAGCCATTTATATGTCCCACCTGTTTGTAAACTTCGCAAGTCGCTTTGAACCATTGTGTCAACTATTCCATTAAAATCAATTGTTTTCTTCCAGCCAAGATCATGCTCAGCCTTACTGGAGTCACCAAATAAACTACCTGGATCAACTTTTCGCACCTGACTTTCACTATTCCGTATGTATCTCTCAAAGTCATAAATACCTATTGATGTAAATGCCGCTTTAACAAGTTCAGCAACAGAGTGCTGCTCACCAGTCGCGAAAATGTAATCCCCGGGCGTATCCGTTCTAGCAAGTAAGATCATTCCAGCGACATAATCAAGCGCCCAGCCCCAATCGCGTGTTGCGCTTAGATTTCCGATTTCTAAACTATTCTTGAACCCCAAAGAAATTTCGGCAACAGTTTTCGAAACGTGTCTTGTCACATACTCCGTTTTTCGGATTGGACTTTCATGATTATACAAAATTGCATTCGATGCAAAAAGACCATATTCCTCTCGATACATGCCCACTAGCTGATGCGCATAAGCTTTTGTTAAACCATATGGTGTTATTGGGGAAAGGTCACTCATTTCGGTCTGAGGACCGAAGGCGGATCCCCCAAAAATTTCCGAACTTGATGCCTGAATAAATTTAGTCCTAAGTGAATACTTCTTTATCCAATCCAAGAATAAAGCAGGCAAGGCACAATTGATTACAGTGGAAACATCTGGTTGATCCCATGATTTTCGAACTGAGCTAAATGCCGCTAAATTATAAATCTCGCTTGGTTGCCACCTGTCGAGCAATTCATATAAATATGACTTTTCAGTGAGATTGATTGCCATAGATTGAATCCCCGGCACACTCTCTATTAAAAAATCTTTTTGCTCTGGCCGGCATAATCCGACCACTGTATTTCCCTGCTGTATGAGTTTCCTGCCTAGAATGATGCCATCTTGTCCAGCTGCACCAGAAATGAGAGAAATCACTATATTTTCCAGTAATTTACATCTGCATCTGCGACTTTTAAGAGCGGATTTTTAAGCAATTTTAAGTCGGATTCCACCATCAAGCCTGCAAGTTCAATTGGATTAACTCTTGACTCCCACCCAAGAATTGTTTTTGCTTTAGTTGCATCTCCAATCAAGGAATCAACTTCAGTTGGTCGCGAGTAGTGATCATCAAATTTTACATATTTATTCCAATCCAAATCGACGGATGCAAATGCCGCTTCGAGAAACTGTTGAACTGAGTATGAAGTTCCAGTTGCAACAACAAAGTCAAG
>Ga0209550_10006977_pt1 | contig 10486 bp, 8 predicted proteins | sample LauGreSuBDMM15SN_2_FD_187567 | JGI IMG/M metagenome (GOLD analysis project Ga0209550, IMG submission 187567) | Freshwater lake microbial communities from Lake Michigan, USA - Su13.BD.MM15.SN (SPAdes) (version 5) | ecosystem: Environmental > Aquatic > Freshwater > Lake | place: Lake Michigan, USA... | reverse complement strand
CGGTAGTTGATTCAATACAAAATCGTCTTGTTCATTTAATACAATCATTACTGGAATTTTTTTCTTTAATAATTCATTCAACTCATGATTTTGAGTTTCTGATATTTTAAACATAGCGCTTTCGATAACTAACACCCTTGGAGTGGATTGTATCATTACTTCATTTAACATGCTAAAATCATTAATAATGTTAGCCTTTAAGTACTCCGGGTGTTGATGTATTAACATGGAACTTCCCAATGCATAAACAGATTGTTGATCACAAATAATAACTTGACTTTGCATATTGGTATATTTTATACTTTAAAACAAAGAAATATTTTATAATTAGCTGATTAACAATACTTAAGAAGGACAAACGGGCGAATAATAAAGGGTAATAAACCTATTCAACTTTTGGCTAAACAGCCCAGTTCTTGATTAGCTACTTAGCCATTTAAAAGGTGATTAAATAATGAGCTAAATAGCTTGTCATTGTTTAATCTTTTAATAACTTCAAACATTCATTTACTAAACCATTCCGCAGCGCGTTGACAGCACTAATAAATTTATTTTATCCATTTGTCCCTGTTGGACATTTAAAGGTTTGGGTGTTGGCTCCGGCATTAAATAATCCCGATCCAAATTTGGCCTATTATTATGACTTTAGTCAAAGTATAGAAGAATATACTCAGGTATTTTCTAATTTAGATTTGCCTTGGAAATGGCAACCTATTACGCTTGATAATTACGAAAGCATTATTCAGGAAATTGCCAATGAAAGACAAACGGGAAAATTTTTCCCAGTCGTACTTAATTTATGTGATGGGGATGAAATGAATGGAGCGCCGGGTATTTCAGTCATTAGCGCTTTAAATAAGAAGCAACTGGTATATACAGGAGCGGATGAATATTTTTATGATATTACGACGTCTAAAATTCCCATGAAAAAAGCTTTTGACGACGCCTTAATACCCACACCAAATTGGGAAGCCATTACAGATGCAAAAATAATACCAGAAAAATTATTTCAAAAATTAAATACGCCTATCATCGTTAAACCTGCGGTGTCTGGTGGAAGTTTAGGCGTAGGTGTAAAAAATGTAGTAGAGACAGATGCTGAATTATTATCTCAGGTAAATAAAATGTTTGAGGGCTATAGGGGCTGGGATTTAGCATCACAGGGCATTGTAGCCGAATCATTTATTGATGGACCTGAATATACAATTATGATTGTTGGAAGTCATACACAACCGGAGTATGCAAAAATATATCCACCTGTAGAGCGCGTATTTCATGCTTCATTACCTGCAAAAGAAAAGTTTTTATCTTTTGATAGGCTATGGGAAATTTACGAAGAAGAAGCGCCCATGCCACAGGAAGAAAATTTTTATGAATATGCAGTCAGCTCCGATACAACACAAATGTCTATTCAAAAAGTGGCATGGGATGCATATGTAGCAGTAGGAGGGATGGGATACACAAGAGTGGATGTACGGATTGACAAAAATACAGGTACACCTTATGTGTTAGAAGTAAATGCGCAATGTGGAATTAGTGAAGACGAGAACTTCACTTCTATAGGTGCCATACTTCGTTATGCGAATCAAAGTTTTACAGAATTAATTATTCATATTATCAACGATGCATTTGCAAGAAGAAGAAAATTAAATTAATATGCACCCCCTCCCCATACTTGGCCAAGCTGATACGTTTAAGGATTTAAAAATTTGTGTTTTACAACCCGACTATTCCACTTCGGGGGTTGATTATCAAAATTATGATCCCAAACGAGATATATCCAAGATCATGCCCGAGGCAATAATAGATCACGTCTACTTAAATAAGCTAACTACCTACCAACAATTAAAACAATTGAAGGATAAGGAATACAACATTTACATAAATCTATGTGAGGGTTATTTAGAATGGAAAGTGCCGTCTATTGATGTGATTACCAGTTTGGACTTATTAGAGCTTCCTTATACGGGCCCAAGCGCAAATTTGTATGATCCCGCGAAAACCATCATGAAATACCTTGCATTTTGTGAGGATGTTAAAACACCGGCTCATATTTTAATTGAAAATGAGGAAGACATTCAACAATTACCGGGCAATTTGCAATTCCCATTATTTGTAAAACCAGCTAAAGCAGGAGATAGCCTTGGTGTAGACGATGCAAGTAAAGCAAAAAATGAAACAGCATTAAAAATTAAAGTAAAAAACATATTGGCTGAATTTGGTGCTGCTTTAGTAGAAGAATATATTGAGGGAAGAGAGTTTACGGTTTTAGTCTGTGGCAATCCCGATGGAAAATCTTGCACTCGATTTGCCCCCGTTGAATATATTTTTCCAGAAGGTTTTACTTTTAAAACCTATGCCTTAAAAACCTCCGAACTACATCCTAATGCAAATATCCCTGTCACGGACAAAGTACTTGCAAAAAAATTACAAGATATTGGTGAGCAAATTTTTATGTCTTTTAATGGAGTGGGTTATGGAAGAATGGATTTTAGAATGAATGAAAAAGGAGAAATATTTTTCTTAGAAATAAATTTCACCTGCTCAGTTTTTTATGCAGAAGGGTATGAAGGATCGGCCGATTATATACTTCAATATGATGGTGCAGGACAAAGAGGGTTTTTAGAACGTATCATTATTGAGGGCATGGCTAGATTTAATCGAAAACAAAAAAAATATACGATCAAAGGCAATGCCATTGCTGGTTATGGCATGTATGCCAAATTTAATTTGCCAAAAGGAACACTATTATTTAAAGGGGAAGAAAAAGCACAGCGCATTGTTACCAAAAAATATGTAGATGAAAATTGGGATGAAAGAGAAAAGAATTATTTCAGACGATATGCTTACCCTATTGGCAATGATGTTTATATTTTGTGGGCACTAGAACCAGAAGAGTGGTCACCGCAAAATCACCACTGTGATGCCAATTGTGAATATGAAGGATTAAATGTGTATACCAATAGAGCTATTAAAAAAGGAGATGAGCTTACTTTAGACTACGCACATTTTTTAGACCACACCATGGAACCCTTTTCATGTGCCTGTGGTTCATCAAAATGTAGAGGGTTGATAAAAGGGAATAAAAAATAAAAGTATAGTCTAGCTTAACTGAAAATTTCTTACATTCAAGTATTAATAAAAGCCATGATGAAGAAAATTGTAGCCAGCTTATTGGCATGTACTTGTATTACCATGAGTGTAAATGCGCAAGCAAAATATAAAAATTATCAGGACAGTATTAACGCAGCTGCTGCTTCCTCAGAAATTTGGACCACTGTGCAGGAAGTTAAAGCCGGAAAATTTATAAATGAAGCCCCCTCGGATGCTATTGTTTTATACAATGGGAGAGATTTTTCAGCCTTCCATGGTAGAGATGGAAAAAAAGTAGGATGGAAGATAGATCCGGACGGCGCTTTAACCGATGTAAAGGGAGCGGGTGATTTAATTACCAATCAATCTTTTGGGGATTGCCAATTGCATGTTGAATTTAGAACACCAGCAAGCGTAAAAGGAGAAGGTCAGTCAAGAGGCAATAGTGGTATATATTTAATGGGTTTGTATGAGATTCAAGTATTAGATTCTTATAAAAATCCAACCTATGCGAATGGCCAAGCTGCAGCAGTATATAAACAACATATCCCATTGGTAAACGCAAGCCGTGAACCAGGACAGTGGCAGGCTTATGATATTATTTTTAAAGCGCCTGTTTTTAAAGAGAATGGGGAACTTGATAAACCAGCTACGGTTACTGTTTTACATAATGGAATTTTAGTACAAAATAATGTGACCATTATTGGGCCAACAGACTGGGTAACTAAACCTGTTTATAAAAAACATGCTCCCACATTACCACTATTTTTTCAGGATCATGGAGACGATGGCAATCCTATCAGTTACCAAAATATTTGGATAAGACCTTTATAAAAAATAGTTTAATTTTTTAGTATGGGCAAGGTTCACGCACCCGAATTTATTACACCTTTCTCTCCTTTTTGGTGGGGATGTATTTTAATAGTGGGTCTTATTATTTTCGTAATTGTACGTATTCCACTTCATTGGAAAAATTTAAAAAGACGCAATTACGACTTATTTATTGCTTGTATTTTAATACTAAATAACATCGCCGAAAATTGGTATAACTATTCTACTGGTTACTGGAGTTTGCAACAAAATTTACCGGCGCATCTTTGTAATGTTACCAATATCTTATGCATTATTTTACTTATCAACTACAAGCAATGGATGGCGGAACTTGTTTATTATTGGGGACTTGCGGGTGGTATTCAATCCTTGCTGACACCCGAGTTTACAATTGGAATGGATGGTTTTAATTTTTACAGTTATTTTATCACCCACGGGGGGTTGATATTGGTAGTGGTCTATATGATTGTACATTTCGAATTTACGCCAAGACCAAAATCTTGGTTTTGGGCCCTTGGCTATACTCAATTACTTGCTATGGGAGTTGGAATATTGAATTATTTTGTGAATGCAAATTATATGTATCTATCACATAAACCTGAAGTCGAAAATCCATTTGTAATTGGCGACTGGCCTTATTATATAATTATTCTAGAATTAGTAGCACTTGTTCACTTTATACTCTTTTACCTGCCCTTTTATTGGAGTAATAAAAGAAAAAAAGCGTTGGCATCAACTATTTAAAGCGAATTGAACTTATAACTCTTCAATTCGCTTTGCCTTGTCATCTATCACTAAATCAAAATTAGGTTTTGTGGGTCCACCATTGGGACAATAGCCTGTAATGAGGTCGTTAAACTTACAACCCCATTTATTTAGTTGTGTTAAAGTCAACGCTTTTAAATCCCGCTTGGAACTTTCTCCTCTTCCTGTCCAATAAGTAATATGCCAACCATCCTCATATAATTTATTAATCTTAGCAATATTTTCATAATTGGGCTCGGCTAATTCATATACCCTTTTTTCAGTATAAAAACAGATTGTTTCATCAATATCAATTAAAGCTTTCTTGGATCCAAACCTTTTAGACTCTATCATTGTTAGGTAGTTTATATAATAATTGTTGCAAATTTAGATATAATCTATAAATTACAATCCTCAATTTTAAATCAAGATAATGTCCCAAGTAGTAAAAAAATTCGCAGCGCTCCTTTTATTTGTAATCTGCTCAATAAATATGCAAGCACAGCTCATTAATAACCCAATTATTAATGTAGATAAGATAAACATTGCAAGAGATTCCTTTGGTGTACCTCATATTTTTGCACCTACCGATCCGGAAGTGGCCTATGGAATAGCTTGGGCGCATGCCGAAGACGATTTCACCACTATACAAACTTTATTGTTAACGGGCAAAGGACAGCTTGCTACCTATTTAGGCAAAAAAGGAGCGCCCGTTGATTTTGTAGTTGGGTTATTAAACACCAAAGCAACAGTGCAAGCACAAATAGGACAAATGGATCCAAAATTTCTTGCCTTAATAAAAGGATACTTAATGGGATTAGAAGCATACGCAAATGCACATCCTAAAGAGGTATTAAATAAACATGTATTTCCCATTACCATAGAAGAATATTTGTCTGCAACCGTTTTTTCTGTGGCCGTATTCTGTGGCGTAGACAAAACCTTGCCTAAAATATTAAATGGCAGCATCCCACAATTAGCGGGATTTACAGGCGAGGGCAGTAACACATTTGCCATACATGCCAACAAATCTACTACCGGTGAAAATATGTTGGTGATCAATGCGCACCAGCCCATTGAAGGAGCTACTGCGTTTTATGAAGCACATTTACAAAGTGAGGAAGGCTGGAATATTTTAGGTGGATTATTTCCTGGTGCGCCCTTAATTTTTCATGGGGTCACTCCTAATTTAGCTTGGGCTCATACGGTAAACTTTCAGGATAAGATTGATGTATTTCAATTACAAACCGATAAATCACATCCTGGCGAATACAAAGTAGATGATAACTGGTTGCCATTACAAAAAAGAAGAATAAAATTAAAAATTAAAGGAGTGCCGTTCCCTATTTTTAAAACAGTTTACAATTCTATTTATGGGCCAACAGTAGCTACACCGGATGGCCAATATTTTTCAATGCGTTTACCTTCTTTAATGGATGCAGGTGCTATGCAACAATGGTATGCCATGAATAAAGCCACCAATTTTACGAGTTTCAAAAAAGCGTTGGAACAAAATCATTTACCTATGTTTAATATTATGTATGCCGATAATAAGGATACAATATTTTATATTTCTAATGGGAAAATGCCTTACCGAAATACAGACACGTCTTATCATTGGAATAGCACGGTACCAGGAAACACCATGGCTACCTTATGGACAAAATTTAAACCCTTAAGCGAATTACCACAACAATTAAATCCAGCTAGTGGGTATTTGTTTAATACCAATCACTCCCCTTTTTTAGCTACCGATGCACAGTATAATTTAGATCCCAAAAAATACGATGTGAACGATGGATATGAAACCTATCATAACAATAGAAGCCAAAGAGCAAAAGATTTGATGGATCCTTTGAATAAAATAAGTTACGCCGATATAAAGCGTATTAAATTTGATCGCAGCCTACCTGCTAAAATTTTATACCCTTATGGATTTACAGCGGATAGTATGTTTTTAGTGGATGAAAATAATTATCCAGCATTAGCCAACATTATTACCACATTAAAAAAATGGGATCATGCCGCTGTGGCGGAAAGTAAAGGAGCAGCCATTTATAATATCGCTTATTACTTGGTTCCACAGGTAATGGAAGGTCGAAAAAATGACAAGCTGACTATACAAGAAGCAGTAGTGGTTTATGAAAAAATTGATGAGTACCTTAAGAAAAATTTTGGACGAACCGATATTGTATTGGGTGACTTACAAAAATTGGTAAGAGGAGACGAAAGCTGGCCACAAGGGGGCATGCCCGATGTTTTAGCAGCAGTGATGAGTGAGTCATATAAAAATGGAACTAGAAAAATGAATAGTGGAGACGCTTATATTAATATTGTGCGCTTCCCAAAAGATGGTAGCCTACCACATATTGAATCTATAAACACTTTTGGCGCGAGTATGCATAAGGAGAGTCCGCATTTTGCAGACCAACGTGCGATGTATCAGGCGCAGGTGTTAAAGCCAATGACGCTGGATAAAAATATAGTACTAAAAAATGCAGAGAAAGTTTATCATCCAGAAATATAATTTCACTTTGTGCTGTAAAATAATTTTGAACTTTAAAATAGTTACAGTCTTGCTGTAACTATTTTTTTGTCTAACAAGGACTTGGTATCAAATAAAATGGCGTCTGGACCATTTTTTAATTTAACATAATCCAAGCTAGCAAAAAAGGTATGTGCTACGGTAATGACAATGGCATCATAGGTTTCTAACTGCGTAATTAATTGCACTCCTTGGGTTGCTTCAACTTCGGTAGCATTGGCAAAGGGATCAAATACAGCTACTTCTAGCCCCTTGTCCTTTAAGAAATTAACTATTTCAAAAACTTTAGAATTGCGAATATCTGGACAGTTCTCTTTAAAAGTCACTCCTAATAATAAAACCTTAGCGCCCTTTATGGATTTGGATGCTTTTTCTAAAAGTCGAATTAACTTTTGTCCAATAAAAGCGCTCATGGCGTCATTTACTTTGCGTCCCGATAAAATTACTTGCGGACTATGTCCTAATAAAGTTGCTTTATGTGCCAAATAATAAGGATCTACACCAATACAATGGCCGCCAACTAATCCCGGCTTAAAAGGTAAAAAATTCCATTTTGTCGCAGCTGCATCTAATACTTCCTGCGTGTCAATACCCATTTTATCAAATATCAACGCCAATTCATTGACAAAAGAAATATTAATATCTCTTTGCGCGTTTTCTATAGACTTTGATGCTTCTGCAATTTTAATACTAGACACTTTATGCGTGCCTGCAGTAATAATGCTTGCATACAAAGCATCCACGGTATCTGTAATTTCAGGTGTAGAGCCTGATGTTACTTTTATAATTTTGGTTAAAGTGTTTACCTTATCTCCTGGATTAATTCTTTCGGGGGAATACCCCACAAAAAAATCTTGATTGTATTGCAACCCGCTTTCTTTTTCTAAAACAGGAACACAGTCCTCCTCGGTACATCCAGGATACACGGTACTTTCATAGATTACTAGGTCTCCTTTTTTTAAAATGGAGCCAATCATTTTACTGGCATTTAATAAAGGTTGTAAGTTGGGGGTTTTATTTTCATCCACTGGCGTGGGCACCGTTACAATAAAAATGGTACAATTTTTAATTGCATTTAGATCCGTACTAAAACGTAAACCGCTTGCTTTCTTTATTTCTTCAGCGTTGCTTTGGAGCGTTTCATCTTCTCCTATATTGAGCGCATCAATTCTATTCGTATTAATATCAAAACCAATTACCGAATATTTTTTACCAAACTCCACGGCAAGTGGAAGGCCAACATAGCCTAGTCCAATAATGGCAATATTTGAATTGGTATTAAAGGAAATACTCATAGTGCCCAAAGTTAATGGACTCCTTAATGATGTCCATAATTTTTTTCACCTGCTTCTATACTTATTGGAAGTCTGTTTTGCTTAGGGGGTAAAGGACAGGTAGCAAAGGGGGTGAATGCACAGGGGGGATTATAAGCATTGTTAAAATCAATTTCGGTATTACCATCCTTGTCAGGTTTTGGGATATCAATAAACCTGCCGGCACCATAAGTAGTTTTGCCCGATGATTGATCAGCAAAAACTATAAAAAGAGTTGGCCCATTTTCATCAATTACATCCAAGGAAAAGCTTTTGCCCTCTATTTCAAATAAAAGTTTTCCTGCATTCTTAGAAGAGACCGTTTGACCCAGCACATTCGTAATCATTAAAAAATCCTGGACAGGTTGTACTAATTTTGCTTTAATATGCCATTTAGATTGAATAGGGAATCGCTCAATATCTGTAAAACTTAAAAGTGTTTTTGCTTTCAAATTTCTGAATCGAATACCCACTTTGTCTTCTCTTTTAATAACCACCCAATTAAATTGTTCCCAATCCATCTCAGACGCTTGCCCTTGTGCATCAAACACTTTATAGGATTGAGATAATCCTGTTTTTACATTATTTATGGTTATGGCCTCCGTTTTGCCATTTTCCCAAATCACCGAATCCCCTTCATATATAAAACTTCCTAATAATGCAGGGAAGTCCTTGTTTTCATAATGACAGTTGGCATTACTTGCACTTCCAAAACTATTCCTCCCTTTCTGCAACCAAAATAGACCTTCTAAATTTAACCAGCCGTCGGGTTTTTTTAAATAATCAATTCTCATTTGATGCCATTGATTAACAGATTGAATGTACTCCTTATCCTGTGCTTGTAGCAGCTGAAATGAAAGTAAAGACAGCAATAAGAAAATAAAAATTTTCATTTTATACAATTTAAAATAAATGATCGACGCGCAAAGATAAACCATTTTTTATTGTCTACCTAATTAGTAGATTATGTTTTACATAATGTAAAATATACAAATTTAAAGATACTGCATCATGGGATAATCGTATCTTAGAACTAGCAAAATATTTATTTTAAAATTAATTTTTATGAAAACAAAAATTGTCATATTTTTTTTCACAATGCTGTTATTTATCACTGGTTTTTCGCAGGGTAAGGTAATGACGAAGCAAGTAATTAAAAGTGCTATTTTAAATAGAGAAGTTCATTATACAGTGTATTTACCAGAAGGATATGAAAACAATCAACGTAACTATCCAGTTACTTATTTATTACATGGTCATGGAGATAGTGATGATGGTTGGATTCAATTTGGAGAAATTAACCGTTTAGCAGATGCCGCTATCAAGACGGGGAAAATAGCACCCATGATTATTGTGACACCTGACGGGTTTAAGAGTTTTTATATGAACGCCGCAGATGGTTCTATGAATTATGAAGATTTTTTTATTAAGGAGTTGATCCCCCATATTGAGAAAACATATAAGGTTAAAGCTGATAAACGATTTAGAGGCATCGCAGGACTTTCCATGGGAGGCTATGGGAGTTTATTGTATGTATTGAAATATCCTAACTTATTTGTTGCAGCCGCCCCTTTAAGTGCGGCGATTTGGACCGACAATGATTGCGAAACCATGCAAGAAGGTATGTTTAATAATTACTTTGGAGGCAGCATTGGTAAGAACTTAAAAGGAAAAGACAGACTCACGGCCAACTGGATTGCAAATAGCGTATTTAGTATAATTGATAAAAAAACAGCCGAAGAATTGAGGGCCGTAAAATATTGGATTGATTGTGGCGATAAAGATTTTTTATCGGTGGGTAATGCTCAATTGCATATTGCACTCACCAAAAAAAATGTACCCCACGAATTTAGAATGAGGGATGGCGATCACAACTGGACCTATTGGAGAACAAACGTGATTGATGATTGTCATTTATTAGTGATAATTTTAGAGCAAAATAAAGCTATGGGAAAGGCAA
>Ga0209550_10006976_pt1 | contig 10486 bp, 10 predicted proteins | sample LauGreSuBDMM15SN_2_FD_187567 | JGI IMG/M metagenome (GOLD analysis project Ga0209550, IMG submission 187567) | Freshwater lake microbial communities from Lake Michigan, USA - Su13.BD.MM15.SN (SPAdes) (version 5) | ecosystem: Environmental > Aquatic > Freshwater > Lake | place: Lake Michigan... | reverse complement strand
GCATTGCAAGAGCCATGTTTACCAAACCACTACTTCTTGTACTAGATGAAGCAACAAGCTCGCTGGATGGTAAAACTGAAGCAGACATTGCAGAAGCAATTTCCAAACTAAGGGGCTCAACTACAATTATCGTAATAGCCCATAGGCTTTCAACAATTAGGAAAGCGAGCAAAATTTTAGTGTTAGAAAAAGGCAAAATTATTGAATCTGGAACACACGATGGCCTTATTGGTTTGGGTGGAACCTATGCAGGATTACAAATTTTACAAGATCAGCAACCATTAAGGTGAGTTTTTTAAAAGGATTACAAGGTTTTTACTCAAGGCATCCCTATCTTTGCGAAAAATTTGGAGAAAAGTATGCGAATCAATGGGCTTAAATCTTTACTAGTAGCGGGTTTCGGTATTTTTTTACTTGTTTTTTCAAGTGCCGTGATGGCAAATGAAGAAGCAGGAGAGACTAAGTTGGATCCTGCCAAAATCATCATGGAGCATATTCAGGATTCCCATGAGTTTCATTTTTTTGATATCAAGGGAGAAAATGATGCTGAAATTCCTGTATCTATTCCACTTCCAATTATATTGTATTCTCCTCAAAAGGGCTTGTCAGTATTTTCATCCTCAAAGTTCGAGCACGGTCACAAGGAATATGATGGCTACAAAATGGAAGAGGATAAAATTCATGCAACAGATGCAGGTATTCAGGTTTTTGATCTATCTATGACCAAAAATGTGGTTCAAATGATGTTATCTCTCTTGATTTTATGCGTTTTGATGATTTCAATTGCTAATAAATATAAAAAGGGCTTCGGTGTAACTTCTGCTCCAAAGGGTTGGCAGAATGCAATTGAGCCTGTTATAACTTTTGTTCGTGATGAAGTGGCAAAGCCAAATTTGGCTGGTAAGTACCAAAAGTATCTCCCATATTTGTTAACAGTGTTCTTCTTTATTTTGATTAATAACTTGTTTGGATTGTTACCAGGATCAGCTAATGTAACCGGAAATATTGCATTTACCGTGGTGTTGGGGGTAATTTCATTATTTGTGATCTTATTTAGCACGAATAAGCATTACTGGGGACATATATTTTGGTATCCAGGAGTACCGGTGGTGGTTAGGTTGTTGATTATGCTTCCTGTGGAATTGTTGGGCGTATTTACAAAGCCATTTGCCTTGATTGTGCGTCTGTTTGCTAATATGGTAGCTGGACACATCATCATTTTAAGTTTCATTACATTGATATTTATTTTTGGATCTATGAGTGCTGTGGCAGGATTGGGATTTTCTCCTTTATCCGTTGCTTTTGCAGTATTTATTTATCTGATCGAAATAATGGTAGCATTTATTCAAGCTTTCATCTTTACTAACCTTACCGCTGTTTTCATCGGGCAGGCATTTGAAGGTGGGCATGATGAAGGGCATCACTAAAATTTTTATTTTTCATTTAAAACCAAGTATTATGAGTCTCATGACTATTATGCTAGAAGCTGCGAACAACAGCCTTTCACACCTTGGCGGTGCTATAGGTGCAGGTCTTGCTGCAATTGGTGCCGGTATCGGTATCGGACAAATCGGTAAGGGTGCAGTTGAATCAATTGCCCGTCAGCCAGAAGCTGCAAACGACATTCGTGCAAACATGATCTTGACTGCTGCATTCGTTGAGGGTGTTGCCCTTTTCGCAGTAATCGCTGGTCTTTTGGCTGTATTGAAATAATCAATCCAGTGCACGCAGTATGGTGCAGCAATGCATCTTGCTGAAAATTTAAACTGCATCCAAAGCAAAGGGCGGAGGATGCAGTTATTTGAAATTAATTGAATCAAAATACGGATTATGGATTTGTTAACCCCCGGAATAGGATTGTTGGTGTGGACGCTCATAGCGTTTCTCCTTGTGTTTTTCATCTTGAAGAAGTTTGCTTGGAAAATTATCATACAATCCTTGAATGACCGTGAAAAAGGAATTGCTGATTCTTTAGAGACTGCTCACAAGGTGAAGGCTGAAATGGCGCAGATGAAGAGTGAAAATGAGGCACTTATGGTTCAAGCTAGAGAAGAGAGGACCAAAATGTTGAAAGAAGCAAAGGATCTGAAAGAAAAGTTGATCAGTGATGCGAAAGAACAAGCAAAATCTGAAGCAGCAAAAGTAATTGCTGATGCAATTGCTTCAATAGAAACACAGAAAATGGCTGCACTAACAGATGTTAAAAATCAAATAGGCAACATGGTGATTGAGGTATCAGAAAAAGTGATTCGCAAGCAACTTGAAAACAAAGCAGACCAGGAAAAATATATTCAGCAGATGGCTGGTGAACTTCATCAGTTTGGAAAATAACAAATATGCGTCAAACCAAAGTTGCCCAGAGATATGCAAAAGCCCTATTTGACTTGGCCCTAGAAACGGGTAAAGTTGAAGAGGTTAAGAATGATTTGGATACGATTAATGGGGTTAAGCATCCTGAACTTCAAATATTGCTTATTTCTCCTGTGATTACAGGTGAAAAGAAAACCAGTGTTTTTGAAGCAGTCTTTGCAAAACATGTTCAACCACTAACAACCTCTTTTTTTAAGTTGGTTTTTATGAAAGGACGTTCTGTTGCCATTAAAGAGATAGTTTCTGCCTTCATGAATATGTACAGGACTCACAAAGGAATTCAGGTCGTTGAATTGACAACAGCCATACCATTATCTGAAGAGACAAGAAAATCTATCAAAGCAATTTTACAGCAAAATGTAATGTTGTTGAATAAAACAATTGAATTAAATGAGCATGTAGATGCTTCTTTAATAGGCGGCATGGTTGTACAGGTTGACGACAAGTTATTTGATGCAACTATTAGACATGATTTGCAATTTATAAAGCGTCAGTTTGTGAAAAACATGTACGTTCAAGAAATTAGATAAAAAAATTGAATACAATTTAAATAAGCATTTATGATAGACATTAAGCCAGATGAAATATCAGCGATTTTACGTCAACAACTGAGCAATTTCAACACTTCCGCAGAGTTGGAAGAAGTTGGAAGTGTGTTGCAAGTGGGTGATGGTATAGCACGTATCTATGGTTTGAACAATGTAAAATCAGGTGAACTAGTTGAGTTTGAAACAGGTGTAAAGGCAATTGCCCTAAACCTTGAAGAAGACAATGTGGGTGTGGTTTTGATGGGATCTAGTGCCGGTGTTAAAGAAGGATCAAAAGTAAAGCGTACAGGAATGATTGCCTCTATCAAAGCCGGTATGGGTTTGGTAGGTCGCGTTATTAACACGTTGGGAGAAGCCATTGATGGTAAAGGTCCAATTGTTGGCGATTTGTATGAAATGCCGCTTGAGAGAAAGGCACCGGGGGTTATCTTTCGTGAGCCAGTTAAAGAGCCACTTCAAACAGGGTTAAAAGCCATTGATGCGATGATTCCTATTGGACGTGGACAAAGGGAATTGATTATTGGTGATCGCCAAACTGGTAAAACTGCCATTGCAATTGATACCATCATCAATCAAAAAGAATTTTACAAATCAGGAAAGCCTGTGTATTGTATCTATGTAGCCATCGGACAAAAAGCGTCTACCATTGCAGGTGTAATGAAAACCTTGGAAGACAATGGTGCTATGGAATATACCATTATTGTTGCGGCTTCAGCTGCTGAGCCCGCGCCACTTCAATTCTTCGCACCATTTGCCGGAGCTGCTATAGGAGAGTTTTTGCGTGATACTGGAAATGCTGCCTTGATTGTTTATGATGATCTTTCTAAGCAAGCTGTTGCCTATCGTGAGGTTTCTCTTTTGTTACGCCGCCCTCCTGGACGTGAAGCATACCCTGGTGATGTATTTTATTTGCACAGTCGCTTGCTAGAAAGGGCCGCAAAAGTAATCAGCAAGGATGAAGTTGCTGCCAAAATGAATGATTTACCCGAGTCAATCAGACACCTTGTTAAAGGTGGTGGTTCTTTGACTGCCTTGCCAATCATTGAAACACAAGCTGGTGACGTTTCTGCATACATTCCAACAAACGTGATTTCTATTACAGACGGACAGATATTTTTGGAATCTAACTTGTTTAATGCCGGTATTCGTCCAGCTATTAACGTTGGTATTTCTGTTAGTCGTGTGGGTGGTAATGCACAGATAAAGTCCATGAAGAAAGTTTCCGGTACATTGAAACTTGACCAGGCGCTTTACCGTGAGTTGGAAGCATTCTCTAAGTTTGGAGGTGATTTGGATGCTGCTACAAAATCAGTTATTGACAAAGGTGCAAGGAACGTTGAGATTCTTAAGCAAGGACAATATCAGCCAGTTTCTGTGGAAAAGCAAGTTGCTATCATTTACCTTGGTACACAAGGTATTTTGAAGGGAGTTCCAGTTAAATTTGTAAAAGAATTTGAAGAGAACTTTTTGATGGAAATGGAAAATAAACATCCTGAAATCTTAGCTGAATTTAAGAAAGGAAACCTTCCTGAAGACGGCTTAAAGACCATGACTGAACTTGCAAAAGGATTGATGAGTCAATATAAATAGTTTTAGTTCTATGGTTTAAAGTTTAGTTTATAGGAATTGTTCGAAGGTTTATTGTTTATTAAGTTAAATATTAAAACCCTAAATCAAAAAAAGTCTGGGTTCTTTTAATTCAGACTTTTTTTTTGATTATGATTTTAAAATAGTACACCTAGATGTTCAACAATTGTCTATTCTACACAAACATTAAACTTTAAACCTCCAACCCTTAAGCCTCTTCAACCCCTTCAACCTCTTCAACTATTTCAACCTCTTCAACCCTTTCAACTATTTCAATTTTGCACATTCAAGTTGACCATTTAACAAAGAATTTCGGCAGTTTCACTTCGGTTGATGACCTATCATTTTCGGTTACTGAAGGTGAAGTTTATGGATTTCTTGGACAGAATGGCGCAGGTAAGTCCACTACAATCAGGATGTTGTTATCGCTCATTAAACCAACAAGTGGAAGCATTAAAATTTTTGGGGAAAGCATAATTGAAGACCGTGAAAATATTCTTCAGCGGACTGGAGCTGTGGTTGAAAAGCCTGATTTGTATAAGTATTTAAGTGCATTTGAGAATATGAAATTATTTTCCCAATACAGTGGCTTGTCTTTAAGTAAAACGGAAATAATGCGTCAGCTTGCTGTGGTGGGGTTAGAAGGCAGGGCTCATGATAAGGTAAAGGTTTATTCACAAGGCATGAAGCAACGATTAGGCATTGCCGTAGCTATGGTGCATAATCCTGATTTGATTATTTTGGATGAGCCGACAAATGGATTAGATCCCCAAGGTATCACAGATATTAGAAATTTAATTCTCATGCTTAGCAGAGAAAAGAAAAAAACTGTTGTGGTGTCATCACATTTGTTATCAGAAGTTGAACAGATTGCAGACAGCATGTTGATTATCAACCGGGGAAAAAAGATAGTAGAAGGTAAGGTCAGCGAGTTGCTCAACCCGGGTAAGGTTCAACTTGAAATTGAAACGCTTGATAACGCTACTGCCAAAGAAATTTTAATGGCATCTTTTTGGTCAAGTTCATTGGTGAATACAACAAAAGATTGTGTACTTGTAGATGCTGAACGGTCTATGATACCTGAGCTTACTAAATATTTGGTTGACCAAGGCGTTGGTTTGGTAGGTATTAAATCAGTTAACTCACTCGAGGCATATTTTCTTTCATTAACATCTGAACATGCAGTATAGTAGAATCGTTAATATCGAGGTTTATAAAATATTTAGAAATCCAAGAACCTATATCGCATTTTTGGTGGTAGCAGTTGTTGTAGGGTTAATCCAATTGGGATTTTATACGGATGGTAAAACTTATTTGTCGTTTGGATTGAGGTCGCTTTCAGATACCTTTGATTTAAAAGGTAAAATTTTGAATGGCTATTTGATGGCATTCATCATTTTGCAAGTATTGCTTGTAAATCTTCCTTTGTTGGTTTCCCTCGTTGCTGGTGATATGGTTTCTGGTGAAGCAAGTATAGGTACTTTGAGGTTGATATTGACAAAGCCTGTAAGCAGAACTGTACTCTTGTTGGGAAAGTTTACAGCAGCCTCCGTTTATACATTTGTACTTCTTTTATGGATGGCTCTGTGGTCATTGGGAATATCCATGTTGATATTTGGGGTGGATGACATGCTTATCTTAAAAAGCGACATGATAACTCAAATTTTGTCGTCAGACGTTATGTGGCGTTATGTGGCCGCTTTTGGGTTTGCAATTATAGCTATGTTAACCGTGGCAGCATTGGGGTTTTTTCTGAGTGTATTTGCAGAAAACTCACTTGGACCGATCATGGGAAGCATGAGTATCATCATTGTTTTTACTATCATGAACACACTAGATCTTCCGATATTCAATCGGATAAATCCATTTTTGTTTACCAGCCACATGTTGGGTTGGAAAGGATTCTTTGATATAAAAGTCGATGCAAATAACGAGCAAATTGTAGGTTCCATAGAAAACTTACCTGCGGTATTGACTTCAGCCGGGATATTAATTTTGCACATCATCGCATTGCTGTGGGCATCAGTTATTGTGTTTAAGCGCAAGGACATTCTTTCTTGATATTTTTTTGATGTATATGGAGAAGTAGAATAATTAGCCTAAATTCATGATGAAAAAAATTGCTACATGAAGAAAATTTATTCACTTTTTACATTTCTCTTTTTACTTGTTTGCTCAATCCACGCCAATGTTAGGCTCCCTGCTATTATTGGATCTCATATGGTGCTTCAACAGAAATCTAAGGTTAAACTTTGGGGTTGGTGTTCAGCTTCAGAAAAGATCATTATCACAACTAGTTGGGATACAACTAAGTATGAAACCTATGGCAATAGTGGCGCAAGGTGGATGACAGAAATTAAAACACCCGAAGCGGGAGGTCCGTTTACCATCAAAATAAAAGCCAACAATGAAATCATCCTAGAGGATGTGGTGATAGGAGAGGTTTGGGTATGCAGTGGCCAGAGCAACATGGAATGGAGCGCCGATCAAGACCTGAAGCAATCCAAAGATGAATCACCGAATGCCACCAATTCGAAAATCAGGTTTTTTTATATTCCGAAGTCAACTTCGGAAACTCCACAGGATGATGTGCTAGCCAAGTGGGTGGTTTGTAACCCGGAGGACATGTTACACTTTAGTGCCATTGGTTATTTTTTTGGGAAGCAGCTTACCAATAGGTTGAATTATCCTATTGGATTAATTAACTCCAATTGGGGAGGGACCCCCGCTGAGGTTTGGACACCCAAGGAAGTAGTTGAATCTGATCAGATTTTGAAAACTGCTTCTGATAGGATCGGTCCTGCAGCATGGTGGCCCAATAAGCCTGGGTTAACTTACAATGCTATGATATATCCCATAATTAATTATAAGATTGCAGGCGCCATTTGGTATCAGGGAGAAAGCAATGTAGGTACAAACCAAACTTATCAAAAGCTTTTTACTTCTATGATAGATAGTTGGAGGAAAGCATGGAATAATGTGTTCCCTTTTTATTTTGTTCAGATAGCTCCCTATAATTATGGAAATGACAACATAAATGGTGCGTTGTTGAGAGAATCACAAACAATGGTAAGCGCTCATCCCAGCACAGGCATGGTGGTAATAAGTGACTTGGTTTCTGATGTAAACAACATTCATCCTGTGGAAAAGATATTGGTGGCGGAACGGCTTGCTAAATGGGCGCTTGCAGAAACTTATGGTGTTAAGGGATTAGATTATAAGAGTCCTGTTTATAAATCACACTCAGTTGATAAAGGTAAAATACGGATTGTTTTTGATCATGTACCAACCGGATTAACAACCAAGGGCGGAGCTGATCCAAATGAATTTTTCGTAGCAGGTGAGGATAATAAATTTGTTCCCGCTATTGTTAAAATTGAAGGCAAGACTGTGTTGGCATATAGCAAGGATGTTAAAGATCCGGTGCATGTTAGGTTTGGCTTTAACAATACAGCCACACCGAATTTGATGAGCAATGAGGGGTTGCCGGTAAATTTGTTTAAAACAAATTAATTAGTTTAAGGTTTAAGGTTTAAAGTTTGGGTTTCATTTATTTAATGAACTAACCTAAACTTTAAACCTTAAACTTTTAAACTAATAGAACTTCGTCACACCCGGTACTGCAACCTTATACTTGCCATTCTCATCAGGCAAAGATTTTGGTAAAGTATCCCATGTATAAGCAGATGGTTGAAGGTTTTGACCGCAATTAAGCGCTTTGTCCCACTCAATTACTTGTCCACTATAAGTCGCCATCCTACCCAAAATAGAAGTCATGGTACTGTGAGCACCATTCTCAGCATCTGCAAATTTATATTCACCTTTTGCGATGGCTGCGAAAAGCTCATCATGTTCATTTTGGTAGCCATTGTTCTCAGTTTTTTTATCAAACTGGTACATGATATTTCCTTTATGGTCACGAATATTTGCTGCACCACAGTAAATTTTACCTTTAGTGCCTATGAGCAGTTCATCCACTTTAGATGATGTTTTTGGCATGTGGCGGCATTGGCTGTTCAATATCGATCCGTCTGCGTAATGAAATTCAACAAAGTGATGGTCGAAGATTTCTCCATGGTCTTTTCCTTTTCTAACTTCTCTTCCACCAAATCCTTGTGCCTTAACAGGGTGTCCACCTTTAAACCAGTTGATTACATCAATGTTATGAATGTGTTGTTCGTTGATATGATCTCCACAAAGCCAGTTGAAATAATACCAGTTTCTCATTTGGTATTCCATTTCTGTCATGCCTTCTTTCCTTTCATTTACCCAAACGCCATCATTGTTCCACCAAGCTTGAGCTGAGGTGATATCGCCAATCATGTCTTTCCTTTTGAACAATTCGCGGTATGAATTCTGATAGTGCCTTTGTAGACCTACTACAACGTTTAGTTTTTTACTTTTAGCGATTTCTGCAGCTGCCAAAACTTTCTTAATACCTTCAGGATCTGTGGCAACAGGTTTTTCCATGAAGATGTGTTTGTTTTGTTTCACAGCTTCTTCAAAATGGATGGGCCTGAAACCCGGAGGAGTGGTTAGAATCACCACATCCGCCAATGGAATGGCTTTTAAATAACCATCGAATCCTACAAATTTTCTTTCTTCAGGAACATCAATCATAGCCTTGAAATTGCCTTTGATACCCGAGTCTGACATGTCATCAGCAGTAAGTTCTTTGTAGCTCCTGTCGATACGATCTCTGAAAGCATCGGCCATTGCAACAATCTTGATATTCTGTTTGCTTAACAATGCTTGTGTAGCAGCACCTGTTCCTCTGCCACCACAGCCAATTAGGGCCACCTTAATAACATCTGAAGCGCCTGAATAAAAGTTTGCGTTACTGAGCAATGGCGCTGCGATTAAGCCACCTGCAAGCAAGCTGCTTTGTTTCATGAAATCGCGGCGATTTTCATTTAATGATTTTTTTTTGTTTAGCATCGTTGTGATATTTTGTTTTTAGTTACCGAGATACAATTTATAAAATTTTTCGGCTTCTTCAGCACTTGGTTGAATATTTGGTTTAACTATTCTGAAACCGGCGAAAGCGCCATCGGTTAACCACCACCTGCTTTTAGGTATTTGTGGGTCTCTTTTGTTCCATTCAACATCAGAGAACTGACGGCTGAATACTTTTAATGAAGCTGCGTTGTCAACGTAAGAGCCGCCTCGTATGCTTCTTGGATAGCGTTTAATAGGGGGAACTGTTGGGTTGTTTGTGCTATCTCCCAACTTGGATAAATATTCAGGATCGTATTGGTCCATCGTCCACTCCGCTACATTTCCAATCATGTCATACAATCCCCACGGATTGGGTTTTTTGGTGCCAATTTTTTGATATTTTTCTTTGCTGTTGTTTTTAAACCAAGCGTATTGTGTGAGTAATGCCGGGTCGTTCCCAAAGAAATAGTTTGTTTTGCTTCCAGCCCTGCATGCATATTCCCATTCAGCTTCTGTAGGAAGCCTATAAAACACCCCTGTTTTGCTGTAAAGCCAACGGCAAAACATCATAGCAGCGTCAACACTCATGCTGTTAACGGGGTAACCACCATCTTTTCCCATGTTCCAGCTTAAGTCGATGTACTGTGCTGTAGGCCTCGTAACGGCATCTACCTTAGAACCTTGAGAAGTGTTTTCATCTCTGTAAAATACATTGAATTGGTCGTGTGTAATTTCAAACGCGCCTATTGCAAAAGCGGAAACATGAACTTTCTTAGCTGGTTTTTCATTTGGTTTGGTGCTTGTATTGCTTCCCATCATGAAAGAACCTTCGGGTAAATAGACAAGCTTGACTTTTTTGTCTGATTCTGGCAATAAAATTTCTTCTTGTTTTTTGGCCGTTGTTTGGCTAAAAATTGAACAAGAAACCAATAATCCAAGCATCAAGTTGAAAAAGGCAATATATTTTTTCAATACAATTTATTTAATGCAATTTTAAGTAAATTGTACTTGTAAAAAAATTATTCATCTCTCAAATTTCAACG
>Ga0209550_10006974_pt1 | contig 10486 bp, 9 predicted proteins | sample LauGreSuBDMM15SN_2_FD_187567 | JGI IMG/M metagenome (GOLD analysis project Ga0209550, IMG submission 187567) | Freshwater lake microbial communities from Lake Michigan, USA - Su13.BD.MM15.SN (SPAdes) (version 5) | ecosystem: Environmental > Aquatic > Freshwater > Lake | place: Lake Michigan, USA... | reverse complement strand
TCAAATTGCACAATAGTATAGATGAATTGACTACAGAACTAACCGACTATATAGCAGCAGTTGATGCCAAAATTGGTGAATTGAATGAATCTATTAGAACAATGAGTGCTGATGTACAAAGCCAAGAAAAAGTATCTGAACAACTACAGGAGGAAAAAACACTAATAGATCAAAAACTTGGTAAATTGATAGCAGCATCTGCATATTCTGATACAGAAATGAAGTCTACACTAGAAGCCCTGAATGAATTACAACAAAAACTGGAAGAAACCACATTACAAAACACGGCGTTGAATGAAGAAAAAAATAATGCTCTCGAGCAATTAGAAGCCGTAAAAGAAACTGCTGATGAAGTAACCAGATTAACAGAAGAAAACAATAGAATGAAAGAAGAAATAGGTGGGTTTGAAACTAAAATAGCTAACCTAAACAGTAAAATGGAAAATGAAAGAATCGCCAATAAAAAATTGAATGAAGGTGCTTTTTTGGAATTAAATGCAACAATTGCTACAATAGAATCTCAAAGAGAAGCAATTAAAACCGAGTTAGATGAAAAAATTAGAGAATTGACAGATAAAACCGAATCAGCTAGAGCAACAATAGAACAACTTGAAAATGACGTAAAATCTTCAAAAAATGAAACATTGGCTGCAAAAAAAGCATTTGAAACAGCAGCTAAAAGTGCTAATGCCGCATTAGGTCATCTAGAAAGTATTTCTAAACAAAAAGAAGAAGTCGATAAGCAAATAAGTGGATTAGAAAAAGAAAAAAACACTCTAAATGCAGCAAATGCTGCATGTAAAGCCAAAATAGTGGCATTAAACAAACAAATTGAAGATGCAAATAACAAAATAGTTATATTGCAAGACATGCTTTCTAGTGCCACGCGGAAGCTTAACACTGAACAACAATCTAATGTAGATGTAATTATTGACAATGCTAACCATGAACAACAAACTAGTGTAAATGGTAACAATGCTAACCCTGAACAACAAACTAATGTAGATGTAAATGGTAACGATGCTGGTAAACCCCTCAAACCAAATAATAATATCGATCCGTTTGTGAACGGATCAATTAGAACTGGAAATATGTCATCAGTTGGTAGATCCAATAATGGTAATATACAAAAACTTAACCCAAAATATACCCTACCAGGTATTAAAACAAACACAGGTCCTCCTCTATCTAGAAGTAATAGTAATAACCTTGACACAATATCGGGTCTTAATGATGAGATTTCGAAGCAATCTGTTCTACTAGCGGATGCTAGAGCAAAATATAACAATGCTAGACTTATTGGGACAACTATTGAACAAGATACAGCGGCAAGAAAAATGAAAGATATTAGTGACACTATAACAAACTTAAGACAAGATATTGTCAGTATAGAAGCTGAACACGCTATAAAAAAAAGACCAGGCGGTAAAAAATACACAAAAAAACGTAACTCCGTTACAAAACGCCACCAAAGCAATGCCAAAAAAACCCATAAAGCACAAAATAAAATCGCGAATAAAAAAACGCGCAAGGTATACAAATCGAAAGTACTGAAAACAAAATCACACAAGGGAAAACGACCCCATAAACGTACTATGCGCCGATAAACCCCATGATTTGATTTATCCATTTATTTCCACAATCGGTATCGTCTCCATCTAAATAGGTGGCATTCTCATTGGTTTTTAAATGCAATAATCTACTGTCTAGCTGTGCGGTGTGATGCCCAGGGGCATCACGTTCCATACATCTAGCATCATGCTGGTCCGTATGGATTTTTAATCCATGCGACCAGTCACTAATATCGTCTTGCAATAACCAGTCGTCGTGGTATTTCTTACATTTCGTAAGATATTCCAATGATATTCCCGATTCACCTGAACGGTCCCGCTTGGTAATTCGTTCAATGCATACATCCGGGTCAGCATCAATATAAATACACCTATGAATAGGAAACCCCGATGTAAACTCATCATAAATAAGATTGTATATTTGGAAACATATTTTGCTAATAATACCGTCATCAAACAACATTTTCGCAAACACATTTCGGTCTGCATCCAATGACCGCTCGCAAATAATTATTTTGCAATCGGGGTTCTCCCGAATTGTTTTGCGCAAGAGAGAAATCCGTGTTATATAGGCCATTTGTTGAAATGCAAACGCATATTCTTTCGGGTTTTGATAAAATAAATTGAGCATTTTTGTACCATTTTCATCGCATATTCCCTCCCAAATATCCACCGGTTCTTGCACAAATACAATATCTTCCCGGCCAGCATACTTCTCCTGCATTTTTTTCAAAATACTGCTTTTACCGGCGCCGATATTTCCTTCAATGGTAACTAATAGTGGTTGCATCTTTATAGTAGTCGGTGGGACGGAGGGTGAGTATATGAATAATAATATTTAGAATGATGTATATAACACAATCATTTTATATATGTTTATAATCAATTTTATGCAGGAAGTTTGGAACATATCGGGATATCGGGCATCAGTCCACCCAACTAGACATTAAAAATCCATACAGACCAGTCAATAAAATACAAACCAAGATACAATTATCAAAATATATACTATATAAAAGCTACGGATGAAACCCACCCTATTGGTTATGGTTATTACATGTATTTTAGGGTTCATTATTGGGTGGATTTATAAAGGAGTTTGGGATGAAAATAAGCAGTTATATGATTATATAACGGAGAACCAAATAATAAAACACCCATATAAACCACCAAGTTCTCCACCCCCAACCGTCATTCCCAAAAAATTGTTCCAAACATGGCACACAAAGAAAATACCGCCTAAAATGCGCGAAGCAGTTGACAGTATTCAAAAATGCAACCCGGAACTAGAATACTTTTTATTCGACGAAGCCGAGTGTATAGCTTTTATAAAACAATATTTCTCCGATGATGTGTTATATGCATATAACAAACTACTGCCGGGTGCATATAAGGCCGATTTATGGCGATATTGCGTTATGTATATCCACGGCGGTGTATATTTAGATATAAAATACCAATGTGTAGACGGGTTCAAGTTTGTGGATATTATGGATAGAGAACATTTTGTATTAGAAAGACCCTATTTCTGGAAACCAAATACACATGGTATTTACAATGCACTCATTATTGCAAAACCAAGTAACCCCATATTTTTCAAATGTATTCAGCAAATTGTGCGAAATGCACAGACCAATTATTACGGGTTCAATGAATTATATCCTACCGGTCCGGGGCTTTTAGGAGAACTTTATTTCGGAAATATAAATGAAAATGGGAATAAATTCCGGGATGTAAAATTGTTTTTTAATGTCTGGTCGCATGGATTGAAAACCCATACAGACCAGCATGTTGCTAGATGTATGGAAAGTGATGCCCTGGGGCATCACATCACATATCTAGACATTAATGACTTGTCGCAAAACGAGGATATTATTATTTATGGGAACCAGATTATTTTGCGGTCCTACCCGGAATATAGGAACGAGCAAAAACACCATCAAGTTAGCAGGCATTATACTGAGTTATGGTATGAACATGGTATATATAATCCAGAAAAAAATAATGTGTAAATATATAAGATGAGTAGAGGCCCCACCCAGCAATATTTATCTGGACAACCCGTATCGTCCACTCCATCTAATTCGTTTGAATGTAAAACCTTTGATCTAAACACTGTATTAGCTCGTTTAAAAACAACTGCAGAAACCATACAAACAAATTATGCAGCCAATACAGAAGTTGATGAACATGAAACTACAATTCCAACTAAAATTGCTACCTTATTGAGATCTATTGATGTGTTAACGCCAAAAATAAACCAAATGCAAGAAGGATATAATTCAGTATGTAGTCAATTAAAATCGAAACCTAGTGTGACTACTGGTGAAATGGAAGCATATAATGATATAAAAGGCAGTTTGCAAACATGGGTTGATGATGTAAATAAAACATGCACAACCCTTGATGAATTAAAATCGCCGACGCCGTCACCTGAAACAACTAACAAATCTTGGTTTTCAGGTATTACTAAGATCTTTACATCTGACCCAATTAAGAAAATACATGAAGAATTATATGTTATTAATATTAATATAATCGTATATTATAATAGGGCTGTTGAAACATTTAATAAAAATGCCGGACAAACAATACAACTAGAAACTATTAATCAACCAATCGGAGAACTGATACCATCAAATGGTGGAAGTAGACTACGAAAACGTAATGCTGGAAAAACGAACAAGCGTGGAAACAAACGCGGACGAAAGAACACCAAAAAATCACATAAATCCAGAAAATAAATAATTCCCCTATTATGGATATAAAAATCTACTATGTATTCATATATACATATTAGATTGCATGATGGAATATTTGAAACCGATGACAGGAGTATATACAATATACACCCGGTCTGATTGTCCCTATTGCAAAATGGTATTGGATTTATTGAAAAACGAGAACCCGCCAGTGGACGAAATCTGTTGTGATGATTATATTACACAGCCGAAAGACAAAGACCGGTTTTTCCAATTTATTCAACAAATATCAGGCAAATCACATAAAACATTTCCGGTTGTGTTTTTAGACGAAGAGTTTATTGGGGGATATACCGAAACCAAAGCATTCGTGGAATACGTAAATACACTATACCCCAAATAATCGATATATCACACTCCGTACGACATGCGCGATGCTTGCAGTACGGTCAATACCCTATTCGGGGCACATCAAATGTTTTATTTGCCCGAAATCGCAATAAATCCAGTTCTCTGGTTGTAGTAGGAAACTCGCTCATTCCATATATGTCTTGCAATAGTAACCATTCGAATAACCCCCCGCTGTAAATATAGACGTTTTTAAATCCGAGAGAACATAATTGCTTATATTTTTTTTCTACACTTACATCTACCGAGTTTTTTCCATAGATAATAAAACAATTACGCATTTGGAATTGGGTAATTTTTTCGTTAATAGTGGTTTCCTCAATCTCGCACGGTAATGTATTTTTAATCAGGCATTTTTGTTCATTTGCCGGCAATGTATTGATTATCAAATAGTGCAATGGATGTTCTATAGCATATTTCACGTCTTCAAATCCTATTTTCTGCATAGGTTTTTCAAACCATCCAGATAACATATACATAATAATAACAATCGTATTATGTATATATTATTTCGGGTTTATGTTTGTTATAGTAGAAAATTGAAAATACTATTTATAAAAATGAATTGAATATATTTTTATATAATATTATTATATACCCCTACAAACTTTAAACTCTCAACTCTCGCAAAATGGACCTTACTCAATCAAAGCTTACTCGTGCTGAATGGACCAGTATTGAAATACAGGTCCCCGAAGACGAATTATTTGTATTAAAAATGATTAATGAAGGATGCAGTAATGTCAATATTCGTACAAATAGGCATCTATCTCTTATACAGTATATAAAATTGGAAAAGACAGCGTCAAATGAAACCTGTCTATATGAAAAGTATTTCCAACCAGGTATTACCGAAATGGTGAATAAGTATAACACTATGAGTGGTATAACGGCGTTTACCGTCCCGGCCACCGTAGCAAAGGATGCCAAAGCTCTCAAACGTGCAGATTCCATTCGCATTGAAAACATGGACATCAGTACAAGTCGCATGAAGATATTCGAATATACACTATTGGACTTTTGTGAACGGTTATTGGAAAAACTAGTGGTCTTGGAACCTACCTATAACTATAAGCCCCCCTCCAAAAAATCATCCAAAAAAAGCGCCGAATTGGCAGTTGCCTCGAACCATAATCCAGTAACCGCAGACAAATCATTCGTATATTATTTGTATTCCCTTATCCAGTTTCAGACTAATTCCATTGAACATATCAGTCAATTTGTCAAGAGGTTTGTTACCGATGTGGTGCAATATGCCCGGACAAAAACGACTATCGCTGACGTAGTACATAGTGCATATGCTATTATTGAACAAAATCCCTATCTGTTAAAATATGAGGACCTATGTTTGTATTCGCATCAAAAAGAGTTGTTTTCTATCTTCAATAAAGACAAACAGCCTAAACTCGTGTTGTATATGGCCCCCACTGGAACAGGTAAAACAATGTCGCCTATTGGATTATCCAATACCCACCGGGTTATATTCGTATGTGTTGCTAGACACGTTGGACTAGCCTTAGCAAAGAGTGCTATATCCGTAGAAAAGAAAATCGCATTCGCATTTGGATGCGAAACCGCGTCCGATATTCGTCTGCATTATTTTGCGGCCACGGACTATACTATCAACAAGCGTTCTGGTGGAATAGGAAAGGTGGATAACAGTATTGGAGACAAGGTAGAGATTATGATTTGCGACGTGAAATCCTACTTGGTTGCAATGCAATATATGCTGGCATTTAATAGGGAGAACCGGATAGTAACCTATTGGGATGAGCCGACAATTACGATGGATTATGAAACCCATGAACTACATGAACAAATCCATAAAAACTGGATGGAAAATCGGATTTCTAAGATGGTATTATCTTGCGCCACATTACCGAAAGAACATGAGATGGCGCCTACCATCATGGATTTCCGCTATAAGTTTGATGGTGCGGATGTATATACCATCCAAAGCTATGATTGCAAGAAATCGATATCTCTATTAAACAAAGATAGTAAACCAGTTCTCCCCCATTTACTATTTGCGGATTATAGAGAATTACAGGAATGTGCACAACATTGCAATGAAAACAAATCATTGCTGCGCTATTTCGATTTGAAGGAAATTGTCCGATTTGTCGAGTATGCCAACCAAGTACCCGATGTTATAGAAGAAGTATACAAGATGGAGTATTATTTTGAAGACGATATTTGCAAGGTGACTATGAATGGACTGAAAATCTATTATTTGGATTTATTGACAAAAATCAATGCGGAACTATGGCCAGAGATGTATGCGTATTTATCGTGCCCGCCTCCATCGGGGTCTATTACAAAAACATATAGTAATACTGATGGAAAAACACTTACTCGCAATTTCCAAGCGGAAAGACTGCGCAATATTCAAAGCGAGGAAATTATCCGCGAACCTGCTGCAGCAACGATTTTCCGACAAAATAGTGTATCTGTCATGAATACGTCCTCGACACCTGGTTCTGTTCAAAAAGCGCCGAATGCCCAAGCGGGTATATTACTTACCACGGCGGATGCGCATACATTGACAGACGGTCCGGCTATTTATTTGGCGGAAGATATTCAGAAAGTGGGTGCATTCCTTATTCATCAAACGAAAATCCCGGAGCGCGTATTTGCAAATATGATGGAAAAAATAGAGAGAAACAATCAATTTCAACGGAAGCTCGACGTAATGGAAAAGGATTTAGAAGACAAAATGGGCAAAGATGTAGAGAAATCGAAAAAAATGGAGCGTGAGAACTTTAGTAGTGAGGTAAAAAACCTGAAAAAGGAGGTTGAACAACTGCGTAGTCAAATACAAATCGTAAGTATGGACAAAATGTATTTGCCAAATACTCCGCAGCATCAAAACTTGTGGCTGCCTTCTGGAAAGGACCCCGTAAAGAATGCGTTTATTCCGGATATAGATGAGTTGACCATAAAGGAAATTATGATGCTTGATGTGGATACGCATAAAAAACTCTTGCTTATTTTGGGAGTGGGTATGTTTGATGCAACTACTCCGGCACAATACATGGAAGTAATGAAACGATTGGCAATCTCCCAGAGATTGTTGATTATTATAGCTTCATCTGATTATATCTATGGTACAAATTACCAGTTTTGTCACGGGTTCATTGGCCGGGATTTGCAGAATATGACGCAGCAAAAAATTATTCAGGCAATGGGTCGTATTGGACGAAACAAAATACAGCAGGAATATACGGTGCGTTTTAGAGATGACGCTATGATTGCATCGCTATTCTTACCGCCAATTCACAATCGCGAAGCCGATATTATGGCACAATTGTTTTCTTCATAATGCCTGGTCGTGTGGGGGTATGTATATAGATTGTTGACTAAAAATAAAAAACGTATGAAATTGAAATACATTTTTTATTGCCTTACCATATGGATTTTTAATGTCTAGATGTGTGGTGTGATGCCCCGGGGCATCACGTTCCATACATTTAGCATCATGCTGACCATATGGATTTTTAATCCATACAGTCAGTCATTAATCCATACGGTCAGACAGTAAATACGTCCAAGACATATTAGCAATTCACCTTGTAACTATCACATTCTGTCTTGTGTGATTTGTATCCATACCAAGCGTTATATCCCTGCTGTTTCCATACTTTGTATGCACAATTACTGTTGGATTGGCAATTAAACAAACTTGAACATGTTGCAGAGCACTCATTGTATTTGGAACTGGGGTCGCCTGAACACCAATAATAGCTGTTTATTTGAAATAATCCATAATCAGTGGTCCCATCCGTGTTTTTATTTGTTGCATCACAGTTATAAGAGCTTTCGTACTTGCTAATACACACCATAGTTCCTATAGCACTTTCTGGGAAACCAGAATTACGCAAGTAACTCGCAATTTGACATTGGGATTGCACATTTGTCATTAGTTCTTCCGAACAACCCGATTGTTTAATTGGCATATATGATATGTTATTGGTATCTAAAAACTCCCGAACTTCGTCATCATATATTTCGTAAAATAATTCTACATCCCGGGCGAGAACCCACATAGCCAATCCAGTAGGAGTAGTTATAATACTGTATTGATATTGGTTGTCCACGACATCGCTCAATTTCACTACCCAATATGGCGCATCTTTGGGCGTTCCTTCTAAATGAACAGTCAGTTTTCCAGGTTGAAACTTGTTTTCATAATAGGCATACCCACTAATGGTTTGCAGTTCGTTGGTCAAGGACAATTGCGAATTAACTACACTGATATTTCCGTTGGCTAGTAATCCATAATCAGCCGTAATACATTTTCCATATCCCTGGAAAGTAAAATCAAATGGTGCGCCATACACTTGAAACCAGTGTCCGATATATTTAGATACATCTAGTTCTCGAACCGTATCTGTAAGTGAATATCCGTATAATAATGAGCAAATAAATAATAATGTGCTGAATAACATTTTACAAGCTATATGATATATATACACTATATACACTATATATTTATGTATTTATGTATTTTATATAGCTAAATATATATATAACATACAATGGCTGACTGGTTCATAGATAATCCTTTTTTTTACAATAATGTATTGTTTTTTATACACCATTTCGAGAGAATATCTATATTTATAGTTATATTATTTATCATAGGTGTTATAAGAGATAAACCTGAAAGTTTTTTGGCAGCTAACTTTATAGTACAGGTATTCTTAGCGATATATTTGATATATAGGTTTAATCATTATAGAAAAGAAATCCCCCGGTTCAATGATTTAGACCGAAAAATATGCTATTATGCCGGAGTGTATATATTGACGTTCTCTTTCTTGGAGGTACTACAAACTTATACAGAAAAGTTTCGAAAACTTATCGACCCTTATACCGTTCCTATAGTGAACAAAATAAAAGGAATTGTCTCTGATACATTAATGACTGGTCGTATGGATTGACATTACACTCCACGTGTAACGCTTAATGCAAATGGATTTCCAGAAAGTGCCGAAAGCACTTCCGGGGAATTGCGGTCTAATTGAATATTTTGGTATAGACTGGACCCTTGGCTTCCTGCTAAACGTCCCATATTCGCAACATCCGGTGTTTGATATGGCATCATAGGAGCAACTGCGCGACGGTTTACAAGAGAATTATCGCGTTCAACTTGTCTCATATTGATATCACCATTCATAAGTGACATGTTGCCCGGAACCATTCGGCCTTGTATTGTGGAAGCCTTAACATCGTTATTACGTTGTCTATATTCGGCATCATATGTCCGGGTACCTTTTCGGTCTGCTCCGCCACCGGCAATACCTGCGTAATAGAAATCACTGGTAGTTTGACGAGCATTTTGTATAGCTTGTTGTTCAGTTACTGTGTAGGCACCACCATTTTGACCAGCGTTCACATTCAAATGGAACTTGGAGTTCTCCGTAGTTTCGCGTATAGTTGTGGTAGGTCTGTCCGCCGGATTAAAAATATAGGATTCCGATACGGTAGATTTTGCATTTTGATAAGGACGCAGATTTCCGACTGTGTTTTCTTTTCTGGATGGACGTATAATATCCATAACAGGTGCTATAGCTGCACCAATTGCTCCGCCAATAGCTCCGAAATATCCGCCATTTTGGTTGTTTGCAGTTCGGTTATTATTGTACGCAGTTGCTGACTTGATACCATAATCCGCTTCATGTGCCCAGTTACGACCAACGGCCGCCGCAGCCGAAATAGGTACTGCACCCAATTCAATATTGGTAGATGGCATATATTCGCCAGGAACATAGACTGCCGAATTGGGAAATCCGGCGCCTCCGG